>JGI2171J19970_10000465_pt1 | contig 21521 bp, 19 predicted proteins | sample DeeMarSWOR324_28_FD_19970 | JGI IMG/M metagenome (IMG submission 19970) | reverse complement strand
CCAGGAGAGGCAAACTGTGCTCTGAGAAATAGTCACGCTGACGCCCCTCTTCCTTGACTGCCTCATTGGGGAGCGATTTTGATGCCCAGATCTGTCCATGGGGGTGCGGGTTGGAGCAGCCCATGAGCTCTCCCTTATTCTCAAATACCTGCACCCAACAATAGATCTGGCCAAGTTCCTCGATCTGTGATGCCCAGACGTCGACCACCTTACGGGTATCCTCGACTGCCATTTCTGCCAGGGTCAGGTCATGGCGAGGCGAGAAACAGACAACGCGGCAGGTACCCTGCTCCCCTTCGGTTCGCAGGAGATGACGGGGAGCAAACGTGTTCTCAGGCGTATCAGGTAGCAGGGCAGGGAAATCATTATCGAAAACAAAGGTGTCAGTATAATTGGGATTTCGAATATTGCCGGTGCGGGAATTTCCCGGGCAGAGATAGCAAGAAGGATCATAAGGGGGTCGTGCATCAGCTACCGACTCTTCTTTCCGGCCCTGCCAGGGCCGCTGAGTGCGATGGGGTGAGACGAGCACCCACTCCCCCGTGAGCGGGTTATAGCGACGATGGGGATGGTGCTTTAGATTCAATTCCATGGTCTTCACGCTTTATCACCATACCCGTCAGGATGAGCATCATGGCATTTGCAGGCCGTCTTTTGGAACTCGAATAACCGATTGTCAAAACAGGGGTCAAGGACGCCGTTCATTAAGGACAGAACACATTTTCAGCAATCAATATTTGCCCGCTCGAACCCTGCCTAAAAGAAAAGCCCCTTTCGCTACTGGGACGGACTTGTTTCGATCCTCGTCGAGTTGGCGATCTATGCCACCCACAAATCATAGACACCATAGTTTTGTGTCCAAGATATCGTGATAAGGTAATGCCATTGTATATAAGAAAGTTTCAAAAAACAAGCAATCCTTCCCCTCTTCCGTGCAGGAAGCTAAATCAAAAATAAAAGGCCATCAACGATCTATCTGGTCCCCTCGAAGGTTTGTCAGATGTCTCCATAACAGTTCGGAGTTTCGACATATCCTCTAAAAAGTAAAAAGCAATAGGGGGGCAGGAGGCTCCAAAATGCTCCTGAATCCAAGGCGGATTCTATATTTGACAAAAACTTATCTACTTAAATGATTTCTGTTTTCAGGTTTGGAATTTATGAAGGCTTACATCTGGAATAAGGTATGTATTGAGTTTGGGTGAATTTGCTTGAGATGGTCAGCATCAGTCCCAAACCGCCAAACTCATGTTCTAAATAATCACGTGTCTACACTCAAAAGTTACATATAATATAATATGTGAAATTTAACAAGGATCTCGGTGTCACTCACCCTTAACGGCCCCCGCAGTAAGGCCCTCAACGAGGAATCTCTGCACGAATGAGAACAGGATAATTGTAGGAACAATGGTTAAGACTGTTGCCGCAGCGACTTGTCCCCATCTTATGAGCAATGATGCTGATAGCCTTTGAAGAATAAGAGGAAGCGTAGCAGTATTCTGACTCTGGTTGACGATAGATATGACGAGGTAATCTCCCCAGGAAACAACAAAACAGTAAAATGCGGCAACCATTATGCCAGGTATAGATACCGGTAAAATTACATAACCCAAAGTTTGAAATATGTTGCAACCATCTATACGGGCAGCCTCATCGAGATCTGCAGGTAAATTATCAAAATAGCCTTTAAGCATCCACACTGAAAACGGGAGCACAAGGATCAACTGGGATAACACTACGCCTAATGTGGTATCTAGGAGACCCATCTTAAAAATGATCAGATAAATAGGAATGATAATTAGAACGAGAGGAAACATCTGTGTTGAAAATATCCCCATAATGTAAAGGTTTTTCCCTCTTAGTCGATATCGACTCAAACCATAGGCCCCGATAACGGAGAATAGGAGAGATACACAGGTAACAAAGAACGCGATCTTAAAGGAATTGAAAAAATAAAGTGGGAAATCTGTAACAGAGAGAATGGTTTTATAGTTTTCTAGCGTAAATTCTCTCAATGGGGTAAGAAACTCTTCACTAAAAATTGCATCACGTTCCCTGAATGAACTATAAGCAATCCAGAGCATGGGTGATATGAAAAAAAACAGCGACACCAGTACTATGAAATATACTGCAAACGATTTCAAAACCTTCCTCTTCTTACTAGTGATCATTTGCTATCGTGCCTGCCTTTCATGTATTCTGATGTAGATTATGAAATATATCATCAATACCACGAGCATTACTGTTCCAATACTGGCTCCATATCCAACGGTATAGCTCCTCCAACATTGTCGATACACGTAGAGGGGAAGAATGTACGTTGCATTGACGGGACCGCCACCAGTTGCTAAAAATACAAATTCAAAGTTGTTAAATGTCCAGAGTACGTGTATTGTAACCATGACAATTACCATATTCCTTATACCTGGCAAGGTCACATGGATAAAGCTCTTCCATGGACCGGCTCCATCAATCTGAGCCGCTTCGTAGTAACTTTGTGGAATCGCCTGCATTGCCGCCAAAAATGCCACTCCATAAAAAGGGATATTTCTCCATAGATGAAGAAGTATGATAAGGGGGAGTGCTGCATTCTTATTTCCAAACCAATAGATGTCAAAACGACCGAGGCCGATTAACTTCAAGAACATGTTGATAAATCCGTATCCTGCCTGTGCCATAAATTGAAACATCACAACCGTTGCAACAACGGGTATTACCCAGGTTGCCATGATAATGCTTCTGAACAACTTTATCCCGGGTAAATCTTGTTTCAGAGCCCATGCTAAGAGTAGACCGAGAACGAACTGGAGTGCAACAGCCGAAGCCGTAATGATAATGGAATGGAAGAGAGATAACCAGAACAAGTTATCCGAGAGCAATCGGTGGTAGTTTTTAAGGCCTGTGAAATGTACTGCCTGCTTCAATATATGCTTGTCAGTGAAAGAAACTCTAATACCTTCAAAGAGGGGGAAAACAGTGAAGAGGCCCATAAAAATCAGTGTGGGAAGGATCAATGTAAAACCGGTGTGCTCTTCCTTCATAATAATCCCAAAAAACTATTTTCTGATTGCTTCGTATAAAGGTTAATGAAAAAGCCTCATTACGAAATCAAAAAAGTAATCCCTAAAGTGGCTCATATGTTCCGCCGAGAAGGTGGGGGCAATGCAAAAAAAATGGGACAAGATCTACATCCTGTCCCATTTCATCATTACGTTGCTTATAGTTCACCAGCCCTATTTAACTCTGTGATTTTATTGTAGAGCCATTTAGCAGCTTCTTTGGGTGTCTTTTCGTCATATATCACATAATTCACTGCCTTCAGGTTTGCTTCACTTATAGGGCCCCAGTTTATAGGCTCCTGAGCAACAGATTGAGGGATCAAATTGGCGAAACCCTGGATCCACCAAGCAATCTCAGATTTTGTAAACACATCCATTTGTAGCGAATCTCTTCTTGCAGGAATTCCACCTGAATCAGCAAGCCATTCTCCCATCTTCTCTTTTGAGCAAATATACTTGATGAGCTCCCATGCAGCCTTCTTATTCTCAGAATATCTGCTCATCATAATCGGCTTAACTTCAAGATAAGTTGCAGGTGTGGCACCTTCAACTACAGGCAGTGCGGCTATGGCCGTTTTATTCTCAAGGATATCTTTTGCTGTCGCACTCTCACTCCTCCTTCCCCAGAGCCATGTGCCCATGGGTGCGATCGCCCATCTCCCGTTCGCATAGCCTGGATCCTCGGTTGGCCACCCGGTTCCTCTCTCATTAGGATCACACGCTGGATAGTCACCCTTGAACAGCTCTCGGTAAAGGGTGAGAATCTTTTCAAATTTCGCCGGGGTCGCATTAAACTTTTTCTCAGTTGGTGTAACAGTAAACATTGGCTTCTTCCCACTCACCTGATAGTACCATGAGATGAACTCCTGCGCAGCCCGCGGGTCTCCAACCTGTGTGCAGACAAAAGCTCCATAGACCTTTTTGTTTGTCGATTTTGTGATTTGTCTCGCAGTTGATACGAACTCATTCCAGGTTTTAGGAACATTTAGGTTATACTGTTGGAACAAGTCTTTTCTATACACGATACCTCGCGCGTTCGTATTGTATGGAATCGCCCAGAGCTTCCCATTTATCTTAAGTGGGTTTATGGTGGCATCAACAAACTGATCCTTGTCAGTCCAGGCATTGAAATAGTCATCAAGTGGTTCAATTAAACCCTTCTCAACATAAACAGCGACATCCTCCAAGAGACCTTCAATAACGTCAGGCCTCCCGCTCTTTGCCTGTAGTAAGAATTTGTCTCTTTGATCAGCATACTTTCCCGGCCCGTAGAAGTTATCCACAACATAATTAGGCAAAGCGGTCTTTGCATCTTCTTCCCACTTCAATACATAGCTTGGTGAAACTTCCTGAGTTACAAAGGGCATGTTCCAAAAGGAGAGTCTGACTTTACCGAAAGAACAGATTGGAAGGGAGAAGATGAGAACTATAGATAAAACTAAGGAAAGATACATTTTAGATTTCATTTTGGCACCCCCTTCAATAATTAATTTATAAGAATGTGTTTCCTAATTACCTCACTTCCTTTCTTCTTGTGTGACAAAGATCCTTATCGAATACGATTTAACTGATATTGGAAATCAATATCCATGACATCCCTGATATCTCCCTCAAGAATTCTTGGGGAATTTCAGCCCTTCCCATCCTCAGAATGAACTAGAGGTGCCAATCACTAATCTGAGGGCCGATACTAGCACGGAGGGGATTGTGTGTCAAGCGAAATTTGCCAGTGGTTATGTGGTTATAAGGCATAGACATACTTCCCAGTTAGAGGTAACAGAAGAGACCGAAGAGATAGAGTCAGGAGGGAAAGTATGTGGGCCGGTGTTAGCAGTCATCCTGTAGATCAGCAGCCACAATATCAGAAAATGGTGGTAACCTGCAACCGATTAACTTCGGACGACAATTCTCAAAGATTCAGATCAAAAACTCCAATGCTCTGGGAGGTATGTGAGAATTAAAAGGACACCTATTTGAAGGAGAACGGCAAAGCCTCTTGTCCAAACCTCCTCCCGTGCATACTCATGCGAGAAGCGCTTCCTCACGCTCTCTAAAATACCGGGTGGTTTGCTCCACTAGGTTGCCGAGAAGTTTCTTGTCCGGTCGACCGTACATTGCAGGATAGGGGTCGCCTCCTGGACCAAGGGGTTCTGGGGTTACATATCTGCCTTTTCGGTTATAGCCGATAAGATACAGCGCCATGATAATGGTATCCAAATCCAATGAACCCTCTCCCAGTGCTCGGCGGTTACTATCGGCCATGTGGAGATTAATCAGCTGTTCTCCGGCATCCAACAAGGCTTCACCGATATGACTCTCCTCAGCCTGCATGTGATAGATATCTCCGTTGATGTGAGCCACTCCCGGGTGGTTTACTGCCTTGATATATTGTTTGGCATCGGCAATCGTATGGATAAAGCTTACTTCCGCTGAGCGAATCGGTTCAACCGCGGCTTTGATGTTATATCTGACAAATAAATCAGCCACAATTCTGAATGTTTCCACGCTCCGCTCGAACTCAGTGTCGTCATAGGGTTGAGGCCGCCCTACCGCACCCGGAACGACGAGTATGTATTCTCCTCCCACCGCAGCAACATATTCGATCTCTCTTTTGAGGTAATCCACTGCTGCCTGCCTCTGAACGGGACGATTACTGGAAAGATCATTGTCCGGTGAAAACATGCCGCAAATTCCAGCAACCTTGATGCTATGATCCCCAAGGATTTTCAGGGTTTCATCAACTTTATAGCCAAGATCTGGTCCATAATGGTTTCCATGTAATTCGATATACTGAAGCCCTGCTTTTTGAAGGCGAGCGGCGGAATCGGTCAATGATTCCAAACCAAATCCCCAGTTACTCCAGGACAGATTCAGTCGTTCCTTTAGTTTTTCTGGGTGATTCTTTTTAAGATTCAAGAACGCGGCTTTGATCTTTTCATTTTTCAGTTCGTAGTTTTGCTTCCGCATCGGCTTCTCTCCTTTGATCTGGGATTAAAAGGTTAAGCCTTGTTTCTTGCAGCGAGTATATCATACTTGTAAAATGCCGCATAGATTAAAAGCGTCGAAGCATGCATGGCATCGTAAGATCAGCAGGNGAGTATGTCATGATTTAATAGTGCGGTGCTGTGGACCGATTTTTTTGATGATTTTATTGAAACCGTTCCAGCACGGCCGGGTTATAAGGAAGCATAAGGGGTTTCACGGATGGTATTGACGAGGGCCCAGAAGTTCTCCATGGGAGTGTCGAGCTGAACATGATGTGTTGGTCCGACGATCAGCCCTCCCCCTTTCCCCAATGTTTTCAGTCGGTCTATCACTTCATTCCGAACATCTTCAGGGGTTCCGAAGGGGAGTGTGTGCTGGATATCAATGGACCCCCAAAAGCAGAGATTTGTGCCGTATTCCCTTTTCAGTCCTTGAGGATTCATGCTCCGTGGCTGAATCGGATTGAGGATGTCCAGTCCGATTTCTATCAGATCAGGGATGATGGGGTAGATACAGCCGTCTGAGTGATAGGCGATCTTTATATCTGGATTGAGTGCTTTAAGGCTGGAAATGAATTCTGCCATTCGCGATTTGAAGAAACGTCGCCAGGTATATGGCGAAATAATCATGCCCTCTTGGGCGCCCATATCATCTCCAATCCAGATCATATCCACACCCATCTGAACCAGTCTTTTAGCTGCTGTGAGATGATAGTGGAATGGTATGTCCAGAATTCTATCCAGTAGATCCGGATTATCGACAAAATCCATAAGGGTCTGTTCCAGACCCCGCAGGGCCCAGGCAGTTTCAAAGATCGTGGTTACGGTCACACCAACGATCCAGTACTCCTCCTTGTACTCTCTGATGACCCTTTCAGCTTCCAGGTATAGCTCAGGACGATTCGGATCTGGTGGCTCGTAAGAATCCATGGCTCTATCATCTGCCAGGGGATGGCCAGCAATCTCTGTATAGTACCCTTTGCCGTATTTTGTCGTGTACTCGGCGTTCTTCCAGGTGATCCCCCACTCATCGGTGTAAGTATCTCGCCCAGGATTATACGCTGCGTTGGCATAGTAGGAATTCGCCCATCCCACAGAGGTGAGAAGCATATCCTCGTTCAAGGCTCGCTCGAGTTCGTAGGTATTTCCGCCTCCATGAGGGTTATGCGGATTCCCGCTCTTTTGCTCCAGTTGCTTTCGCAGCCTTTCTGCAAATTCCGGCGTGAAACTGATTTGCATAGGGCATCGATCTGGTTCTTCATGATTCAGAGCCACCTGGACTCGTTCTCTATGGTTCATGAGTGTCTCCCAAACAGGCCACGACTGCTGACCGTCATTTGGGTGATTGATAGGCCGATTGTCATCCCCTGTTTTCGTGGTATCCCGCACTACGGTGAGGCCCTTCTTGGCGTGAATGTGATTCACCCTCTCTTCCGTAATAGGATGGCGTAAATCGAGACAGACACCATGATAATCAATCCGTAGATGAGCTGGATCCAGAAACCGCTGAGACCTATGGCAATGATACCAGCTTCGAGAGAGCCGATGATGAGCGCTCCGACGAAGGATCCATAAATTGTCCCCATACCGCCAAATACAGAGGTTCCGCCGATGAAAACAGCGGCCAGGGTCGTGAGAAGATAGCCCTGTCCCTGGCTCGGCCAGAAGTAGGTGACCTCAAGGGTTGATAGTATACCGGCAAAGGCAGCAAAGAAACCCATCTGCATGAACACGATGGTTTTCACCCGCTCGACATCGATACCCATCATCCGGGAACTCTCCTCGTTATCCCCCACGAAGAGGATATGGGAACCAAATCGGTGACGATTCAAAAGCAGCCAGAACCCTATCCCCAAGACGATCATCCAGACAGCCTGAGCGGGGACAACCTCTCCAATTCGTCCTACACATAAATAGTAGAAGATCGTTTCCTTGGCTTTTACCAGAGGAATTCCTTTACCTTGGGCAACGACATTGACCATCCCGCGAAAGAAGAACATGGTGCCAATGGTCGCCACCAGGGAAGGGATGCCCACCCTCACAATCAGCAGGGAGTTTAGTGCCCCGGCACCAAGGCCAATAGCCAAACAGACCAAAACGGCTAGCCAGATGTTTCCAGTGACTTGAAATACCTTCCCAAACATCCACGCAGAAAAGGCCAGCACTGAGGGAAATGACAGGTCCATCTCCCCTAAGGTAACCACCAGCGTCATGGCCAGAGCCATGATCCCAAAAAAAGGGATGGTGGACATAAAGGAGTAATAGATGTCGAAGCGGGTAAAGACCTTTGGATTCCCGATGATGAATAACAAAAAGATTCCTGCAACGACTGCTGTTATGCTTATCTCTAATCTCAATAAACGTAACCTGACAGCTTTCAACCTTTGTAACCTCTCAAGTTGTGCAAAGCTAACAGTCACAAAAGAGCCCCCACAAAAAAGCAGGGATTGTCCATGGAAGGACATGGGCAATCCATTAGGTGATTTAGGTTAATTCAGCTTGCCGGTTTGGGCCAGTCGAACCATCTTTTCTTCAAGATCATCCTGGGAGATATCTTTCTTGAGGAACTCACCGGCAACGTTTCCCCTGTCCAGGATGACAAATCTGTCAGCCACCGGGTAGACATAGTAGATGTTATGGGTGATAAAGATGGCCGATTTTCCCTTTTCCTTGATGCCGTGGACAAAATCAAGCACCCTCCTTGTTTCGGAAAGGGAAAGCCCCATGGTGGGCTCATCAAGGATGATCAAATCCGCCTTAAAGTAAAGGGCCCTGCCGATCGCAATCCCTTGCTTCTCTCCACCAGACAGGGATAATACCATGGAGTCCGTGGTTATCGCTTTCGATGTAAATCCGATGTGCTCCCTGAGAAGTTTTTCCGTTTCCTCCTTCTGATCTTTGACCTTGAGGAATCCGAACCTGTGCGTCAGTTCTCTGCCCGCGAACGTATTTCGCCAGAGGGTCTGCTGATCGGCGAGAGCCCTTTCCTGGTAGACGGTTTCAATGCCGAGCTCTCTCGACCGCCTAACCGAAAGCATGGTAATTCTTTCGCCTTTGAAGTAGACCTCTCCAGACGTGGGAGGATGGACCCCGGTGATGATTTTGATCAGCGTGGATTTCCCTGCCCCGTTATCCCCGACCAGACCAACGATTTCGTTATGCCCTACGGTGACGTCCACACCGTTCAGGACATTCACTTCCCCAAAGGATTTGTGAATGTTCACCATCGAGAGCAAAGGCGTGCTGGAATTCTCTTGAGCCATATCGGTTCCCCTTACCTTATTCCTTTCTCTGCAAGAGGAGCCACAAAGTCGATGTTGGTTTTATCGATGATGGCTGCACCGGTATCAATGTGCAGACCGGCAAAGCCGTACTTCTTGGCTAGGCAAATCTGGAGAATCGGGAGATAGCCTTGCAGCCATGGCTGTTGATCCAGAACGGCCCCCACCCAACCTCCTCTAATGGCATCCGCGGTCGCAGCGCTTAAGTCGAAACCGGCAGTATAGATGTCGCCGGGCTTCTTCTTGGCTACCCGCATATAGGTGCCGAGAGTGGACGTCAGGGCGCCATGATCCGTTATGATCATTTTCACATCGGGATGGGTGGCGATATAGCTGGCAATAATCGGAGTACCCAGGGAAGCATCGCTATTCACGGCATCCGAAATCTCGATATAATCGATCTCTACCCCCATCCCCTTAAGTGCATCAATACATCCCTTGGTTCTGAGTCCACGGGTCTCCTGGCCGAGCAGACCCCAGACCATGGCTCGATCACCCTTTTTCAAGCCAGCTCTTTTGGCAGCACTTCTTCCCAGCATGAGACCGGAGGGATAAAGCTCCTGTCCTACATAGCCAAAACCCTTGTCTTTATATTTATCCTCAATGGCAGGGAGGGTAGTATTCTGGCTGGTCACAATGATTCCCCTGGAGATGGCCTCATCAACCAAAGGAGCAAAGGCGGCAACACCTGGATGGCCCATAATCGCTATGCCATCTGGCCTTCTTGCCACAGCATCCTTGAACTGGGCGACCATCCTGTCCGGGAGCCAGTCTGACCAGACATAGTCTACCTTACAGCCGAGGTCCTCTTCAGCTGCTTTGGCGCCTCTGTAGACAACCGAAGCAAAGGGACCCCCTTCACTCCCACCGGGGAAGAATACAATGTGAATACCCTCAAAGTGTTTCTTTGCCTCAGCTTTTGCCCCCGGTATGGAGTAGCCAAAAAGCATCAGGCTAAAAACCAGCGTAAAACTGAGTAGCGCAGCAGTTAGTTTTCTTGTCATTTTTCTTTCCTTTCTTGTAATAATCCTCTTGAATGGTAGTATTTGATTCCTTAAAACTCGTTCACCTCCCTTCTCTGGCGGTCAAGAATCTAACCATTCGGCCTCACGACAAAATCACCATAAAATGAGGAGTTTAATCTGTCAAGAGAAAGCAACTCTGGAGTTCCCTCCTAAAATAATTAATTTTCAATAAAATTAAACTGCCCCGGGGCAACTCACGAAGGTATTCTCTGAGAAGGGAGCAAAGCTTCTTGTGTTTATCAAATAGGATACCGTACCGTTTCTGTCTGCCAGGATCGGGCTCAAAGGTCTTTTCTATGTGAACCATTGCCCCAATTCCCTCTCCGAGAGAAGAAAAAATCCCCGTGCCCGCTCCCGCCATAATCGCAGCTCCAAGGGCACCCGTCTCAGTAATCTTCAGTCTGGGGAGGAACTGAATTCGGAGACAGAGGGAGGAATTCACACAAGCGGCAACTCGTGCGGCCTTCTACATAACTCCCAAAAGGCTGGGTTTCAGTGATGGGATTTCGCCAATGTACGACGTGATTCAGCGCCTCGCTTACCTTCTATCGAGATGTCCACCCCCCATCCACCAGAAGGACATGCCCCGTAACCATTGCAGAGGCTTCGGACGCCAAAAATATGACTGCACCCGCCACATCCTCAGGTTCTCCGAATCTGCCCAAAGGGATCTTGGCCGTCATCTCAGCCCTCACGTCTTTATCGGCAAACACCTTGTCCGTCATCGGGGTACGTATAACCGTGGGGGAAACGGCGTTGACGCGAACGTTATGTGGAGCCCATTCCAGGGCCAGCACCTTTGTCAGCAAATTAACTCCTCCCTTGCTCGCGCAATAGGCAACGTGGTTGAGTAGTCCAACGGTCCCTGCCTGAGAAGACATATTCACGATGCTCCCCCGTTTTTGCATAATCATCTGACGGCCGACAGCCTGGGAACAGAGGAAAACGCCCTTCAAATTCGTGTCGATGATTGCGTCCCATATCTCCTCTGTATGATTCTCGGCAGGAAGTACATGGCTTATTCCCGCGTTGTTGACTAAAACGTCAATCCTCCCAAAAGCCTCGAGCACCTGAGCAACCATCCTCTCCACATCAATCACGTTTCTAACATCCATCTCTACCCATAGGGCTTTGTTCCCGAGTCGTTTGATCTCAGTACAGGCATCTTTTAGCTCTTGTTTCGTTCTCCCTGTTACGACGACGTCCGCACCAGCTTGTGCCATGCAGAGTGCAATTGTTTGGCCAATCCCCTTGTTTCCTCCTGTGACAATCGCCACCTGGTCATTGAGTGCAAAATTTGGAAAGCGCATCTCTCATCCTTTCCTCGCTGCCCAAACAACCTACTCGGTTACATCCACCATTACCTTCAGCGCCTCCGACTTCGCTTTGTCCGCGAAACGCAACGCCTCGGATGTTTGCGAAAGTGGAAAGTGGTGTGTGACCAGCGATTTCATATCAACCCGTTCCGCTGCAGTAAGCGCGATAGCTCTTGGATAACAGTTGGCATAGCGAAACTGGCCGCGAATGTCAATCTCTTTGCTCGCGGCAGAGACAATATCCAGCTCGACCAACGGATCCGGCGGGAGTCCCACTAGCATTACCACGCCTCCGGGCCTCGCCGCAGCCATTGCCGCTCGAGTGGCGGCGAGAGCCCCGGCTGTTTCAAATGCGACATCTGTCCCGCTATGTTCATATGTAAACCCAGTGGTCTCACTGGCGATTTCACGGATACATTTGATAGGATCTTGTTTATTTGCATTGATGATGAATGTCGCCCCGAGCCTTCGTGCATGTTCTAGCCGAAATGAACTCAAATCTATGGCGATCAACGTGGTAGCGCCCGCGATCTTCGCAGCTTGCAACGTAGCCAGCCCGATCGGTCCGGCGCCAAATATAGCCACCGTGTGTCCAGGAACCACACCACCTCGTTTAACGGCCCACAGCCCCACGGATAGCGGCTCCATCATGGCACCTTCTTCAAAATTCATCCCATCTGGAAGGGAAAACAAAAAGTCCTCGGGCCAAACAATGGCTTCACAGAAGGCTCCATCAATAGGAGGCGTTGCAAGAAATGTCACGTCTGGGCAGAGATTGTAGCGGCCTGTCTTGCAGTAGTGGCATCGGCGACAGGTATAACCCGGCTCCACTGTGACCCGGTCCCCAGGTTGGAAGCGTGTCACGGCAGAGCCAACTTCTAGTACGACTCCTGCGCTTTCGTGACCCAAAATTAATGGGTCTTTCACAACAAAATCCCCTATCCGGCCATGGTTGAAATAGTGAATGTCGCTGGCGCAGACACCCACTCGCCGCATCTGCACGAGAACCTCGTGCAGTTTTGGCTTGGGTTGGGCACGGGATTCTATTCGTATATCTCCGATTCCATGCATCACGGCAGCTTTCATTGTAGGCTCCCCCCGGACAAGAAAGTTGATTCTATCACTCTAGTATTTTAACTTAGCAATAACAATCGTTTTCCGTCTGTCCTGCTCGTAGAACATCCCCAAGATCCGTCATCTAATCTATGAAAAAGCGGTGAACCGTAGTGTGGCGATAGGTTTCTCCCGGTCGAAGAATCGCTGATGGAAAGTCAGGTTGATTGACCGCATCGGGAAAGAATTCCGTTTCAAGGCAGAGGGCTCCGTGTTTATCAAAGAGGGCGCCACCCCCGCCTCGAATCTTATGCAGCAAGTTGCCGGTGTAGAACTGGACACCTAGTTTGGTCGTTAATATCCTCATACCCCGCCCGCTCTTTGGCTCATAGAGGCGTGCTATCAGGGTTAGTTTTTGGTCAGATGGATCCACGACAAAACAGTGATCGTATCCACCGGGAACCTTATCCATGTCGGTATTGATTGGCTTTGGTGTGGTGAAATCCATCGGTGTGCCTTGAACAGTTCTCATCTCCCCCGTCGGGATGAGCGCCTCATTGACCGGTAGATATCTCGAACAGTTAAGTAAGAGTTCGTGGTCCAGGATGGATCCTGATCCTGCGCCTGCAAGATTCCAATAGGCATGATTTGTCAGATTCACTGGCGTTGCTTTGTCTGCTTCTGCCCGATACTCGAATTTAAGTTCGTTCTCCTCATTCAGGGTGTATGTGACGCTAACTCTCAAATTGCCGGGATACCCTTCCTCCCCATCAGGACTGAGATAGGATAACCTTAATCCGGCTGAAGAGCTATTCTTAAAAGGCTCAGCCTGCCAAACGACCTTATCGAACCCCACATTGCCACCATGAAGGTGGTTGATGTTCTTCTCGTTACAGGCCAGCCTATATTCAACCCCATCCAGCTGAAATTTGCCCTGGGCAATCCGATTGGCAAAACGGCCGATGATGGCTCCAAAATAGGGATGACCAGCCAGATATTCATCCAGCGTATCAAAGCCAAGGGTAATTTCCTCGACTGCACCCGTTCGGTCAGGCATTTTGAAGGAGATCAGAATGCCTCCGAGGTTCATTACGGCTGCAGTTAATCCCTTGGAGTTACTTAATGCAAATTTTTCAACCTTTTCCCCATCCCTGGTGGTCCCCAAAAACTCTTGATTTAGAATCATACGCTTGGCCTCCCATAAGGCCGACTTCGCTTCCTCACCTGTATTCATTCACGGTTTCGAATAAGGCGAGAAGGTTCTCGAACGGAACCTTTGCCTGGATATTGTGAACTGTATTGAAGACGAATCCCCCACCGGTTTTGAAGGTTTCAACCATGTTTTTCACTTCTTCTCTCACCTCTTTTGGCGTTCCGAAAGGAAGCGTTTTTTGGGTATTCACCCCGCCTCCCCAGAACGTGAAGTGATCCCCGAATTCCTTCTTTAGATTTTCTGGACTCATCCTTGCTGCAGAAATCTGGACTGGATTGAGAATGTCAAATCCCGCCTCGCGAATATCAGGGAGAAGGGCATACACGGATCCACACGTGTGGATGAAGGATTTCCATGTCGTGTTTTTGTGAATCCATTCATTGATTCTCCGGTGGAAGGGTTTGAACAGCTCTCGATAGAGTTGGGGAGAAATGAAGGGGGCATCCTGGGCACCAAAGTCTGCGCCTGAGACTACCATAACCTGTATTCTCTCTCCCACTGCCTGATGGAATAATTCGAGATTCTTGAGGCCAATTTCCGTCATCCGGGCAAATACCTCTTTGACAAAATCGGCTCGGTTAATAAGAGAGATATACCATTCCTCCAGATCTCTGATACCCTTGGGGTCCTTGAGGGCGGGACCGGGAACAAAGGCAATATCTCCAGGGTTTATGCCAGGAACTCCTCCCGAGACAATAGCGTACTCCGTTTGCTCATACAGTCTTTTGGATTCTCTCTCGTAGTAGAGAAGATCACTTTCTGAGAGTATCATATACTCTTCGATCTGGTCTTCTACTTTAAGATCTCCCTCATTAAGGTCGGGTTTCTGCCTGACAATGCAGTCAAAGTAGAAGCCATTCTGGGGCATCCGTGCAGAAGGCGGAACGGATGTATCGCCTTGTGGATATTGATAGATATATCCACTGGCATTGGGCTCGGTATTGAATTTCTCCGGAACCAAAAGCGGTGTACCATCAAAGAAGGTCCACCTCTTCCAGTTCTTGTTCTCAAAACCAAAGAGATTTGTCAGGGGACTGAGAGGAATGGTGTCCACGCCAAGGGCTTTTCGTAATTTATCATCGACTTCTCCCAACATCTGAAAGGGATCAACCACTTTCACGGCTTCATCTGGTCGGATAAGGCCCAGGGAGACCTTCAGTTTGTGGAGGCTACTCACGTGAATTCCCGTGATCAAAGATGACCCAAGGTCAAGAGGGACTTTATCGGGCTCCCTGTGGTTGAGAGAACAGATAACTCTTTTTCGAGCGTTCATAGGGAATTCCTCCTCATTTTTCATGTCCGTGTCCGTACAAGCGATAGAGGTTAGAACCCGCGTTTTTTCAATATCAATTATAGGGAGAAGGATCTTGTCCGTCAAACCCAAAAACCTTACGAGATATAGGCCTGCTTTGAGGTTTCGGTCCCATTTCTTGGGATGCTCTATGTATTTGAATCATAGCTACTTGTGACCCTTTATGACTTGACACCCAAATCTCCCCCTCCTATAATCCACACGTACTGAGCGTAAGCTCCATCTTAGTGATATTGGTTGTAATTTATTTATGAACAGATATTTTTATCACTTTTTATTTTACGTTTTTGTGGAGGTGCTCTAATGGTAGATTTAAAAGGAATTGCAGAGTTCTTGATTGCTGGAGATGCACAGAAAGTAAGACAACTTGTCCAAGCCGCCATCAATGAAAAAGTGGAACCGAGAAAGATACTTGATGAAGGATTGATCTCAGGGATGAAAGTTGTTGGTACAAAATTTAAGAATTGTGAGATCTACGTTCCCGAGGTATTGCTGAGTGCACGAGCAATGGATGCCGGTATGGAGATATTGAAACCGCTTCTGGAAAAGATTGGAACGGAGTCGAAAGGGGTATTTTTGATCGGAACGGTGAAAGGTGATTTGCACGATATCGGGAAGAACTTGGTCGCTATGATGATGAAAGGCGCGGGTTGGAAGGTGATAGATTTAGGAGTAGATGTTGACGCGGAGAGGTTCGTCAAGGCTGCTTTAGAAGAGCGGGTTGATGTTATTGGAATGAGCGCATTACTCACAACTACTATGGAAAACATGAAGGCTGTTATAGAACTGGCAAAGAACAAGGGTTGCAAGGCCAAGATAATCGTTGGTGGTGCACCATTGACGCAGACTTACGCGGATGGGATTGGAGCAGATGGATACGCACCTAATGCTGTGGCGGCGATCGAGACAGCAAATAACCTTTTGTAGTATGGTCGGAAGTTATTAGCCCAAGGGGCTCGATTAGATTCATGGTAGACAAGCTCGTGGAGAATACCCTGGTTTTCAAAAGGGGCGACAATCTATGGAACATTATGGCAATGAAAAATCGACCGGATTAGATCAGACAGCGCTGGGGAAAATTCAAACAGGATTTACCCCGAAGGATCTCCATATATCAGAGGAAGATGGAATTGTATTAAGAGATCTTGCGGAAAGGATGGCAAAGATAGCCGAGGGTCCACGAATGGAGGAAATTCGCCTTCTCTGGCAGAAACACAATAAGCTTGAGAAAACGAGACCCGTAGTTTTTTGTGATCCAGAAAATGGTTGGAACGAGATCATAGCGGAAGCTCAGATGCAGTGCAAAGGTAAGGTGGCCCGAAGGTGGGAGATGGATCTAAGAAAAGAGATCTTCTGGGGAGAGGAGATGGGCGATGACAAACCTGTAGAACCTTATTTTGACGTTCCCTATACCGTTTCGCCAGATGACTGGGGATTGGAAGCAAAATATCATCAAACAGATAGCCTGGGTTCATATGTTTGGGAAAACCCGATAAAAGATTACACGGCTGATTTAAAAAAAATTCACTCTCCAAGGTTTGAAATAGATTGGGAAACTACTAAGGGATGTCTCGAACTAGCCAAACAGATCTTTGGAAATATACTAACCGTTCGTTTGAAGGGTACATGGTGGTGGTCATTAGGGCTTACCCTTCCAGCAGCAACCTTGAGGGGCTTGACTAACCTTTTTTATGACTTCATCGATCATCCCCAAGAACTGAAAGAACTGTTATCCATCATCTCCGAGGGGCATATGGATAAGATCGACTACCTCGAAGAGAATGACCTCCTGAACCTCAACAACGATGGGACTTATGTTGGTTCCGGGGGGTTTGGCTTCACAGATGAGCTTCCTCAAGAGGATTTCAAAGGACATATAAGGTCTGTGGATATGTGGGGCTTTACGGAAAGCCAGGAAACGGTGAATGTATCTCCTGAAATGTATGAGGAGTTTATCTTTCCTTATGAAAAACCAATTATGGATCGTTTTGGCCTCACGTGCTATGGGTGCTGCGAGCCGCTTCAATCTCGTTGGCACATTGTAAAGCGACACCATACTTTACGCCGCGTCTCCTGCTCACCTTGGGCCGATATAGAAAAAATGGCAGAACACCTAGAAGATAAATACATATTTTCTATGAAACCCAATCCGGCATCTCTAGCAGTGTCAGTAATTGGCAGGGAATCTATACGAAAAGAATTGCGAGGAGCGTTTGAGATAACAAAGGGATGTGTAGTAGAAGTAATAATGAAAGACAATCACACTATTGGCAAGAGACCTGAGAACGTTGTCGATTGGTGCAGAATTGCAAAGGAAGAAGCTGAAAGATATGTTTGATAACAGATTCTAATGGCGTAACTGCTAATTATCTATTTTTTCCGTAAAAGCAGTGCTCGCTCCCCATATCAATAACGTTCTCCTCCCATAGTTACTCTCTTTTGCTCCATAACAAAACTAATAATTACGGAGGAAACGATCACTACACCGAAAATAACGAATGTCCAATAGTAGGGTATTCTCATTACCACCAATCCATTCTCTATAATAGAGATGGTCAGGGCTCCCCAAAAAATACCCGCCATACTTCCTATTCCACCGCTCAAGGCCGTACCGCCAACGACGGAAGCCGCAATAGCTCTTAGCTCCCATCCATCCCCCGCACGGGATGTAAAAGTCCCAACTCTCACGAGTTGCATGATTGCCACGAAGCTGCAAATCAGCCCAAGTGTGGCGAAACAAGCCATTTTGGTCATGTCGGTGTTTATACCCATCGCCTTCGCCGCCTGTTTATTATCACCCGTGGTGAAAACCCAATTTCCAAACTTGTGAAATTGAATCAAAGAACCCAATACGAGGGCAATGCTCAAAAACCATAGGAATTGAACGGGAACAACCCCTCCGAAAGTTCCCGTGAATATCTTGTTAAAGAGAGGATATTGCGAGGTGTCCAGTGGTTTCTGCAATCCCTTAGACAGAAGGAGGGTTAATCCTCTCCAAAACAACATTCCTCCCAACGTGGTTATGAAGGAGGGAATTCCTGCCTTAGTTGTGATCACACCATTGAGAAGACCAATAAGCGCTCCTATACTCAGGGTGGCGAATATGGCAAGGAAAACATTCATACCAGTATCAAAGAGTTTGAGAAAAATAAAAGAGCAAAATACAAGTATGGACCCGACCGAGAGATCGAATTCTCCACAGATCATGAGCATTCCGACCGCAAGAGCCATAATATTAAACTCAGCTCCAAGAGCAAGAAAGACCTCGATATTTTCCTTACTCATAAATCGATGTTGTGGAGAAAACAGGGTGAACACGATACAGAGCAAGAGGAAAACGGAGAATACACTCAAGGAACGGAATCTGATAAAATAATTGAGAATGCTCATTTCCGCCTTTAAATCTTTCGCGCCTTTCGTTGCAGTAAATTTCGTTTCGCCCTATTCAGGCGACTCTTCCGTTGGTTATGATCTCACTGAGATGATCGACGGATGTATCCTCTTTTTTAATATCACCGATCTTCTCCCCATGAGCCAATATGACGAACCTTTCGGCAATTTGATATACATGGTAAATATTATGGGTAATGAATACGACGGATATCCCCTCAGCTCTCAATTGCTTTATGAACTCCATAACTTGTCGAGATTCCTTTACGGAAAGGGCTATGGTTGGTTCATCTAAGATGACCAGCTTTGCCTCGAAATAGAGCACCCTGGCAATGGCAACCCCCTGTCGCTGGCCTCCGGAAAGCGCCTCTACAGGTGTTTCAGGATTTGTTAGTACCAATCCAATTTTGGAAAGGGTATCCAGGCTCTCCCTATCCATTACTTTCTTGTTGAGAAAACCGAGGTGCGTTGTTGGCTCTCTTCCCATGAAGATATTTCTTGATATTGATACATGAGGGGCTAGTGCTTGTTCTTGGTACACAGTCTCGATCCCAAGCTTTTTCGCATCTTTCGGGTTATGAATATGCACCTTTTTGCCGGTGAAATAGATCTCACCTCTATCGGCCGGGTGAAATCCCGATAGTATTTTTATCAATGTCGACTTACCAGCGCCGTTATCGCCTACAAGACCGATGATTTCTTTCTCCCTTACTTCAAAATTGACTCCCCGTAATGCATAGACTTTACCAAACCACTTATGAATATCCACCATCTCCACGAGGTAGTCTTCATCCCTTTTTCCGGGGGATGTATCATTTCTCCCTGCTTCTAATTTAGAGCTATCCATTGCCTTTCCTCTCGAAATGCTAAGAATTACCTTAAAGCGACACGTTCAACATAGAGATTTAAAATAGCAAACAGGACTATGCCAACTCCGATGAATACATTGATCCCGAAAACAGGTGCACCCATCAGGATCATTCCATTTTCCAATATCTGGATTGTAAGCGTGCCAAGGAATATTCCCAGAATACTCCCGATGCCACCCATGAGGGATGTGCCACCCACCACGGACGAGGCGATGGCTTTCAACTCGAACCCAATCCCTTGAGTTGCTGCAAAAGATTCAATTCTGAGGGCTTGAATCATACTCATAAAGCTGCACAAGACGCCAACAATGACGAAGCAGATTGTTTTCACCATGTCGGTATTAATTCCCATGGCTCTCGCAGCTGTCTTATTATCACCTGTGGCGAAAATCCAGTTTCCAAACTTATGGAAGTGTACGACCAGGCCGAGGATGAACGTAAAGAACAAGAGCCAGATTATCTGAACAGGGAATACACCTGCTATGCTGCTGATTAGAGTCTTCTCAAGCCATGTCCCAGATTCGAGATAGGCCCGAATTCCTATTGGCATCATACGGGAGCTTATATACAGGACTCCCCTCCAGAACATCATCGTGCCAAGAGTGGCAATAAAGGAGGGAATTCTCCCTCTAACAACCAAAAGCCCATTGAGAAATCCCAAAAGAGCACCGGTTAAAAGGGTAAGAAATGGAATAACGTAAAGCGGCGCTCCCCATTCGAGGAGCTTCACAAAAATATAGGAACTCATGGGGATAATCGAGCCTACGGACAAATCAAACTCTCCGCATATCATGAGGGTTCCTACACCCATCGCGACGATCCCGAGATCGGGGGTGAGTTTTGCTAACGCTGTAAGGTTGTTAGGCTTTATGAAGCTGTGTCTCGGCGTGAGAAATCCGAAAATCAACAATAAAACAACAAATGCTATGAGTGTGAATGAGACTTTGTATGAAAGCAATCGTGTCAGAATTTTTTGTCCTAACTGCATTACGCTACCTATCAAAAGGAGTGGAGTCCGAACCGTTCCCGATGTAATCAAGAAGATAGGCTTCACACTCCCCCGGGTTATTCCATTCAGACATGAAATCAATTTTCATTTATAAGTACTTTTTTTAAAATATCGATGAAGTCTGAGCTCTTTTATCTTTTATCCAGAAAGGTAGCGTTTTTGTTCTCTACCAATAAAAATAGAAACACGCTTCAGCCCATCTTGTAAAGAGGTATCGGCGAATCAAGTCCCAAGGGACTGGCCGAGCGCCGACCTACAAGGCTTACAAAACCATGTAAGATCGCGATGCTCGGTATCGGGTGATCAATAGGCAGGGCTAATTAAAATGGATGATAGTTATTTTAGTGTTCCTGGTCAGGACTCGGCCGGAGCAACCACAAAGCACAGAACTCCGGCCGCTCGCCAAGGGTTAACGCCCTATCGTACCTTCATCGGTGAAAGCTTCTCGATGAGCCCAATGTTATTCTTATCAACGAGATATCCACCGGTGTCGATATTGGGTGCGAACCCGTACTTCTTCATAAGATGAAGTGTATAGACAGCGTAGTATCCCTGCAGATACTGCTGCTGATCTATTGTGGCCTCGATATGACCTGATTTCAATCCCCCCAGTGTACCGGGCGCAGTATCAAATCCTCCGGCTATAATTTCGCCAGGCTTCTTTCCGGCATTCTTAAGAGAAGATGTGAGCCTGTCCGTGCATATTCCGCCAAGGCCAAAGAGGAACTTGGTTTCAGGATGAGCAATGAGGTAAGAAGTCATTCTCGACTCAACAGTTGTCATCTCTAGTCCGCCAGCATCAATGATGTCCATCTTCGTCATAATTCCATATTCCTTCATTGCATCCTTTACACCTTGTGATCTCTGAACACCATAATTTGCTCCTGGAACTTCTACTGCCGCTCCCACGTGAGCATTCCTTAAATCCCACCCCTTGTTCTTAGCGGTCTTGAAAAGCCTTCTTGCAATCACATACCCTGCTCTTCTGTCGCCTTGGCCAATGTAACATAAAC
>JGI2171J19970_10000462_pt1 | contig 21584 bp, 15 predicted proteins | sample DeeMarSWOR324_28_FD_19970 | JGI IMG/M metagenome (IMG submission 19970) | reverse complement strand
CTTCTTCTTGTGTGTGGCTGGCTCTGGCCGCAAGGCGGCTTGCCTCAGCAGCCAGAGAAGAGTCTGCTTCTCAAGGCCATGGAGGAGGAATTGAGTCGCTCGATGAAAGGGTTGGGCGAGAAGGGGAATCCGCCTCCTTATTTTATAAGCTACGATATCACCGAGACACAAAGTGCAATGATCACAGCCTCCTACGGAGCTCTGCGGCGCAGCTCAACCGAACACTTACGCCTGCTAGATGTGGAGGTTCGCGTAGGCGATTACAAACTTGATAATACCCATCGCCTTCGAGGCATGTATGATTTCAGGTTCCCTATCCCTGTATCAATTTCATTGGATGACGACCTGGATGCAATAAAGAGCGCCCTCTGGTTAGAAACAGACAAGAAATACAAGGAAGCTATGGAAAGGCTGATTCAGGTGAAGGCCCAGAAAACGGTCAAGGTAAAAGAAGAGGACGAATCAGATGACTTTTCCCGTGAGTCTCCTGAGAGGTTCATAGGCCCTGTATTCCAGGTTATGGTGGATAAGGCTAAGTGGGAAAAGAAGCTCAAGGAATACTCAATGCTGTTCAATGATTTTCCAGATATCTACGAGTCCAGTGTAAGTTTATCGGCAAACGCCACAAACAAGTATCTTGTCAACAGTGAGGGGACTGTGATCCAGCACGGATTGACTCATTGGCGCCTTGGTGTCTATGCCAGGACAAAAGCAGAAGATGGGATGGATCTTTACAAGTACGAATCCTTCGATGCCCACTCGGCGGAAAAAATGCCCGATGAGGAGGAAGTGCGTCAGAAAATTAAGCTTCTCACAAAAGAATTATTGGCTCTGCGCGCTTCTCCAGTTGTAGAGCCGTTCACAGGTCCAGCCATTTTGTCCGGGCGCGCTGCCGGGGTATTTTTCCACGAGATTTTTGGCCACCGAATCGAGGGCCACCGCCAGAAGGATGAAGAAGAAGGTCAAACCTTTACAAAAAAGATCAACCAACCAGTGTTGCCCGATTTCATATCCGTATATGATGATCCCCTGCAGAAAAGCTTCGGCGATAAAGACCTCAGTGGTCACTACCTTTATGATGATGAAGGCGTAAAAGCCCAACGCGTGACCGTGGTAGAAAATGGCATTTTGAAGAATTTTCTGATGTCGCGTTCGCCTATTTCGGGATTTGATAAGTCTGGCGGTCATGGGCGGAAAGCGGCTGGCTACAGAGCGGTTGGCCGTCAAGGTAATTTGATCGTGGAAGCATCCGAAACCGTATCTACAAAGAAACTGCGTGAGTTGCTTATTGAAGAGTGCAAAAAACAAGACAAGGAGTTTGGTCTCATCTTTGAAGACATTTCTGGCGGTTTCACCTTCACCGGCCGGGGAATTCCCCAGGCGTACGCGGTGATTCCGATCATAGTCTACCGCGTGTTCACCGACGGACGCCCTGACGAGATGGTGCGCGGTGTGGATTTGATCGGCACGCCACTTGTCTCTTTCAGCAAGATCCTGGCATGCGGAGATAAGCCAGAAGTTTTCAACGGAATCTGCGGAGCTGAATCCGGAGGAGTACCCGTTTCTGCCGTGGCTCCAAGCATTCTCACCGGAGAGATTGAGATTCAAAAGAGAAGGAAATCACCGGATCGACCACCCCTTCTCCCTCCGCCTAGAAGGAGGAAACAATGATGAGACCTAAGCAATCACGATTTATATTCCTCTGGCTCTTTCTTATAAATTGCGCGCTCTCTGTTGTTATTCCAGCATCTAACCTCAGTGCGCAGCAACAAGAGGACGTATTATTGAAGGCTCTTAAGGATGAAATGAGCCGATCGATGGAGAAACTTCAACTTAAGGATATGGAAAAGCCGTATTACATCGAATACGCTGTGGAGGATGCTGAGACATTTGTAATCAAAGCTGAGTTCGGGGCAATCGTTGAATCCGACCAAGATAGAAGCCGCGTGTTGAGAGTAGATTTGCGGGTAGGTAGCTACGATCTGGATAACAGCGAATTCGCAGGCGGCAGTTCGCCTTACTCCATGATAGGAGGCCGTCCAACCCAGCTCGTGTTGGAAGATGATTACGCAGCGTTGCGCCACGATATATGGCTGGCGACTGATGGAGCCTATAAACAGGCGTTGGAGCAGTTGGCGGCGAAGAGATCTTTTATCAAAACCAAAGTCCAGCCTGAAGAAATTCCTGACTTCTCGCGTGAGGAAGCTACAAAGACTATTGTTCCCAAAAGACTATTAAAATTTGATCGGAAAAAATGGAAAGAGGCTTTGCGCCGCTTGTCCGCTATTTTCCGTGAATTTCCCGTTATTTATGACTCAAGTATCAGCCTTAACGTTAGGTTTTCGCACAAATATTTCATCAACAGCGAAGGCACTATAAGTCATCAGCCGGCCAATCTTGTTTCGCTCTACGTGCGGGCAGCCACACAGGCCTCCGACGGGATGGGGCTGAAACATTTTGTTCCATATTACGGGATCAGCCTTGAGCATTTACCTTCTGAGAAGGAGATGGCAGCTTCTATACGAAAGATGGCCGAGGAGCTTACTGCATTGACTTCAGCGCCGGTGCTGGAGAAGTACCTCGGACCCGTGCTGGTCACTGGTCAGGCTGCCAGCGAACTCTTTGCCCAAGTGCTTGCTCCCCAGCTTTCTGGCCAGCGCCCCCCTCTTATGGAGCAACAGCAAATGGCAGCGATGATGATCGAGAGCAAGCTCGCCACCCGCTTGAATCGTCGAGTGCTCCCTTCTTTTTTTACTGTCGTGGATGACCCCACTCAGAAAACCTATGAAAAGCACCAGCTTATAGGCTTCTATGAGGTCGATGACCAGGGCGTTCCTGCTCGGCCTGTGACTCTTATTGAGCGTGGGATTTTGAAAACTCTCCTTATGTCACGCCGCCCAAGCAAAGAAATCTCCCAATCAAACGGCCACGGACGCGCCATGCAGATTGGTTCTCCAAGTGTTCAAATCGGAAACCTGTTCGTGCAGACTAGCGAGGGAAAAAGCTTTGCTGAATTGAAGCAGGAGTTGGTCGATCTGTGCCAGGATCAAGGGCTCTCCTGCGGCTTGTTGATAAAGAAGTTCGATAATCCCAGCATTACGGGAAGAGATTTTTCATTATCATCTTTCTCTATGGGCGGGGGCCCGCAGCAAGAGATGGTAACTCCTCCGATTCTTGTCTATAAGGTTTATGTCGAGGACGGAAGAGAAGAACTCGTGCGTGGCGTTACAGTGGCAGAGATGTCCGTTAGAATGTTGAGAGACATTGTGGCGGTGGGCAAAGACTATTATGTAAGCAATAAGCTCACGGCTGGCGGGGGAATAATGGGGCTCTTTTTTTCCTATGCTTTTAGGTTTGGCGAAGCAGGGGCCTTTGGCATTCCTACGACTGTGATTGCTCCCTCAGTGCTTTTTGAAGAGGTCGAGTTGAAAAAACCTGGCGGCGCGCAGCAGAAACCAGCATTCCTTAAGCATCCGTTTTTCAAAAAATAGCAGAGCATTGGGATCAGACTTTATCATGAAGTAACGCTAAAAGGATGAAGTAAAATCCAATTCCCACAATAATGAAAAGTCTGACCCCGATGGATTCTTTTTTAATAACGGAGTTGTGGGAGCAGACCTTATCACGGGAGAAGATATTTTTCTGCACTTTTGTCCTTATAACATTGCCATGGATAAGGCCCTTTAATCGATAGCAAGTTTTTCTTGTATTATTCGGGAAATTCTGTATAATTTAACCTTACATACAGATACAAGAATACAGATGAGAATTGAAAGAAACATAAAAGGCTTTAAATACAATTAAGGTTTTGTGAAAAGGGGAAAAATCCCAAATAAATTTTAGTTAGTGCAATGCTGGGTATGAAATCTATTAAAAGGAGAAAGAATGTAAAAAGGCAAAAAAGAAGGAAAGGTTAATTTGATGGGCAATATATTTTAAGGGAGTAATAATGGAAGAAGAAAACAAGATTTATATTGGGAATATAGACTATGGTGTAACCGAAGAAGATCTAAGAGAAATATTCAAGGATAAGGGCTTCGAGGTAAAGGATGTAAACATTATAAAAGACAAATTTTCCGGTAGATCAAAGGGATTTGGGTTTGCAGAATTTGAGAATGATGAACAAGTCCAAAAAGCGATAGAGTCATTGGATGGTCATGAATTAAAATCCAGAAAGCTAAAAGTTAATAAAGCTCGAAGAAGAGAGCCCCGGTTTGAAAAACGCGGGGGATTCAAACAATTTAGAAGATAATTTCTTATCTTTAGTTATTTATTCGGGATTTATATCTCGATACTTGTTTTTTCGGGCATGACCTGCCTAATCCAAAAGGCAGTTTTTGCCCGACTTAAGCTTGATTGGATTTTTTAGGGAGTGCTTCCCCCGTTCTTAAGAAAGTTCTTTCTAGCATTAGCATTTAATCTATTCCGTGCTAATTATCTTCATATCTATGTTTCTAAAGAAAGAGGACAGATAGGCTTTTTAAATTATTTTTTGAAAAGGAGGGTTCTAAAATGAAGTCAGAAACCAGCTTATTAAAAAAATGGATTATGCTGGTTTTCATTTGCCTTTTCGTTGCCGCAGCTTTCTCTGGTTGTAGTTCCAAGGAAGAATTGTTGGATATGACCTATCCATATGATGAAAACACAATCTACTGGCCAACTGCAAAGTCTTTCAAACTAGAGAAGGTTTCCTGGGGAATTACTGAAGGGGGATGGTGGTATGCCTCTAATGAGTTCAGTGCCTCAGAGCACGGAGGAACCCATGTCGATGCACCTATTCATTTTGCTGAGAAGGGACGAACTATCGAGCAGATTCCCCTGGAGGAGTGGATAGGGCCTGCTGTCAGGTTAGATGTCACTGAAAAATGCGAGAAAAACCGGGATTATCTTCTTATTGTTGATGATATTAACAACTGGGAGAGAAAATATGGAAAAATTCCTGATGGCGCCTGGGTAATCATGTACACAGGTATAGATACCAAATATTACCCAGATAAGAAAAAGGTCCTGGGAACCGATAAAAAAGGCGAAGAAGCTATTCCTGAACTGAGCTTCCCCGGTTTCTCGCCTGAATCAGTCAAGTTTTTAATAGAAGAGAGAAATATCACGGGAATAGCCATTGATACTCCTAGTATTGATTACGGAAAATCAAAAGAATTTAAGGTTCATCAAGTTCTCTGTGGAGCTGATAGGCTTGCCTTAGAAAATATAGCCAATTTAGATAAGCTACCTCCCTCTGGAGCAACGCTCTATGTCATCCCGATGCCAATTAAACAGGGAACGGGTGCACCAGCTCGGGTTTTTGCCATTATTCATTAATTTGCGAGAATCTTGACACTTCGTGCTTAATATTTTGACATCAAAATTTTGTTGTGCTATAAGCTTTTTTTAATATGTAATTATTGAGACTTTCCTGTTTGATACAATAATCCATGTTTAAGAGTAACAAAATGCACCCCAAGAAAAGGAGGATTTTCTGGTGAAAAGGGCTTTCTTTCTAATTCTGGTTTCAGGCCTGATACTTGCTGTTGTTTGTCCGCTGTTTCCGGAAAAAATTACCTTTATTCACTCGAACGATACTCACGGCAACTTTAAATCCTACATGACCAAGGTCGAAGGAGGAGAAAGATTAGTCGGGGGCATGGAGGCGGCTAGTCATTATATAAACGAGATCAGAGCCAGGGAGAAAAACGTATTTTTGATTGAAACAGGCGATATTTTAACCGGCACGCTTGCCGCAGAAATTGAATATGAAGGCGTGATTGGCGGAGTAATGATGGAGTTCCTCAATAGATTAGACTACGATGTTTGGAGCTACGGCAATCACGATTTTGATAGAGGACAGAGCAATGCCTTAGGGATGGCAAAGTTGGCTAAGTTTCCTACGGTAATGGCCAACATTATCTATAAAAAAAGCGGTAAACTTTTTCCGGCAGAGCCATACCACATCTTTGAAGTAGGAGGGATTAAAGTAGGAGTGATTGCAGTTATGGAGGAAAATTTCCTGACGGAAGTCCAAAAAGAAATAGTCGAGGGTCTTGATGTGTTGCCGATTATCCCCACCCTCAATTCTTATGTCCCGGAGCTGGACAAAAAGACAGATTTGATTGTGGTTATTTCTCATGGCTGGTTTAATGAGGGAGTAAAAGTTGCCAAAAATGTAGCAGGAATTGACATGGTTTTGGTCGCTGCAGAGGACGGAAAATTTAAGGACGTAGATGGAGTATTGGTCAAGTCAACAAAGGGACATCAAGAAACCCTTGGTTATTTAAAAGTGGAAGTTGATGATGATAAGGTTATTAGCTATGAAGAAAGGTTGATCTGGCTATGGGCAGATATCGACTTGAAGCCATCGCCTCATGTTGCTGCTTTAGTCAGCGAAGTTGATGAGTTAGTCGGGGAACAATATGCTAAAGTTATAGGAGAAGCCAAGGCAGACCATACTGTGCGTTACTATCCAGGAGAAAATATGTTTGTTGAAAGCATGCTGGGAAATTGGATAACTGATGTAATGTGCTGGAAGACAGGAGCTCAAATCGGATTTCACAACACTGGAGCAATCAGAGCAGATATTAAAGCCGGGCCAGTAACTAAATCTAATATATTTGATGTCGCTCCTTTTCATAACACATTGGTCGTATTCAAGCTTACGGGTCAGCAGCTTAAGGATGCTCTGGAGACAGATGTGGAAAGAGGCTGGGATAGAATGCAGGTTTCAGGCATGAAGTACAAATATCACCCTAAAAAAGTCAGACCTTATGGGGAAAGAATAGATTATATAGAAATCAAAGGAAAGGTTTTGGTAAAAAAAGGCAAAGTTCTCTTGCCGGGGAAAGTATATACTATTGTCAGTAATAATTACCTTGTTGGACACGCAAAAGAAAAATACTTGGGTTTTCCTGTGACCTCCCCAAAGGATACTGGCATTCCTTTAGACAATATTCTTATGGAATGGTTGGATAAATACAGAGTTCTCAATTACAAAATCGAAGAAAGAATCGTTGAAATCAGGTAGAAAGCATGCCCAAGAGGATGAATGTTAAATCGGGAATAGTGTTTTTTTCTTTTCTGTTAGCCCTCATTTTCTTAAGCACATCCCTTTCTTCAGGTTATGGCCTATCCACCAATAATTTATTGAAAAATGAAATTGTTGAAGGGGAACAGAGGAAAAAAATAGATGGATACCTGAGGCAGATAACTCCATTCGGATTTTCTGGAGCATTGCTGGTGGCGAAAAATGGGAAGATCATTCTGAATAAGGGTTATGGAATGGCAATCAGGTCTGAGAATATTCCCAATACATCTGAAACCGTGTTTAGCACTGGCTCGATTACCAAACAATTCACAGCAGCTGGAATAATGAAATTGGAGATGCAGGGAAAATTAAGCGCGAATGATCCTATAACAAAATTCTTCGAAAAGGTTCCAGAGGAAAAAGAAACAATAACCCTCCATTATTTACTAACCCACACTTCGGGAGTGATAAACTATACAGGAATGGATTATGAAACAGCGAAGCGAGATGAGACTGCTAGAAAAATCCTTGATGCTCGACTTCTTTTTAAGCCCGGTGAACGTTTTGAGTACTCCAATGCTGGCTACAGCTTGTTAGCAGCAATTATTGAGAAAGTTTCAGGAAAGGGATATGAAGAGTTTCTTCATGAATATTTATTCGAGCCGGCCGGGATGAGATTCACAGGGTACAGACTGCCCAAATGGGAAAAGAAAGTCGTAGCTCACTGGTATGTGGGAGAAAAGGACAACGGGATTCCCCTTGAAAAGCCATATCCATACTGGAACCTTCTGGGAAATGGAGGAATACTTTCAACAACCGGAGATATGTATAAATGGCATCTGGCCCTCAAAGGGGATAAGATTCTCTCTCCTGAGGCCAAGAAAAAAATATTCACATCCTTTTTAAATGACTATGGTTATGGCTGGGATGTGTTGAAAACAGACCGTGGCATCCTCATCCAGCACGATGGGGGGAGTGTTCTGGGTAACAGTGCAGAGATCCGCCAATACATCGATGCTGATCTAGTCACCATTCTTTTCTGCAATCAGAGTTTCGGCAGGAGAGCTCTTTTTGGGGCGATAAGAGACAAAATTGAAACACTTGCTTTTGGGGGAGACGTTGTTATTCCGCCCTCGGTAATTACGTTGGATATAGAAAAGCTTCGTAAGTTTGAAGGAACATACAGCCTTTCAAGCGGGGGACATCTTGAAGCAGACATCGAAAACGGGAGGCTAACAATCAAAGCAAAAGGGCAGGATGCGATTAATGCGCTGCTTTTCCCAGAAAAGGCTTCTCCAGGTCTTTTTAAAGATTTGAACAAACTCTCCGTATCCGTTTTTGAAGCCGCCATAAAAGGTGATTACAAGCCATTTGAGAATGTTCTCCAGGATAAAGAAAGAAGGTTGGAGCGGGTCCGTCAGCTTATAGAGATGAGGATTAGAAGATACAAGGAAAAAACAGGTGAAATTCAGGAAGTGAAAGTTTTTGGCACTTTGCCTTCAGACTATGGCGGCGAAGATGCGGTAATGACGCAGGTTCAACTCAAGGGAGAGAAAGGAAGTATTTATTTCAGCTTGTACTGGCGCAATAAGATGAACATCGGTGTGGGCCCCTTAATGGGTATTCAAGAGATTTCAGTTCCTTTTATGCTGCTGTCGGGGAATGAGTTCGCGGGCTATCATCTGGGTATGGCCAAAAACATACGTCTGAGTTTCGGCGTTGATAGCAGTGGCACGATAACCGGCCTTACTGTGAATAATCCAAGCGGAGATTTAACTGCCAAGAAGATAAAGTAGAGATACAATCAATCTAGATTTATTATCATAAATCTAGACTCCAATCCGCATGCTTTTAGATTATTAATATTTCCAAGTGACTTTGTATCTTTTTACTATATGATATCCTTCTTCATCTCTTTCTATAGTATATAGCTTTCCTTTTTTCCAAGCTCTTGGATCAAATTTCAAAAAAATATTCGCAATGTATCTTCCCTCTGGATCAAAAACATCGTAGTAAAATCCCATTCCATCTTCTGGTTGCTTATATGTCTGTACAAAAATCCTCCCCTCGTCATCCAGCATAAACCAATCATGGGGCGGATAATATCTGGGAATATCCAATTTAAAAGGAATATTTTTCATTAGCATTTTCTTTTCATCGCGGCTGATTCTTATTGGAGTATATTTTCTGATGATTTTTCTTATTAAATTTCCTTCCGGATTCAATACAGAGAATTCATATTTATCAGTGTAGCTAAAGATAATATTGTCATTCTTGTCCACGGCCCAGCATAAGTAAGGGACAAATGGATTAATAGCAGCCTGCCCGCTCCAAGGATCAGGATAAGATAAATAACTCTTGAGAGTGTTGAAATCAGAATCGAACTTGCATAGTTCTAGAAGTTGCTCTTCAGGTTTTCTGATATGTATATCAGCGATAAAATTTCCTTTGGAATCTAAACTGATACTTCTAATAAACACTTTAGATAGAGATACCGATTTGATTTGATTTCCATCGCTTGAATAATAAATCATCCTCCTTTTAGCTCTATCATGAATGATGATTTCATTTTGACTGGTGATAAAAACAGACCGAGGACGAATCATTTCTCCAGGGCCTTGTCCTTTCATCCCTATTGTTTGCATATAATTTCCATCACGATCAAAGACTTTCATGTTAGCTTCTTTTATATCCAACACGAAGATTCTCTCCGTATCATCTACAGCGATCGAATGAATTAAAGAAAATATGTATTCCTCTCGACCTTCTACTTCTTCAATAGATAACTCTTCTTCCAAACTGAATACATCTTCACCGTATATCGGCTCCTTCGGATTTTTAACGACAGTAATTCCATCCACTTCCTCTATTGTCCCCATCCATTCGGCTTTTTGCTTTTCGCAAGAAATAAGAATAATTAGGACTGAAAGAAATAAAACGATTAGAACAATCCTCTTTTTGCTTTTCATTTCCCTTTCCTTGCTGAATCTTTCTTTTATTATAACACTCCTGAAAGTAGAGGAACAAGGTCCTTAAATTTATCTTTTTTCCTCAAGCGATTAATTCTAAACTTTCTCCTTTATGGAAAAAATTTCTTCGCTTTAACTTTTGAGTTCAAATTTTTTGTGTTATAAGATTTGTTTTTATGATTACGCTTTAGAAAAACGACCTGAGAAGAAAAATGGGGCCTGACCCCATTTTTATTTTAGGCGAAATGGAGAAAAGGTAGCCTGTCCCCTTTTTTGAATAAAGTTGAAACCCAGAAGGTATATAGAGATGAGTATTTGTAAGAAATTTTCCGGAGGAAAAGATGGCTAAGAAATTAATCGTCATAATTTTTATTTTATTTCTCATTCTAATATTCCTTTTTAGTCAAGAGCCAGAAAATGCTCCCCAGTCTGAGAGTAAGAGGAAAATATTTCTCTACTTTATCGGAGAGGAAGCAGGTTATGAAGAGTATGAGTGGACTGAACAGGCGGATAAATTCGTTCTTTCAGCCAAAGGGGAAATTAATAAACCGATTAGTCTGCTTACAGAGCTTATGACAATAGAGTTAGATAAGGAATTCAAGCCTTTGCGCTTTTATTTCAAAGGGACAGTGAGAGGAGTGAGCCAGGAAATAGAGAGCATAGTGACCAAGAAAGAAGTGAAGAGCAAAATTAAGGTCGGCGAACAGACAAGAGAAATGACGTCGAAGATTTCTCATGATGCATTATTTTTGCCCAACGGCATTTTCTCTCCCTACGTTGTTTTGGCCAAGAAAGTGAAAAGCCTTGGGAAAGAAAAAATGACAATTCCGGCCTATATTGTTCCTCAGCTGGAAGTCAATTTGAGAGCAGTACCTGATAGTGAGAATGATCGCCTCTTTAATCTCGTTCTGGCTGGAGTAAATATTGAGTTACTCACAGATGGACGAGGATATATTGAGTCTCTTTCCATCCCTTCCCAGGGTATTAAAGTACTCACAGAAAGGCTTAAAAAAGAAGAGCCGCCTAAGGGAGAGGAAATCAAGGAAGGAACAAGCCACGAGTTGATTGTTCAAGGCAGCAAGGTTGGAAAGGGTTTTTACAGCCTTCAGAAAACGGAAGAAGATATTTTAATAAAAGGTGAAACACAGCAGGCATTAGGTCAACTGAGCCTCAACTCAAGTGGCTTCGATCCTTTGTTGGTTATGAGCCTTTGTCTGTACTCGATAAAATAAAGGCATCAGTTCTAATCATCAATGGCGGAAAAGATAAGCAAGTTTTACCTCATCATGCCCGAAAGCTTTATCGTAGGCTGGAAGAACTCGATAAAGCCGTTACTCTTAAGATATTTCCGGATTTAAACCACCTTCTCATCCCATCGAAAACAGGTGCCTATGCCGAATATGCCAGACAACTAATGGGAGACAGAAAACTCAGCCAAGATTTGTTAGGTTATCTTTTGGGTTGGCTTCATGGGGTGCTTTATCATGATCAAGAGGGTCGCGTAATTAAATGAGAGCTCTTGCCTTACTTTTATTTGATACGGGCTTTTAGCTCAGAACGTAAATATTGCGCTGCTGTTGGCAGCTTTGAACAAAGAGAATAGATATTGATTCTTCTTTGATTTGACGTGAAAATTTTCCTTTGTTATAAACATTATTGAATATATAAGATAAACCTTTTTGAATAGATAAGGTGGGCTTGATAAATCAAGCCCCCACATCAATAAGGAGAAACCAATGAAAAAAATATCTTCAATGACTCTTGTATTCTTTCTTGCTCTCTTCATCTTCAGCCCGGCCAGTGCAGAAAAGACCCAAGTTAAGACTGTCGATGAAGTTCAAGTCGTTAAGAATCCGAAAAAGCCTGCTCCTCCAAAAGGCGCTTTGATCAAAATGATTATCGAAGAAGATTTCACAATAGGAGAAGGGGAATCAGAGGAGGAAATGTTTTCTGAGATAACTTCTGTGGCTGTAGATAATGATGGCAATGTTTATATTCTCGACCGAAAGGAGAAAACGGTTAAAATTTTTGACAGTGAAGGTAAGTTTGTAAGGAAATTCGGAAAACAAGGTCAGGGGCCAGGGGAAATGAATATGCCAATATTTGTCCAGATTACTCCAAATAATGAGCTGGTTGTTGAGGATGCTGTCAACCGAAAATTAATGTTTTTCTCTTCTGAAGGAGAATTTCTGAAAAGCATCTCAACAGCCAAGGCTGCTGGTCTTGCTGCCATTCTGATTGATTCAAAGGGAAATTTAATCGGCCAGGCCGTTGTTCCTGCTGAGAAAAAACTAATCCGGGAAGTAAAAAAATATGACAAAGATTTAAATCCGCTTTTTGCTATTGATACTCTCGATTTTACGAGCATTATAGAGGGTAAAATTAATCCTTATCGTTTAGCCTCATTTTATGTTCTGGGTAGAGAGGATAATATTATCTATGGATACCCTGAGGAATACGAGATTGAGATATTTAATCCAGAAGGGAAATTGATCAAAAGGATCTTGAAAGAATATGATCCTGTAAAAATAACAAAAGAGGACCAGGAAGAATTCATGGATAGACTTCCGGCTGAAGCGGCAGTGATCAAAGATAGAATAGAATTTCCAAAATCGTTTCCAGCCTATCAAAGTTTCTCGTATGATGACCATGGAAGAATATTCGTGAGAACATATGAGAAAGGGAAAAAAGAGAGAGAGTATTACTTTGATGTCTTTGACGTAGAAGGAATGTATATAGCAAAAGTCCTTCTTGATGTTGACCCCAGAATCTGGAAAGGAGAGAAGTTGTACGCAGTAAAGGAGAACGAAGACGGTTTCCAGATTCTTAGATGCTCCAGCATCCGTTGGGAAAAATAGTCTACTTTTTAGCTTACACTATCTCATTGAATATTTGATACGCTTCCCTATAAAATGAAGTAGATAAAATAAATACAAAAATTTTTATATATTTTTGAAATTTGAATTTTTTTCCTGGAAGGGGCAAAAATGAGAAGTCCATATTTATTTAGATTCAATCGATGTGTAAATCTGTTTGTCATTTTGATATCAGGTCTATTGCTTGTTCAACGAGTGAATTCCCAGCAGAAATTCTGGGTTTCAGCCAATCCGCCAAAATGCCATTACACTATCGACGCGCATATAGAGCTCGAAAGAAATGTCATCGAGGGGAGAGAGACAGTTTCCTTAAAAAATGACTCCAACGAATCGATCAGCGTAGTGGCTCTTGATTGGTCTATCAGCCTTGACTCTTCGATAGATATAACTGCCGCAGGAAAATCCTTGAGATTGCTGAACTCAGAGAAGGAATCCCAGATTTCATCTCCTCTCTTCTTTCAGCTATCAGGTCCGGTTGATCCGGGATCGAAAGTAGAATTCGACATCGCTTTCAAAAAAAAATTCAAATTCTCAGACAAGAATACTGAATTTAAGATAACCCACTGGTACCCCCGCCTCTGGTGGGACGGCCTTCCGGTGCATGACTCCTTCTCTGTCAAGCTCGATATCCCAGAAGGTTTTGCTCTGGCCATCAGCGGCCGCCTGAACGAAACTACGGGACGCTATGAGATTGAGGGTGCGAAAACCTTTGGAATCTACTTAGGAAAGAATCAAAAAACTGAATCCAGGGAAGTTGAGGGTATTCTCATCAATACGCTGTTCACAGAAAAAGGAGCCAAATGCGCTGCAGTCTGCATGGATACCGCAGTTGACGTGGTCAAGTTTTATAAGGAATGGCTGGGTTTCTGCCCATTCAGATTCCTCTATATCATCCCCGGCGGAAAAGGAAGATGGGGAGGCTATCCTTTTGCCACGGGCATAGTCGTAATCCACGGACAGGAGACTTTCAAGGAAGGCGAATCGCTAATCCATTGGCAGAAGATTACGGCTCATGAGATTGGACACGAATACTGGGGCGAATGGGTTCTTGATCCTGACATACCCAAATGGCTCTGGATTGGAATGGGAATCTTCGCCGATACAGAGTATTTAATCGATCGAAAAATCAATCCTGAGCAGCGAGTCAGATGGATGGGCAATTATGTTAACGGAGTCCCCATGTATTACGACACCACGGTGGATGTCCCTCCCCACCGTCTTTCGAAGATTAGATACGACTATAACAATATCATTGTTCACAGCAAATGCTTTGGTATAATAAGCGCTCTCGATGCGGTGCTGGGGCGGGAGGCTTTTGAAAGGATTTACAAGAAATGCTTGCGAGTCTACGGTGGGAAGCGCCTTAGCTGGAGGGAATTCCAAAGTTTCTGTGAAAAGGAGACCGGTCAGAGCCTGGGATGGTTCTTCGACCAGTGGGTTCGTTCTAATAAATATCTCTGCTACCGGATAGAATCGCAGGAAAGCAGGCGGGAGGGAAATGAATACCTATCAGTCATCAGAGTTAAGCGGCTTGGATCTATGAAGATGCCTGTCCCGGTTAAAGCGGTTTTTGAAGATGGTACTGAGCAGGTCAAGTTCAGCAGCCGCAACCTGGAGGTCAGTGTTCTGACCTTCAGGAGCCGAGCTAAGCTAAAGAAAGCAGTTATGGATCCTGAAAAGAAACTGGCCATGCTGGAAAATCCTCTTCCGGAGATATCAAATAAGGCCGCTGAGGTGATTTCTGTAGGATGGGACACAAAGGATAGTCGCGAGGTCTACCAAAAAATAAAAGATGAAGACATCCCCAGCACAGGGATCTGGTATAGTTTAGGGATGGATTTATATGAGGGAAAGCATTTTCCTGAAGCCTTCCACTGCTTCAAGAAAGTGTCGGAACTAGGTACCAGTGTCTTTGCTGGGTTCGCATCTTTGTCCTGTATGGGAATACTTAAGGATCTTCAGGGGGAAAGGAAAGAAGCACTCGTTTACTACAAAGAAGCCCTCAAGTACGATACTGAGGTATCTTTCAGGCTCCCCGGGATGAGAACTCGTATAGACCGTCAATGGATCGAGGAAAGGCTGAAGACGCCTTTTAAATTGAAAAAGAAGTAGTGAAATTTTGACTTGACTTACTTTATCTCGTATCTTTAACTCATGATTTTTATTTTGACTGGTCCTGTCCATTCCGGAAAGACGACTTTGTTGAAAAAAGTGGTCCGGGAGTTAAAGGGGCAAAAACACAGGTTGGATGGCTTCTTGAGCGAAACTGTGTGGGAGATGGAGGAGATGGTCGGTTACGATTTATTTGATTTGAAAAAAGATAAAACGATCCCGTTTATCCGTAGAACAGGAGAAAAAGAGTGGCAAAGAATTGGCTCGTATTTTTTTATCCCTCAAGGCCTGGCAGAGGCTGAAAAGATTATTCTTCGGGGAATAGAAGCTGATATTCTTGTCGTGGATGAAGTAGGTCCCCTGGAATTATCAGGGAAAGGCTTTTGGCCTGCCCTGAAGCAAGTGATTTTTCAGCCACTAAATAGCTATATTCTCGTCATTAGAGAAAATATACTCGAAGATTTTCTAGCAATGCTGGGAAAGCGTAAGGTTAAAATATTTGATATCAAAAACAAAGAAGTTTTTCATCAAATGATTGAAGAAATTAAAATTGAAAAAAGAGACCAAAGAATCTAAGATGCAAATAAAATGAAAAACATCTATGTTCATCTTCTGGATAAGCTGAGAGAGAAGAAGCCTTTAATTCTAGCCACAATAGTAGCAACAAAGGGCTCAACTCCCCAGGTGCCTGGAGCCTCAGCTCTGTTTTCATCCGAAGGACTCCTTGAGGGAACTCTGGGGGGTGGTCTGTTAGAAGCAGATGCCCAGAAAAAAGCTTTAAAGACTCTGGAGAAAAAGGCCTCGCTTCTCTCCGAATTTAGCCTTAGAGCTGACATATTTTCAGGGGAAGGAGCCATCTGCGGAGGTGAAGTTAAGATCCTTATTGATGCCTGTCCTGAAGAAAACAGAGATACTTTTCAGGCCGTAAGCCAATCTCTTATCAAGCGGGAGTCAGGCATCTTAGTTACGTTCATAAATAGGATTTCTGAAGAAAAAGTATCTCTTTCCCGGCGTTGGACGGAAAGAAAAGGAAAATTCGAGGCTGATTTTAGAGAGCATCTTTCTCTATTTAAAAAGGAGATTAAACGTACCTTTTCTAAGGGCAGGCCATCCTTCTTGAAGGTAAAGAAAGAAATCTTCCCAGAGAAGGCAAAGGAGGCGTTCCTTTTTTTAGAACCCATTTTTCCCTTGCCTCAACTGGTTATTGCCGGTGCAGGTCACGTCGGTCAGGCGGTGACTCATCTAGGAAGTCTCTTGAATTTTGAAGTTACTGTAATAGATGACAGGCATGAGTTTGCTAATAAAGAAAAGCTGCCTGATGCGGATCATATAATCGTTGATGAAATCGGGAATGCAATCCAGAACTTTCCCATTTCTTCTGATACATATTTAGTAATTGTTACTCGAGGCCACAAGTACGATGCCGCAGCCCTGCGGCAGTGCATATCTTCTGAAGCTACTTATATTGGCATGATCGGGAGTGCTCGCAAAATAAAGCTTATGCGAAAGAAATTCCTGGAAGAGGGATGGGCCACTTCTCGCCAATTTGACAGTGTTTATGCCCCGATTGGGATCGATATCCAATCAGAAACTGTGGAGGAGATAGCCATCAGCATCGCAGCTCAACTCGTTCTTGTGCGCAGCCAAATCCAAGAAATAAGGAAGGAGATAGAATGATCTGGGCAATGATATTAGCTGCAGGAGAATCCAAAAGAATGGGAAAACCAAAGCTTCTTCTCCCTTTCGGAGAAAAAACCATAATCGAGACTATAGTTGAGACTGTCGTTTCATCTAAGGTTGAAAAAACTCTGGTCATTCTTGGGTCAGACCGAAAAAAGATGGAAGAGAGAATCAAGAATTATCCTGTAAAGATCGTTTATAATCGTGATTTTCGGAGCGGCATGCTTTCCTCCGTTCAGTGTGGGTTTAGAGCGCTGCCCGAGGATATTCGGGCAGTTCTGGTTGTACTTGGCGACCAGCCGAAAATATCGACAATTGTCATTAACAAACTAATCGATGCTTATAAAAGCTCAGGAAAAGGAATTGTTCTACCTGTCTATAAAAAGGAGAGAGGACATCCTGTTCTCATTGACGTCAAATACGGGGAGGAAGTGGAAAACCTGAATCCCGAGATTGGCCTCCGAGGAACAGTGTATAATCATCCTGAAGACATACTGGAAGTTGAGGTGGAAACGCCGAGCATATTCCAGGATATTGATTATGAGTCTGATTATAAGAGAGAATTAAAGAATAACGAATAAAACATAGGTAATTCTTTTTCCTTGTCGCGCAAAAACTTAACAATTTTTATCCATTATTCTGCTGGAATATAGCGTTCTCTCTTAGAAAGCCTTATCAATAGAAGGAATAGATGAGTTCAATCTATGGCAACGTTGCTCTGATGCGTTCAGGCGTCATCGGTAGCTGGAAGAGCCTTGCGCCGACAGCATCGTAAATCGCATTGGCAATCACTGCACCCATGCAAATGATAGGTGGTTCTCCACCTCCCTGGTGAGGATCATCTTTGGCGTCAATCAACACTGTCTCAATCTTTGGCAGCCAGGAGAAGCGTGGTATTTCGTAGGTATCAAAATTGAGGTCAAAAATCTCTCCACCTTTGAAATGGATTTCTTCGGTCAGGGCGTAGCCCAGTCCCATGGTGATGCAGCCTTCTATCTGCATTTTAGCTCCCTCAGGATTGATAACCAGGCCCATATCCTGGGCACAGACAACACGCTTAACCTGAACAGTACCTTTCTTCTTATCGACATCAACTTCAGCCATGTGAGCCACATAAGTGCCTGAATCAATACCGCAAGCAACACCATAGCCCCGGCCATTGGATGCTTTCGCTTTATTCCAGCCGAATTTCTCCGCAGCAGCGGTGAGAACTCTAAGCATTCTTTTATCCTTTAGATTCTTCAGGCGGAATTCCAGAGGATTTATGCCTGCTTTTGAAGCCATGATGTCAATATGCGATTCTCTGGCAAAGGTGTTGGTGTTGTTGCCAGGTGCTCGCCAGGCTCCTGTCCCGAAGGGGTGGGAACCAGGAGTACCGCGCCAGCCTCCTCCTGTGGAGGCCGTTCGATGGTGAGGAATATCGTAAAATTGTTGAGAACCTCTTTCGCCTGCGAAATAGACGATATAATCCCAGAGAAAAATTTTATCCGGGTCCTTGATTCCTGATTTTATTTTAACCACTGCTGCAGGCCGGAAAGTATCATTAAAGAATTCTTCTGCCCGGGTCCAGGCAACCTGGACAGGCTTTCCGGCTAATTTTGCTAACCGAGCTGCTTCCACAGCCTGCATGTTTCTGGTCTTCCCTCCGAAACCTCCTCCTACAAAGGGAGGGATGATGCGGACATTCTTGGAAGGAAAGCCCAGAGCCCGGGCTATTTCCTCTTTGGCCGGGAATGGCGTTTGAGTAGAAGCCCAGACTGTGGCTTTGTTTCCTTCTATTTTGGCCACAGCTGTATGGGGTTCTGTGGGGGCATGAGCTACATAACTATTCAAGTATGTTTCCTTAAAAATATTCGTTGAGAGCTTTTCTCCTGTTTGGAGGTTTCCTCCCTGAGCTACTACTTCCCCTTCTGGAGCAACGTTGAGCAGGTGGTCGAAAATTGTCTTATCGTCTACCTTCGCTTCTGGCAAATCATACTGGGCTTTGACTTTTGCTAAGGCTTTTTCAGCCTCATCTGGATGTTTGTGTAGGACGGCAATCAAATCGCCGTCCTTGACTACTCGTACTTCCTTTATTTTTTCTGCTGCAGAAGTGTCCACACTCTTTATTTTTGCCCCGTGAGCAGGAGGTCTTAAAATTCTGGCATACAACATACCAGGCAGGCGGATATCACCCGCAAACAGAGCTTTACCAGTGACTTTTTCAAGCGAATCTGTTCGTGAAACGGGCCTATTAACTATTGTAAATTCTGACACAGGTTCTAAAGTGGCTTTCCTATTTAATTTCTTTGCAATTCTTTTCCCCTTGGTCAGCTGGGCGTAGGTAACCTGATTTTTGCTCTGTGTTTTGTCAAATATTACCCCGTCCTTTGCTTTCAGTTTGTTCAGAGGTGTCTGCAGATATTCAGCCGCCAGCTCCATCAAAACTGCCCTGGCTTTTGCGGCGGCTTCTCTTAGAGGTGGTCCGAAAAAGCGGGTGGTCATAGAACCGAAAGTTCCCATGTCCCAAGGACAGAGATCTGTATCTCCCATCACCATATCAACTGAAGCCAAGGATACTTCCAGTTCATCTGCCAACATCTGGGCAAGTGAAATTATGACACCCTGGCCCATCTCAATCTTACCTGTAAAGCAGCTGACTCTGCCGTCTTCTCCGATTCTAAGAAAAGCATTGAAATCTTCGGGGAGCTCTGGACGAAACCTTCTGCGGCGTGTTTCCTGCAGCAGGGCTTCAGCGTCTCTTATAGAGACGAGGATTACGATTCCTCCACCGAAGAGCTTGAGGAATTCCCGTCGGTCAAGGGGGAAATGGGCTTTTATATCACTAAAATCAATGTCCATGTAATCATCTTCTTTCATCTCTTCCTTCCTCCATTCATTTCCTTGGCTGCGGTTTTGATAGCATCGACAATGCGGTTATATGATCCACAGCGGCATAAATTTTCATCCATATTTTGAATGATATCTTTATGGGTAGGTCGAGGATTATTTAACAATAAACTGTAGGCATTGAGAATCATACCTGGAGTACAGAATCCACATTGAAGAGCATCGTGTTTTATGAATGCTTTCTGGAGGGGATGGAGGTTTCCGTTTTTGGCTAATCCTTCGATAGTTATAACCTCTTTTCCTTTGACATCCTTTACAGGAAACTGACACGAGTGGATAGCCTTTTTGTTCACAAGGACAGTGCAGGCACCGCAGAAACCCTCTCCACAACCGAATTTTGTTCCGGTAAGATTCAGCTCAGAGCGTAAAGCCCATAAGAGCATTCGCTCACCGTCCACAGTAAGACTTACAGGTTTATCATTGAGCTTGAAATTAATAGTTTCTCTCATTTTAATCTCCCTTTTTAATTTAAATTAGCGAGAAAATCGTCAAATTGATCTGTCAGTTTGTAGGGGCTTGATTCATCAAGCCCGCACTTTTTTATCGTGCCAATTAACATGTGGGTTTGATAAATCAAACCCCTGCTAGTTTCGAAAAATGGGGACAGTCCCCATTTTCTTTTCTCATTTCAGCCAATCTGGAAAGATGGATTTCTACACTAAAGACAGCGCAGCTCTGTAGAGGACAATCTCTGCGAGTTCTTTTTTATACCCGTTTTCCTCCAATGGCTTTGCTTCCTTCAGAGCCTCTCTAGCAGCTTCTCTCACCAGATCTTCTGTAACTTTTTTGCCTTTTATTATGTTTTCAGCCTTTGTTAGTCTCCAGGGAATAGGAGCTACTCCCCCTAAAACGATCTTTATATCCCTGAAAATGCCTCCTGAAACAGTTCCTTTCACCGCTGCGGAAACGACGGCAAAATCCCAGACTCCTCTTTCAATGAATTTGCTGTAGGTGCTTTTTTCTCCTTTTTTTGCCAGGGGGACTTTTATCTCCCGCAAAACTTCGTTTGGCTCCAGAATATTCTCTTTCCTAATATTTACTTTGGGAAGGATATAAAAATTTTCCAGGGGGATGGCCTTATCTCCTTGGGGAGAGCTTATTGAAATTTCTGCATCGAGGGAAATAAGGGCAGGAGCTAGATCCGAAGGATGGACAATGTAACAGAGTCCGCCGCCAAGTATAGCATGGTATTTGTTTTTTCCCCTGAAGGCGAAACACCTGCTTCCTCCCTTTTTAAGGCATTTTACTTGAGGATCACGGTAATACCAGCATCGTGGTCTCTGACACAGGTTTCCTCCCGCAGTACCCATATTCCTGAGCTGGGGTGAGGCGACAGAATTGGCAGCTTCATGAAGAACAGGATAATCATTTTTTATCAGAGGATCTTCAGCCAATTGAGTTAAGCTTGTCAAAGCACCGATTCGGACTCCATCCTTTTCCTTTTTAATATAGGAAAGATCAGAAATAGATTTAAGGTCAACCACGACTTCTGGTTCGATTATCTCATCCTTGATCTCAGCCAGAAGGTCTGTCCCTCCAGCCATTAAGTAATACATGTCTTTTTTGTCGATTGCTAAAGAAGTTACCTGGTTAATTGTTTGGGGCTCGGCAATTTTAAAATTAATCATCAGCCTACCTCCTTCTGTTTCAAAGCTTGGAGGACCTTATCAGGAGTCATCGGTATTTCTCTGACATGAACTCCGATAGCATTATAGACTGCGTTAGCAATAGCTCCGGCAGGCGGAATCCGGGGTGGTTCACCAAGTCCTTTGGCACCCAGGATGTTTATTCTGGGATCGACCATATCCACAATTAGGGGGATTATCTCAGGAATATCCAGGGAAGTAGCAATTTTATAATCCCTAAGGTTTGGATTAGCTACATTCCCGGTTGTATTATCCACAACCCTTTCTTCAAAGAGGGCGGTGCTTACTCCTTGGGTAATACCTCCAATGATCTGGCTCTCTGCGGTTAGTTTGTTCATGAGTCTTCCTATTTCATGAACTCCGACAACTTTGAGAACTTTTATCTGACCTGTCTCTG
>JGI2171J19970_10000461_pt1 | contig 21600 bp, 16 predicted proteins | sample DeeMarSWOR324_28_FD_19970 | JGI IMG/M metagenome (IMG submission 19970) | reverse complement strand
GCCGTGTTCTGCGGCTTCAAAAAGGAAAGCAATTGTGCAGCCGGTGCTAATTGTATCTATACCATACTTGTTACAAAGTTGATTCAAGTAAAGGATGGATTCGAGGTTGTTATTGAGACAGTTACTACCAAAAGCCATAAGCGTCTCATATTCAGGACCTCCTGTGATTACTTGGTATGGTCCTGATTTGACTTCTGAAGTAAATTTACATTGAAGCGCACACCCAAAGCAGGCTTCCCGACTCGTACGATATTTTTGACGAATAGTTTCGGGTCCAATGGCATCAGCGTCAGCAAATACTCCGGTCGTGTGGTTCTTAGTGGGTAAACGACCAATCTCACCGATTGCTGTGACTAGATTCGTCGTACCATATTTGCCGAGAGATTCCTCGTTCATTTCGCCCCATTTTCCAGTAGTCATTTGTTCGTAGCCTTTGCGAGAGGCCGCCATGAATTTGCCAGGATTGGCAACTTTAACTCCTCCAAACCCCCGGGCTGCAACGGCTTTGAGGTTTTTACTACCCATCACAGCTCCTGCGCCACCCCGACCTGCAGCTCGATAATACGAGGCAATAATCGCTGCATAACGCACTCTCTTTTCTCCAGCGATTCCAATGGCGGCGACTTCTATTTCATTATCCCCATGTTCTTCCCGAATAATATCAGTGGTTTCCATTGTGTCTCGTGTCCAAAGATGACCAGCGTCTCGGATAGAAACGTCACCATCGCGAATCATTAAATAGACTGGTTTGGGAGCTCGCCCTTGAATAACGACCATATCAAACCCTGCATACTTGAGCTGCGGCCCCCAATGCCCACCACAGTGAGCTTCACCCCATAGTCCAGTGAGAGGAGATTTGTAAGCGACCATAAACCGTCCGGAGGGTGAGAAAAATGCTCCTGTAACGGGTCCCACTCCGAATATGAGAGGATTTTCTGGGTCAAACGGATCAGTGTCAGGTTTAACTCGGTCCCAAAGAATGCGAGCTGCAAACCCGGTTCCACCCAGATACTGTCGAGCGAAATCAAGATTTAAGGGTTTAATGTCCACCTTTGATTTGGTCAAGTCGACATCAGCGATGTTACCTGCATAACCAAAGTAAGTGTCTTCTTTACTCATTTCTTTGTACCTCCCGAGATCACATGGAGAAACTCAGCAGCTTTTTTCACACCTTTTTCTCTCAGCCGCTTTGTTAGGTCACTAGGTGTGATGTACAACAAAGCCTCACGTGGACAAAATTGAGCGCACATAGCATAGCCTTCGCACAAATCACATTTGACGGTACGACCGTCTGCGGGATCAATGTGAATTCCACCAAAGGGGCAGGCCACCAGACATTGATGGCACCCAATGCAATTATCTTGATTGATACACACGGCATTGGTTTCGGCGTCACGATAGATGGCTTCAGACGGACAACTTTCCATACATAATGGAGTGTCGCAATGCTGACAAATTACTGGAATGTTAATGCCCTGTTTTTCATCCCGAATTATTGAAAGCAAAGCTCTGGCGGGGTTGTATTCGTTGTTATGCCGAAACGAACAGACGAGAGTACAAATCCCGCAACCAGTGCATTTCTCTGGATCAACGACGAGAACTTTATTGCCTGATTTAGTCATGAGAACCACACGTCCTGAAAAAAAGGGTTATGGAAGGCTTAAAGGGTTACTCGATTACCATAAATCATCAATTTGGAAATCTTGGAGTGCAGAATAATGCGGACTTTGATTCAAAACGCTATAATCATCACAATGGACCCACAACGCCGCGTACTAACCAATACCGATCTTCTGATCGAAGATTCAGTCATTGCATCATTTGGTAAGGGGCTCAAGGAAAAAGCTGATCGGGTGATTGACGGAACTGGTCGTATGGTATTGCCGGGTTTCATTTGTGGTCATACGCATCTCTATGGAATCATGCTTCGCGGAGCTCCAATGGATATCAAACCAACAACGGATTTTCTTCAAATTCTTGACCGCATTTGGTGGAAAGTGGATTCAGCCTTTGTAAATGAAGATGCGTACGCGAGTGCGCTCGCATCCTGCTACGAGTTTGTAAAGAGTGGAACAACCTGTTTTGCTGACACCTATTCAGGCCCTGGGTCCGTTGAAGGCGTATTAGATGAAATAGCGAAGGGTGTCACCGAGGTTGGAATTAGAGGTATCCTAGCGTTTGAAGCCACTGAAAGAAACTCCAAAGAGGAAGGTGAACGGGGTCTCAAAGAGAACGTCCGATTCCTCAAAAAGCTCCAGAAAAGCCCCCATGACCTTCTTTATGGTATGTATAGCCTTCACGCTTCGTTCACCCTCAGTGATGAACTTATCCAAAAGACCCGGGACCAAGCAGATCAACTGCCCGCACCACTCACTATCCACACCAGTGAAGGTCTCATCGATGTTTACCACAATATCGAACGATATGACAAACGAACCGTCGAGCGGTTATTTGATCTCGGAATACTGGGTTCTGATGTCGTCCTTGCTCATTGTGTTCATGTAAACCATGATGAACTTGAACTCATTCGAGGAAGCGGCGCGACTGTTGCCCATAACCCGATGAGTAATATGAACAATGCAGTGGGAGTTGCCCCCATCAAAGAAATGTATGAGCACGGAATTTCTGTCTGTTTAGGAAACGATGGATTCATCTTCGACGCCATTGAAAATATCCGTACAGCATATCTCATTCACAAAGTGCACCACCTTGACACAAGAGTTACAACACCTCAACAAGTCATCGAGATGGCAACAATAAACGGAGCTCAAGCCTATGGCTTGGCAGATAAACTGGGCTCCATTGAAGCCGGAAAACAGGCCGATCTAGTGATGTTGCATCCTAATCCACGCGTTACCCCGATTCTTCCCGGTGGAGTATATGGATACATTATCTACGGTTGTACTGCACATGATGTTGAACATGTATTTGTAAACGGGAACCAGGTTGTTGAAGATCACCAGGTAACCTCTGTCAAACAGGAAGACGTTGAAAAAGCTCTAGACCGTGTTGTTCCAGCTCTATGGAAAAAGCTTGGAATCGATGTTTAATAGTCAGAATGAGAAGGTGCCACCAGCTACAGGTGGAAAAATCGCAATCACATCTCCATCCGATAGAGGAGTATCAAGTCCCTGTAATACATGAAGCCCGCGACCATTCACAAGGAGCTTGATGTATCGGCGTAGATTTCCTTCTTCATCGAATACGGTGTTACAGAAACCCTTTCCGCGTTCTTCGCAGAGTTGAGTTAGTAAGTCCGAAACGGTGCGTCCTTTGAGTGTAATTGTGAGTTGGTGGAACCCCAGCGTTTCTGTAAATGGTCCAATGGTTCGGACTACAACATGCATTATTGATGTGCTCCACACACGTGGATTGCTCATATATTCAAAAAAGTGCTGGTTTGGCAAAACTTCTCAGAAACCGAATCCTTAAGAGGAAAAGCAGAACAAGCCCTTTGCTGATTCCTATGGCAGACTTGATTATTGACGGAGCCACGGTCATCACCGTCGACCCGCAGCGTCGTGTTATTGCTGATGGTGCTGTTGTTGTGGAGAACCAACGGATTATTGCCGTTGGAAAATCAAATGAAATCAAGCAGAAATACAGTGCTGATACGCGTATTCATGCGGAAACTAAGATTCTCATGCCTGGTCTAATTGATTGTCACGTTCACTTGGCTCAGGCGCTTATTCGGGGAACGGCTGATGATGTTGATCTCATTCCCTGGCTTCGGGATTATGTCTGGGTTTTGCAGGGAAATTTCACTCCTGATGACGGAAAAGCGAGTGCGGAGCTCTGTATTGCTGAGATGCTCAAATCGGGCACAACGAGTTTCCTTGAAAGTATGATCCATAAACGGTATGGCATGGACGGTATTGCACAAGTTGTTGAACGAACTGGAATTCGTGGCTGCCTTTCCAAACTTTTCATGGATTGGACTGGATACGCTGGAGAAGACGCCATAATGTATGAGGGAATGATTGAGGATGGCGAGGAATGTATCTCTGAAACTCTAGCAATGCACAAGAAATGGCAAGGAGCCGCAGATGGACGCGTCTACATATGGTGGGGCGCTCGAACACCTGGAGCTGTAAGCCCGGAGTTGTATCGACGAGTCGCAGACCTTGCTAGAAAACGTCATATGCGGATTACAATGCATCTGGGAGAAGTGAAAGAAGATGTTGAATATACCACTTCCCAGTTCAACCAGTTACCAGCAGAATTCGCTCGTGATGTTGGAATGATGGGAGAGAACGTGGTGCTTGTTCACGGAGTTTGGATTAGCCCCAAGGAATACCCTATTTTCACAGATACCGGAACTCACATGTGCCATTGTCCAGCTAGCAACTCGAAACTAGCCTCAGGCATTGCAAAGATTCCCGAAATGCTACAAGCCGGAATTAACGTGTGTCTTGGCTGTGATGGAGGTCCAAGTAACAACGCCTATGACATGTTTCGTGAGATGTATCTTGCTGCTATTATCCACAAAGCACGTACTCTTGACCCCCTCATAATGCCTGCAGAAACCGTGTTAGAGATGGCGACAATCAACGGGGCTAAAGCCTTAGGTCTGGAGCGAGAGATAGGGAGTATAGAGGCTGGTAAAAAGGCTGACTTAATTCTTGTCGACACACGACAACTAAACTTAGCCCCGACCTATAATCCGGTGAGTAATATCATCTATACTGCAAATGGTTTCAACGTCTACACAACGATTGTCAATGGCCAAATCCTTGTCCATGAGGGGAAGTTGTTAACATTAGATGAAGACCAAGTCATTGAGAATGCCCATAAACGGGGTGAAAAGCTGCTCGATCGAACAGGTGTCAATATTCAGAGTAGATGGCAAAGAAATTAAAAGCGCCATAAGCTCTTAACGCAAATAATTGAGGTGTCTCTAGATATGAGTGCAAATATTGTTGGAAAATATCGTGGTCGCGACTGGTTGACAATCCAAGATTGGTCACAAGAAGAGCTGCAAACGCTCATCGATGCGGCAATGAAAATTAAGAAATTACAAAAAGAGCGAAAACCTCACGATTATCTTCTACGACAAACATTGTTCATGATTTTTTTCAATCGGTCCCTTAGAACTCGAAATTCCTTCGAGGCAGGAATGACCCAGATGGGAGGACATGCCCACTTCCTATCGCCTCAAGACGTTTACCGACCAGCATTACCCGACGATGAAGAGGCATACACCAGTGAAAGAATTTCCGATGTTGCTCGTGTACTAGCCCGTATGGGTGATGCAGTTGCGATTCGAATCTACGGATCACATGCCAGGTGGATTTATGGACGAGGTCACAGAGTTCTTCGCGAATTTGCCAAATGGTCCGATATCCCTATCATCAACATGGAAGATGACGTATATCATCCGTGTCAAGCGATGGCAGATATGCAAGCGATTCAAGAGGTTTCACCTAAAGTACAGGGGAAAAAGTTCGTAATGAGCTGGGCGTATAGTCCGAGCATGAAAAAACCCCTTGCAGTCCCACAGAGTGGTGTTCTAATGGGTACGAAGTGGGGTATGGATACAGTGTTAGCGCATCCGAAGGGCTTTGAGCTTGATCCCAAGATAATTGAAATGTGTGAGAAGAATGTAGCAGATTATGGGGGATCCTTTGAAGTCACTAATGATATGGAGGAAGCGTTTTCTGGTGCGCATTATGTGTATCCTAAGTGTTGGACGAGTAAACATCATATCCCACCCATCGCGCCCACTGAGGACTGGGAGGGCTGTCAAAAATTATTTGACGCAAATAAGGACTGGATTGCTGACGAAAAAAAGATGGACTTAGGCGCTAAAGATGTCAAGTATATGCACTGTCTACCCGCAGACAGAGGGTTTGAAGTAACAGATGAAGTGCTAGATGGGAAGTGGAGCATTGCATTCGACGAGGCCGAAAACAGACTTCACACCCAGAAGGCCATCATGGCGGCTGTAATGGGATACCCGGAGTAGTTCAAAGTAGATTCCCATCGCTCATTACCAGCGAGAGAAGACCTTTCTGAAGATGTAAGCGGTTTTCAGCCTGATCGAAGATAACACTTTGGGGACTATCCACAACTTCGTCTGTGGCTTCCTCCCCACGAAAGACAGGGAGACAATGCATGTAAATTGCATCTTTACTTGCTAAATCCATTAGCTCAGAGTTACAGATCCAGTTTTGATATTGTTCATGCAGTTGTGCTTCCCTGTCTTCACCCCATTTATCGATGCCCATTGCAGAACATTCAGCGCTCATCCATGAACGGGGATAGACGACATGGGCTCCTGAGTACCCTTCTTTGATGTCGTTCGTAATGGAAAACGCACCCCCAGATTCATTGGCGTTTTGGCTGCACCAGCCCATGATTTCAGGGTCAAGTTCGAATCCAGGAGGATGCGCAAGGGTCACATCCATACCAAAACGTGTTGCAGTAAGAATAGCGCTTTGTACACTGCACCAAGACCTTGAATGGCGACTGTAAGCCCATGAAAATAGGAATTTCTTTCCTTGGATTTTCGGGAAGTTTTCTTGAACGGTCATGAGATCCGTTAGTGATTGACAAGGATGGAATTTGTCATCAGCCATGTTGATGATGGGAATATTCGCCCACTTGGCATACTCACGAAGAACCTGGTTTCCACGTCCATAAACATAACCAACCGCTTTTTCGAGGATACGGATTCCGATGCCATGCCCGTACCGGGCTAGCGTATTGGCAGTGTCTTTAACACTCTCTCCTTCCCCAAGACGCATGGCACCGGGTTCAAGAAATTGAGCGTGCCCCCCTAACTCAGTTAGAGCTGTTTCAAAACTGGCACGAGTACGTGTGCTTGTATTGTAAAATAACATGAAAAAGGTCTTATCGGGCAATAGATGAGAGGTTTTGCCGGCTTTTGTCTTTTTCTTCAGATCCTTTGAGAATTTGAGGATTGCTTCGAGTTCTTCTCGGGTCCACTCTTGAGTTGTAATCATGTCTTTGCCACGAAGATCCATTTTAATCAGCTACAGATTCTTGTTGTGTGGATGCGGTAGAGCTAAAACCTTTTGAAGCTTTCGAGAGGACGCTATCGCGAAGGGATTCCACTGTGAGGTTTTTCGATACCCATTCACACTTGGAGATGTCTCGACTTTACCCAAAGGCTGAAGCCATCGTTCGTCGCGCTCGCGAGGCAGGAGTTATTGGAGTCGTAGTGAGTGCTGTTGAGCCAAAGTATTACCCTAAGGCATTGGATTTACAGAAACGATTTTCAGGATTTATTTGGCCCACCTTTGGTTTACATCCTCCAAGAGCGACACCTCAGATGGTCAAACGGGCTATTGGTGCCATCTACGATTATGCAGAGGATATTGTCGCAATTGGTGAAGTTGGTTTGGATTACTATTGGGTGAAAGGCGCCAAGGAGCGAGAATATCAAAAGACGTGTTTATTGAATTCATTCACCTTGCTGATGAATTGAATTTACCGTTAGTTGTGCACTCGCGAGAGGCAGAGGCTGATGCGATGCAGATTTTACGGGAAGAGAAGATGTTTGATGTCCAGCTGCATTGTTTTAATGATCCTGAACATGTTCAGCAGGCGGCAGAAGAACGGTTCTTCATGAGCGTTCCCACTAGTGTTGTTTCGCGTCAACGAATGCAACGTATAGCCAAGGCGATGCCTTTGGAAAACATGCTTCTGGAAACTGATGCGCCATATTTATCTCCTGTTCCTGGACAGACAAATGAGCCGTCAAATCTTCCACTTGCTGCGGCTAAAATTGCTGAACTCAAGGGTTCAACAACTGAAGTGATTGCTAGTACTACAACTACAAATGCTCTGAATTTCTTACATCTACAACATGCGTACCAGGAATAAGGGAGAAAGATAAATCACTTCATCGAACTGTTAGGGTTTTACTGATATTCCGGGGATAATCTGGGTCAATGTTCTTGTATGTTGCAAGGTGGTAGGCGATGAGTTGGAGTGGGATTACCTGGAGTATTGGGCTTAGGTATTGACTTGACTTGGGTACTACAAGGAAGTCTTCTTCTCTCACATATCGTCTTAGTAATGGATGGTCATCGCCAGTAGCAATGATGCGAGCACCACGGCACTCAACTTCGGCTAAGTGGTTAACGATATGTTCAGCATCATCAGGTGCTATTGTGAAAATGATGGGATATCCGTTTTCGACGATACTTAATGGACCATGTTTGAATTCGCTAGAATACATGCCATCAGCAACGATATAGCAGACTTCTTTGATTTTCAACGCGCCTTCTAAGGCTACACCATGGGTTAATCCATGCCCAAGGACGTAAAAGTGAGAGAATTTGGAGAGATAGGGAGCGAGGGTTCGTGCTTTTAGGGTCGTGGTGGAGATGGTTTCCTCAATTAGTGCTGGGAGGCGTGTTTGTAGGTCATTGATTAGAGCATCTGCTGCCTTTGGTTTAATGGCCTCTGATTTTTGCCCAGCCAATGTCGCAAGAAAAGCGAAAAGTGTAACTTGGCTTGTGTAGGTTTTTGTTGCTGGGACGCTAATTTCAAAACCGGAACCCATTGGGAGGTAAAGGTCACTTAGATGCGTGAGCGTCGATCCGAGAACATTTACTACACTTAATATTTTGACATTTTTCTTTTTACAGAGGTGGACAACATCGATGACATCTTTGGTTTCGCCACTTTGACTTACACAAATCACCACATCGCCATTCCCCACAGAGTCTCCGTAAAGAGAATTAAATTGTCCACCGATGACCGGGATTGCTGCAATATTAGCCAAGTCGTTGAAATAATAACTCCCAACTACTGTTGCATGATAGCTGGAACCACAGGCAACGAAAAAGACACGTTTTGCATCGATTAGGGCGTCAATGAATTGAGTGATATATGGTTCCCGGATGGCGCTGAAGAGTGTTCGCGTGGTACTGACTTGTTCATGAATTTCTTTAAGCATGAAATGAGGATATCCACCTTTTTGGGCTACTCGGATATCTGCATCTGATGTGTAAGGGTTCCGTTCAATAGGATGACCATCACTTATTCGCCTTATTTCGACTTTTTCGGGTGAGAGGATTACCAGTTCTCCGTCGTGTATATTTAGAATCTGACGGGTTACGGGTAATATACTGGGAAGGTCACTGCTAACACACGTCTCACCTTCACCAATTCCCACAAACAGGCTGGAGCCCATTTTGACAGCATACACTTTGTTGTCATCTTTGTGCATTGCAGCAAAGGCGTAATCGCCCTTAAGGTCACCACAGCCCTTCCGGATGGCTTCCACCATGTCGCCAAGTTGATCATAATATTTCTCGACGGCATGGACGCAGATTTCACCATCATTCATACTTCGAACGGTATGTCCTTCCTTGGTGTATTGTTCTCGTAGGGGAAGAAAATTCACGATATTGCCATTATGGGCCGCACACAGATCCTCATCGCAATCGAGATGGGGTTGGGCATTCAGTTTGCTTGGAGCTCCAAAAGTTGCCCAACGAAGTTGTGCTATGCCTTTGGATCCTCGCATTTCATTTAGGCGAAGTTTGACAGCGACTTCATCAAATTTACCCTTGTCTTTTCGAAGGTGAATTCGGTCTTGGGAGACTGTGGCAACACCCACAGTGTCGTAGCCACGGTAGGTGAGTTTTTCGGCACATTCGACGAGTATTTTGCCGATGTCATTTCGTCGATTGCTTGTGATTGCGAAGATGCCGCACACAGGTAGTCGCTCCTTTTAGCAGGTTTCACACGGTGGAGGCTTTTAACTGTGTTTCTGTATTTCAGCACATAGTCATTTTTGGAGGTCAAGTGCTGCCTGCAGTTGGGCTAAATCAGGATCAATTACGGGTGGTGCCGATATCCGTTCAATAACGATGTCTTGGTCCTTCAATCCGCCGCCAGTCGCCTCAATGAGAATAGTTTCTGACGGGTCTTGAGCTCCAGATTCTAGTTGATCGATTAAGCCTGCAAGACCGGTAACTCCGGTGGGTTCCGCGAAGATACCCTCGTATTTAGCGAGTAGGTCCTGAGCTTTGAGAATTGACTCATCGGACACAGCTATTGCTGTGCCTTTTGATTCGCGAACAGCAGTTAGGGCAAGGTCTCCGTCCCATGGAAAAGGGTCGCAGAGTCCTTCTGCAACGCTTTTTGGAGATTCGCAGGGTGTAATCTTGAAGGGATCTTGATTGGTTTCAAAGGCTCTGACAAGTGGTGGACAACCTGTAGCTTGAACAGCAAGCATGCGGGGGCGCTGTTTCACTAGGTCGAGAGTCAAGAAATCTGTAAAACCACGCCATTGTCCACCTAGCAGGCCTCCTGCGCCAACTTGGACGTAAGCAACATCGGGAACGGTCCAATCTAGCTGCTGGATAATTTCATAAGCGAGGGTCTTTGGTCCTTCGGCTTGATAGGGATTAAAGGGTCCAAAACTGGGACAGGGTGTCCAACCGTATGTGGCACACGCTTCTCGGAGAAGTTTAACAGTAGGATCATCTCCTTTATGCAGACCACGTAACCGTACTACTTTGGCGCCATATAGAATGAGTTGGGCGATTTTGCCCATTGGGGCGATATCTGGGACAAAACAAAAACAGGTAAACCCAGCGCGTGCACAATAAGCTGCTAATGCAGCGGCGGCATTACCACTGCTTGCAGAGGCTAATGTATCTGTACCTTGTTCTTTTGCTTTTGAAACGCCAACTGTCATTGGTCGGTCTTTAAACGACCAAGTTGGATTCCGCGTTTCGTCTTTAATATACAGTTCGCGAACGCCCAAGACTTTTGCTAGCCTTTCACTTCGAAGAAGAGGCGTCCCTCCTTCTCCCAAACTGACAATGTTTTTGCGATTGGAAACGGGAAGTAATTCGAAATAGCTCCATACACTCAATGGTCGTTTTGATAGTATCTTTTTAGAGAGAACTTCTTGGAGGTTAGAATAGTTGTAAAACACATCAATTCGGGCATTACAGTTGGGAGTTGTGCAAAGTAGCGGATATTTGGATAAATCATATTCTGTATTACACTTTGAGCATTTGAGATGAGAGACATAAGCCATTATTGAGGAGCCTCCTGTTGGATATGATGTTGTAAAGTGGCAAGCCCCTTGTCAATTATTGTATACCGTTTGGCTTGTCCCATTAAGTATTCGTACAGGGTTATGTAATCGGAATGGCTGCGAAGGGTTGTTTTGGTATCCAAATCGTCAATTGGTGATAAAGCCTGTTGTTTAACTGCTTTCCGAAGGGCTAGAGCCACTCGGTAGCCATCTTCACGGCGAATTTGAGATTGTTGTTTCGCCGAAAGCGTTTGACGTAACTCGCTAAGCCGAGAACTAATAGAAGAAGAATCTTCTATGAGGGCAAGAGAGGCTGTGAAAAGAAAAATACTACCAAAGAGTTCCTTTTCCCACCAATGCAAGGGCGTTTGTGTTGCGATAAGTTCTAAGGCAGTATTTAGACTGCCCTGGCTCGCCTCAAGCTTTTGCAACATAAAGAAGAGATCACTCGCTTCTAAGAGAAGGCCCGCAGCCCGGGTTGGTTGGTGTTTACGCCAAAAAAATTCACCTGCGACAAGCACAACAATCAGGGCGTTTTGAAATTTATTTTGTGCTCTGAGCTCATCGGCTTCTTGTAGATACTGACCTAATTTGACCTTGGCTATTTCAGGACTAGGTGATGTCATTAATCCTGTAAGACGGAGTTCTGATTCAGAGAACACCTTCTCTTGTTGAGCATTAATCGCTTGATACAGATCACGCCACTGGCTTTTCAGACTAGCACCTCATCATGGTTATCGCATTTGTTGCCTGAAGGTTTGTGCTTAAAAAGGTAAAAACATTCGGTGACCTCTAATTCTGCAAGATTTTTGATATTTGGTGGGTCTAGTTAGCAAAGTTTTTGTTCGTCAAATCTTTGTGTCAGTTGGTGGCACTAGGTGGTTTCCAAGCGGTCTGTATTTGCAGCCATATCCCTAGTCATCATTTTATTGCTGATTCTTAGTTTTTTTTGGCCACTCCTTTTCCAGCCACTTATCCCTCGTCAAGAACCCTATGACGACATCCGTGACTGGGGAACCGGAGTTATAGTCGAAGGAGGAGATGACACCTTCTTGGATAACATCACAATGGATGACGTCACTTTGGATTTAAACTGGACCCTCGATCCCTCCTTGACTGTCGCCGTTGTTTCACCTGGTGATCCACCCCGATATTGGCGAACCACGGCATATGATCGATACATCGGAACAGATTGGGAGAAAAGTAATAGCACAACTGAGTTGCTCCCAACGGTTGATCCTGGTATTGAAACCGTTTACCACATTACCCAGAACATTTCTGTTCAGGGAGTCGCTGGATCCTTTCCTTTGTTGGCTCTTTGGCCAGATCCGATGATTATTACTGACTCTATTCTGTGTCCTACTCTTCCCTACCCGACTTCGTATGATATTGCCACAGATGAATATGGCACTGCCATTTTGAATGGTCGATTCAGTGCGACTGGTTCAACCACTCTGGAGTACGATGTTACCTTTACTCCGCTCAATTGGTCTACTGATATTCGACCCGACGCTCGGTCAGCCAGTTTTACTCCAGCTGACATAAGAGCAGATTATCAGCAACAGGGTCTTAGTTATCTTAGCCCATCCACGATTAGCGATGTTCAAACACGACTAAGTACAATTCTAGCTGGAGTCCCTGACAACGCCTTTGAAGAAGCATTTGCCATCCTCAACTATTTCAAGACAACATTTGCCTTTGACTTCTTAACACCCCGACCTGGACCCAGTGATGAGCATGTAGAATGGTTTCTGAGTCAAGGTTCAGGTATTGGCGTTGACTTTGCCACAGCTTACACCATGTTTCTTCGTCAAAGTGGAATTGCGGCGCGACCTGTCTTTGGAGCAGTGCTGGGTGAAGACCAGGGATTTCAGAGAGTGTTGCATCTGATGCATCTTCACTTTTGGGTTGAAGTGTACATTCCCGTTGTGGGTGGAGGGGGCTATTGGGTGCAATTTGATCCAACGCCTCTACCTGATTTTATCACTGATGGAAGCCCACCTACGACTCCAGGTGTCAACAAAGCACCTCCTCCTGTTATTCCGGATGGGGATCCTTATGTTATCAGCACCTCATATGACCTCTCAGTGGTCGTTACACCACCTGCAGTTGACCGATTTGTGACAGTTCAAATCTCTGCAACGCTAACTCAAGATGGAAACCCAGCACCGGGGGAAACTCTTGACTTCTATGATGAGACGGAGCAATTCTTTCTAGGAAGTAACGTGACCACCGCAACTGGTGAAGCGAGTATTAGCTTTCAGTATAGTAATGGTGCAATCATTGGATTTCACATTCTACGCGTTTCATTTCAATCTCTAAGCGAGTATGGAGGAGTAGGTCTTCATGGGGCTGCAAACCTGAATCTTACCGTGACTCCTCTGGAAGTGAATCGCACGATGATTGTACGTTTCAATGGTACCCTAAGTGATGCTGTAAATGGTCGTGGGATATCTTCCTCTGAAACTGTACTGACAGGGGTCAATATATTTCTAGGATCTACGATAGTGTCACAGCCTCTCACCGATGCGTCTGGGTACTATTCTGTTGATTATGCTATCCCCATGTCTCAGGCACCACTTGGTGTCACAAGCGTTCATGCAGAATTTGAAATCGTCGGCGTTATTAATTTTGTAATTAGTAATTGGGAGAATCTGAATATCACTGCTACCTCACAACTTTCGGTTCAGGCTCTACCCAACTCAATCCGTTTGAATAGTTCCACGATTTTACGTGGGAGATTACAGTTTGAAAACGGAACAGGAATTCCAGGGCAAACTATCCAACTCTATTGGAATGGTACACCTATTGGTTCGAATATTACGGATAGCACAGGGTATTACTATTTTAACTATACACCTCCTGCTGTCGGTCCTGTTGTAATTAGAGCGCAATTCAGTGGAGCGCCGTTGATTTATAGTTCCAGCGGGTTAAACACGGCTCGTGTGCATCAGGAAGGCACGATAATTGTTTATGTGGACGACGATGATGGTGATGGTGTCACCCAAAGAGAAAACTGGGTGTATTTCTCAGGTTGGGTAGAATATCAAAATGGTACACGTGTAGAAGCGGGAGTACCGGTGATCATTTTTCTTAATCAAACTGCCATTGTTGGTCCGTCCACAAACGCGAGTGGCGGTTTTTCGTGGAGCTATCAGCTGATAGATACATTACCAGTTGGCATAATTGAGGTGTCAGCTAACATCACTCATCCGACACTACGCGTTGTGAGTAGTCTTGATTACTTTATAATTAATTCGACAACCCAGCTCCAAAATCTCCAGTTTGATTTTGACCCTGTGATGCTGGGTGAAACGGTAACTCTTACTGGTCAGATTATTGATGATCAAGGGACTGGACTTTCAGGTCAAAGTCTAGATATTAGCCTTTCATACCTGTCGACGACTATACCCATTGGATCAGCATTTACTCAGCCAGGTGGAACTTTTTCTGTAATCTATCAGATTCCGCTTACCGTTCCAACTAGTGTTTCAACCGTAACTTTTGATGTGACCTACTCCGGAACCATGTACTATGGAGCTAGTATNGATTCAGAGCTCTTGGATGTGTTTTCAAATGCTTCNCTTCTGATTGAGGTTCCCGTGGGTCCTTTTGCTTGGAATGAGAGTATTTCGTTGAATGGAACGCTCGTTGACAACTTTGGGCGGGCGCTTCCTAACCGAGATGCACAGGTGTTTGTGAATGGAACCAGTACTTTTGCAAGCAGTACAAATCAATTAGGACAGGTCGCGTTCGTGCTTCGCTTCACCCCATCGGGAGAAAATGATGTTTTTTATGCTCTCCAGCTTCGACACGAAACGATAATTACCCTCAATTCGTCTGTTAGAATAATAACCGTGGAGGCCCAAGATATCATGCAACCCCCACCACCCTTACTAATTCCACCAGAGTGGATTGCAGCTATAATCGTAGTTGTTGTCATCATCGTAATAGTGATTCTCGTCTACCGATACTGGAAACGCCGTCCTCGACAACCTGCGGCACCATCTATTGATGCTTCAGCGATGTTGACAGCACTTCGCCAACTACTTTCTCAACAAAAATATCGTGAAGCCATAATCTATGCCTTTCGAATGTATGAGACAATAATTCAAGCCAAGCTTGGAATTTTCCGAGATCCAAGTATTACTGTCCGGGAGTTTGCTAACCTAACAGTTGCGCATGGACGCCTGGATACACGAACGATGGAAGTCTTCATTCGGGGTGTAGAAGAGGCGCGATACAGTGACCACCCCATAAGTTACAATACAGCCCTTTCATCACTGAACGCTTTTGCTAGTTTGTATAATTCCTTAACCGGAGGCAATTTGCGGTTTGTCACGCAGGAACAACAACAGCCAGAATCAGCAGAGCCCGAGCGGACCGAAACCGGCTGAGGCGAAAAAACGAAGTAAATTCATCACGCTCTTTATATTTTGCTTCGTGTTCGCCATAGCCTGGCTACCAATTATTCTGAGTGTTATGCGGGTAGGTGAAATCGATACACTTCCATTCTCGATTTATAACACAAGTAGTAATCCAGGAGATGGATGTTCTGAACTAGCAGCCACACTCAACACTGCGGGATACAACGTTAGTCCGTTGATCAGTTCGTTAAGTGTAATCAATGGTATCCCACAAAATTCCGTGCTGTGCCTTATTGGTTCTACACATCTCTTCTCATTTGTTGATAGTTCTGCCTTACTGGGCTTCTTCTTAGAAGGCGGAAGTATGTTAATTGCGGATGATTTTGGCTCTGGCAATTCAATCCTTGATAGTTTAGCACTCATACTCCAAGGATCTGGATGGCCTACAGAAATGTTTGGGCCCATGCCGATTTCTGCCATTCGTTTTGATAACGGACTTCTTCTTGACGCAGATAACAACGAGAATGGTAAACCCTTAATGCCAGTCATCACCACGCTCAATGATGGTGGAGCCATATTTTCTTCATCACATCGGGTGGTGATGAATTTCGCCACTGGGCTAAAAGGGATTAATCAAAGTCAAGCAATTGCGGTTTCATCGGCTAACTCATGGATTGTCGCTGAAGATGTGTACAGCCTTATTCAGCAGGGTTTAGACCCAAGTATCATTGCGTATAATGCATCACGTGGAGACCAACCCGGACCATTCCCACTTTTGGCCGAAATTCAAATAGGTAACCCAGGCGGTCGACTAATGCTCCTTAGCGATCCCAGCATATTCATCAATGACATGATTGATCGTGGAACAAACCGAGCATTTGCTCGAGAACTATTCGCATATCTAGCCCAACAAGCAAATGCTGACACGATTGTCATTGATCATAATCATCTTGGATGGTCTCCAATGGCCCCAGTTTTATACGTTGGTCTGATGTTGGGCCAAATTACCTATGTTTCCTCAAACTGGTTGTTAGCACCCTTAGCACCCCTTCTAGCGATTTGGATGGTGAGGCGATATCTGCCCTATTCTCGACCTGAAAAACGAAAACCCATGGAGATTTACCGGCTACGAGGGCAAACCCAGTTTACTAAGACGTTACATGATTACATAAACAATCAACGCTACGACGAAGCCTTACAAGTAATCTATGGGCGGCTCAAACGCGATTTACGTCGGCGGTATGGGTTGCGCATTTTTGATGTCTCAAGGCTTTTGGTGAGCGTTTCACGAACTCGTCAACCTGGGGATATCGCACAGTTGACGGAAGATTTTGAAGCTATCGAAAAAGCAGTCCATGAAGCTCGTCGAATTAATCGCGAGCAATTTCTAGACCTCTTTTTTAAAATTGAACGAATTCGAGAAAATATTGGGTGATTTAATAATGAGCAGAAGAAGAAGACGTGGAGATGGAATGTCCATCGCAGAAGTGCGAACCCATGCCTCAGCAATTTTGGATGAGGTGGGTAAGCTTATCGTTGGCAAAAGGATTACTCTCCAGAATATACTGATTGGACTACTCGCGGAAGGACATATTCTCTTGGAGGGTGTGCCGGGTATAGCGAAGACCTACATGGCAAATGCCTTTGCGGCATCGATTGGTTGTGAATTTAAACGAATACAATTCACACCCGATATGCTTCCTGCGGATATTATTGGAACGAATATCTATGATCCAAATACTGGTGAATTTCGATTACGAAAAGGTCCGGTGTTTTCCAATCTCGTGTTAGCAGACGAAGTGAATCGATCTCCACCAAAGACGCAATCAGCACTTCTTGAAGCCATGCAAGAAAAGCAGGTTACTATTGAGGGATCAACCCTGCCCCTACCAGCGCCATTCATGGTGCTGGCTACACAAAATCCCATTGAACTTGAAGGAACCTATCCCCTTCCCGAAGCTCAAGTGGATCGATTTCTATTCAAACTTCATGTTGATTATCCCTCTGAAGCAGAAGAAGTGGAAATTCTTCGTCGAAAACACCAACCAGAAGAAGCAGAAATCGGAGCTGTTGTCGACCCACCAACGCTACTTCAAATGCAGGCGACTACAAAACGTGTTTTCATCGAGCCATATATCATGTCCTATATTCGGGATATTGTTGTCCGCACTCGAAATGACCCCCAAATCTTGGTGGGTGGCTCCCCGCGGGCATCGATTGTATTACTAGAAACGGCAAAGGTTCATGCAGCCTTTAGTGGACGGGACTATGTTACACCTGATGATGTGAAAGCTCTTGCCAACCATGCTTTGAACCACCGGTTAATTCTCAAACCTGAAGCGGAACTGGAAGGCACTTCGGTTAATGCGGTAATTGATCGGATTCTTAAACAGATAAGCGCACCTGGAGCGTAATTATTCGTGTTTTCCGAACGTGGTCGAGCAATTGTCCTAATTGGCATTTTCGTCCTCGTTGCAGGCTTCGCTTTCACAAATTACGTTCTCACACTGGTAGGGATTTTCCTTATCATTGGTTCGGTAGCTAGTTCACCATTTTTTCAACTTACTATGCCCGTTGAAACCCTCGAAGTAACCCGTGAAATTGACAAGCGAAACATCTTCCAAGACGATTTCATTCACGTAAAATTGACTGTAAAAAACACAGGCTCCCACCGGATTGATTCAGTGGATATTTTTGATGTTTACCCGGAGATTTTCCGTCTAGTACTTGGTAAGAATAGTATTCGCACTCGCATAGATCCCAAACAGGAAATCAAGTTTTCCTATATCGTTCAAGCTCCATTACGAGGTAAATTTACCTTTGGACCTACAAAATTTCACATCTTCGACCGATTGGAATATCGTTTTGAAGAAATGTCGGGAGAGAACTATGAAGAACTTCTCATCTATCCGAATGTTCAAGAAGTGCGCATCATGGAAAGCCTGGCTAAAAAACGCCGGCTTGGCCATATGTTTGGAGTCCATAAAACACGCCAAATGAGCCTTGGAACAGATTTCACCGGTATTCGGAGATATGAGGCCGGTGATGAGTACCGTCGAATTGATTGGAAATCATCAGCACGAACGCAAAAACTAATGATGCGACAATACGAAACCGAACGAAATATTCGGATTTTTGTCATTCTCGACACAAGCCAATCTATGGGTGCAGGTCGACCGGAAAATAGCAAACTCGAATATGCAATTCGTGCCGCGTTGATGCTTTCTAAGACAGCTATGGAAAGAAAAGACCACGTAGGCATTCTTTCTTGGTCCTCAAAACAACATGCTTTCTTAAAGCCTAGACTAGGCGAAGCACACTATCATCGCTTGTTAGACCAGTTAGCAGAAATCGAAGCTGGTGGAAGCTTCGACTTAACTGCGGCAGTGAAATATCTCGCTCCGAGAGTGACGCAACAAAGCTTCTTCATCATACTCTCCGATTGCGAAGCAAATCGGAAGCAGCTTGAGAAAGGAATCAAGCTAATTCGCGGGTACAAGCATAACGCCATTATCATTGCTCCTTTTGGTCCATGGTTTGAAATCGAAGAAATCTACTTGTCTCCCGTTGAACGCGCCATAGGAGAAGCCATCGTTCATCGACTTCTCGAAGAGCACTCAGTTTTAGCGAAGAGCTTTCAGCGGGTGGGAGTGTCACTCATTCAAGTGGGACCTGGTGATTTTCTACCAACAGTTCTTAGTGAGTATCTCAAAGCAAAGAAGCGGAGTATTGCAGTCATTTAAATGAAGGTGATGAGGAGATGAATTCCAGGTGACGCGAAACATTCTGTGGCTGCTAAGGGGGATCGCAGTCGCCGCCTTCATCGCCTTCGCTGCAATCATTCTTTTGAGCATAAATCCGGTGGTTTGGCGTTTAGATGGATTTGCCGGTCCCTTAACAGCCCTCGTAGAATTTGCTGGTGCCCTTCGAGATGGGCTCAGTTTATTAGTTGCCTTCTTTGTTTTTGTTGCAGCATCCTTTGGAGCCCTAATTGATAATATTGTTAGCCAACAATCTTTCGGAGTCCTTTTTGAACAATACTATGATGCCATAGCCGCATATTTTCAGGCACTTGGATTTACTTTACCTCCGCTTCCCATAGATCTAGTAATCGTAGAAGCAGTAGTTACAAGCCTTCTGCAAAGTGTATATTTTCTTGGTTTCCAGATCCTTCTCATAATCGGTTTAATAGCTGGTGTTTTGTCGTTCCTCCGAGTGAGTGGTCGTTTAGCTCTCCTTTGTTTTCTTTCTATGACAGGAATTGCAATCCTTGCCGCGGCAGGAATTCTGTTAAATCTCCCCGGTGGTGAATATGGCTATCTGCTCGCCCCTGTCAGCACGTTTCCTATGCCTTTGAATCCCACTTTATGGTTATTTTCATCAGTTTTCATTGTAGCAATTGTTAGCTTCCTTTACTTGGAAGTGTCCTATCAAGTTGTATATTTCAATTCATTACTGGAACCGCCCTCAATTCGAGAAGAGCAACTCCAACAACAACTTCAACACTTACAGACTGATGCACAACGAGAAATTCCTGTTCAAAGTCAAGATATTCCCATCCCCAAAGCGCTTCAACGAATGTTGGGCTCAGATGCCTTCCGTTTAATGCGACAGGTAATCGAACGTAAACTTTTGCGCCGTGAATGGTTGGTTGAATTAAAGGATTCACATGAAATCCGACGCCTCAACACATTTGTTTCGCGCGTATTCCGTGAAGATCCTGAAGCGGAAGCAGCGTTAACAGCTCGTGCTGCTAGCCCATCAATAATGCGTATGACAACACTTTCAATTGGATCTTCCCTAATTCGCTTCACGTTGGTCATCATTATTGCATACATATGCATTAACCCTGTGATTTTTCTCACACTACTTGGTGCCCCAAGCATTATCATTGAATCAGTTGAGTTATGGTTCTTACTGGAAAAGGTACTAATCTTCCTCCTTCCCCTTGTTCTTCTCTTTCCGCTCGTAGCTACATTAATAGGTTATATCCGCCAACGACGAAAGCAATCAACAGAAGAAACTACATCGTCATCGTCACAATAGCTTGAGCTGTGGGGCTTTCTGATAAAACGACACGTACTTGAGTGAGATTTGGATAATCAGCTTTCAAGCCTTCAATTAATTTTTGACAGATTACGCGGGCTAACTCTTCAGCTGTAGTTTCAACTACATTGAGAACCTTCACGTCTCTTGTGGGAAACGAATATGCTCCATTTGGTGTCTCAACTTGGACTTGGTTGCCTTTTTGATTGACTTTGATTAACGAGGAAAGCTGCGGGAGTAGAATGTGGTGGTCCCACTTCTTTGACAACAATCGTACCCGACGTTTAATCTCCCTAAAGTCAATCACCATGCCCAGTGAATCGATTTTACCCCAAATTAGAACTGCTACTTGATAATTGTGCCCATGAAGCCGTTCACACTTTCCACCCTCACTCACAAAATGTGCTGCAGAAAAATCAATACCTGAAACCTCGACGGTAATTTGTTGATTCATACGGATGACCACCTCTATACTATACGCTAAGGTAAAAAAAGAATAGGAAAAAGGAGAGAAAAGCGCCCGTAAACACGGACGCTAGTTTACATCATTCCTGGAGGCATTCCACCCATGCCACCCATACCTGGGGGCATGCCGCCCATACCTGGACCGCCTGGTGGTGCAGCACTTCGCTTGGAGGCGATAACGTCATCGATTCGAAGAATGAGTGACGCCGCTTCTGTAGCAGATCGGACTGCATGGGTTTTAACGCGTAGAGGTTCGAGTACGCCGGCTTTCATCATGTCTTTGGATTTTCCAGAATGGACGTCTACACCCATGGTGTTCTTTCCACTTCCATGATCAGCACGGAGAGCAACAATGACATCGATGGGATCGTGACCCGCATTCTCTGCGAGGGTCTTGGGAATGATTTCCATAGCATCAGCAAACCGGTTGACAGCGATTTGCTCACGACCTTTCAAAGTTCCAGCATATTCACGAAGTTGTGACGCCACCTCGACTTCTGGGGCACCACCGCCTGGGACAATTTTTGCGTCTTCAACGGCATCGCGTACAACAGATACAGCATCGTGGAAGGCGCGTTCAGCTTCATCGACAACCCGTTCAGTTCCTCCTCTAATGAGGACGCTGACTGTTTTGGGATCTTTGCAGCCTTCGACGAACACCATCTTGTCGTCACCGACTTTGCGTTCTTCAAC
>JGI2171J19970_10000457_pt1 | contig 21664 bp, 18 predicted proteins | sample DeeMarSWOR324_28_FD_19970 | JGI IMG/M metagenome (IMG submission 19970) | reverse complement strand
ACACCCTCCTTGAGAACTACCCAGAATCAAAAGGTGTTGACCATGAAAATAACTGTATTCAATGGAAGTCCCCGTGCAGAACGTGGTAATACCCACATCATGGTACAGGAATTTTTAAAAGGCGCACAAAAAGCAGGCGCTGACGTTGAGAACATATTTTTGGTGAAAAAAGAGATCAACCACTGTCGAGGATGTTTTTCCTGCTGGGGGAAAACTCCTGGGAAGTGTGTCATTACTGACGACATGGAAGAATTACTGAAGACGTTCATCAATTCAGACATTGTGGTCTTTGCTATGCCAGTGTATGTGGATAATGTAACTGGTATTATGAAGCAGTTCATGGATCGACTAATACCGTTATTAGATCCCCACATGGAAACAGACGAGCACGGAGAAACTGTACACAGAAAGAGGTATGAAACCTACCCTAAAATTGTAGTCATATCAAATTGCGGCTATCCAGAGCAAAGCCACTTCCAGGTATTCCCCTTACTATTTAAGAGAATTGCCAGAAATTTGAAGTCCCAAGTCATTGCTGAAATCTACAGAGGTGGTGGGGAACTGCTCAGAGTGAAGTATCCACAATTGGAATCAGTCATTGCTCACTACAAAGAATTGCTGCAAAAAGCAGGAAAAGAAGTGGTGGAAACCTTATCCTTATCTGAAGAAACTAAATCTGCCTTAGAAACTCCTTTAATCTCCCATGAGCAGTACAGAGAAAGCGTGAACAAAGGATTTGATGCAGTGCTCTTCGGATAATTTATCTGATCTACCCCTACCAACCTTTACTTATGTAAACAAATGATATTTGTCATGTTACACGTGTAACAGTGAGTTTGAAGAACACTACCCAATGGACGACTACTAACACAAAGCTTTTTATTTCATAGTAACTTTTGTATTTCATGAATTTGACTAACTTAAGGAAAGTATCTGATTACGAGTGGGAACTTCCCCAGCAAGGGGAAATGCGGGTGCCTGGAAAAATCTATGGCAACAGACAGATTATCGATCATTTAATAGAAGACGTAAAAAAGGGAAAAGAGTGGAATGCTCTAGTCCAAGTAGCAAATGTGGCATGTCTTCCCGGTATACAGAAAGCTTCTATAGCCTTGAGTGATGTTCACCCGGGGTATGGGTTTCCCATCGGAGGGGTGGCTGCCTTTGACCCTGAAGAGGGTGGCGTCATCTGTATGGGCGGCATTGGATTTGATATCAACTGCGGCGTGGTGGCGATTAAAATAGATTTACGAAAAGAAGATGTAGAATCGAAAGCAAAAGAACTGCTAGATATTTTGTACAGGACAGTCCCTGCAGGGCTAGGATCTACAGGCAAGATCCATTTGACCACGAAACAGCTGGATGAAGTGTTAAGAGACGGAGCTCAATGGGCAGTGGAAAAAGGATACGGCAAAAAAGAAGACTTAGAATTTATCGAAGAACACGGGAAAATGCCCAATGCTAACCCGGATGCAGTTTCTCCTAAAGCGAAACAGAGGCAGTTCAAGCAGGTAGGCACACTAGGATCGGGGAATCACTACCTGGAGGTTCAGTATGTGGCAGAAGTTTACAATGAGAATGTGGCTAAGGCGTATGGGTTACAAAAGGATGGCATTGTCATCAGCATTCACACTGGGTCCAGAGCACTAGGTCACCAGATTGGTACCGACTACTTGAAAGAACTGGCTCAAGTAGTAAAGAAGTACAAAATCAAAATAAGAGATAAAGACTTAGTGTGTGCTCCCATTAAATCTCCAGAGGGGAAACGATACTACTCTGCAGTCTGCGCAGGGATCAACTGTGCCTTTGCCAACAGGGAGGTGATCACCCATTTGGTGAGGGAAGCCTTCCATGAGGTCTTCCCGGATACTAAACTGGATTTACTGTATCACATCGGGCACAACACATGTAAGATGGAGGAACATAACGGGAAGTTGATGTATGTCCACCGGAAGGGATCTACCCGCAACTTTGGACCTGAAAGGAAAGAGATACCCGCAGTGTACCGAGGCGTTGGGCAGCCTGTGCTGGTAGGAGGGACCATGGGGACGTGTTCTTTCATTCTGCATGGGACTACGCTGGGCATGGAGAAGAGCTTTGGATCTGCCATTCACGGTGCAGGGAGGAGAATGAGCCGCCGACAAGCCAAGAAATCGTACTGGGGAGCGAATGTGGTAAAGGACTTAGAGAGGAAAGGTGTGCACGTTCGAGGCCATTCCATGGCAGGGATTGCAGAAGAAGCACCAGGTGCTTACAAGGATATTGTCAACGTGGTAGATTGTATGCACCATTCAGGTATTTCCAAAAAAGTGGTTATGCTCAAGCCGTTGTTGAATATCAAGGGGTAACCTTTCCTGGTTACATACAGTTCTCATGAGGACTCTTTAGATCTGTAAATCTTTCCAGGTAGATTGTTCCATTCATGGCTGTGGTTAAAGCAACTGAAGGGTTTTCACTGGTTCTTTTATCATTCTGCGACCCATTGCAGTTATTTTCTAAATATAAATTATCTTTTTATCTGAAATTTATAACCAATAAAGATAAATTAACCGAAATGTTACACGTGTAACAAAAGTGATACCCAACGATAGAATAACCCTCCAATAAACCGAAAAGTTTATAAAGATTACAGAGAAGTAAAATTAGTTACCTAAAGCGAGGAGGTGACTACCATGAAATATGAAGAACCTAAAATCTTCCTATCTGACGACAAAATTGGCTTAAAGGCCCTTCAGGCACTGTGTGCTGTTCACCTGATGTAGGGGAACCCTTACACGGTGGAATGCATGAATAACCTTACCGAAAATGGTAGACTTCGGCTTAGATGGGAAAAGAGTAAAGATGGACAGTTGAGGATTTTGCTGAATAATTTTCTCATTTTGAATACTACTGCTTTTGAAGTCCTTCAGACATACAAGGAAGGAGGGGTTTCTACCACATTGGATTACTTCCAAGAGAAATATCCGTTTATACCTGCGGCCAAATTACAAGAGGATATCCAAAGAATTATCACGCAATTCAGGGAGTGGAATATTTTGGTTGAACAGCAAAATGAACCTCTGCCACTTGCTCCCTCTTTTATGGAGGAAATAGAATCAATGTTTGAAAACCAGCTGAGTGCTCCCTTACACGTGGCCTGCATTCTCACTTATTCCTGTAATGCACAATGTCCTCACTGTTTTGCTCCCCTTCATAAAGGATCACCTGAACTGGTAACTGAGGATTGGAAGAAAACAATTGATCAATTAGCAGAAATAAACATCTTCACTGTGACCTTTACTGGTGGAGAACCGTTGTTAAGGACGGATTTAGAAGATCTGGTTGAGTACGCTTCTCAAAAGGGCGTTACACCAGGTATAGATACAAACGGTTACTTTCTCACGAAAGATAAAATTGAAACTTTAGTATCAGCAGGTGCTTTGGGATTTGAGATAAGTCTGGACGGTTCATGCTCACACATTCACGATACATTTAGGGGGTTACCTGGATCATTTAAACGGGTGATTGAAGCAATATCTTTTATCATGGATGAACAGGTTGATGTAGGTATTTTGACAGTGGTTACCACGCACAACGTGGATGACATCCTCCATATTATAGATTTGCTGGATGATATGGGAGTGAGAAGGCACACCTTGATAAGACTTCGAAATGTCAATGGAACAGAAAGCCTGGAACCTGACCCAGAAGAGTATATCGAATTGCTGAAGTCAGTATTCCAGAAGCAGTGCGACTTACACAGACAGGTTATATACCCCGATCTCCCAGCTTTGTACTACTGTACAAGTATTGGGCACAAATCCTATGAAGAGCTCAAGAAAACTGGTTGTATCAGGCCCTGTGAGGCAGGAATCATCAAATGTGCTATTAACCCGTCTGGTAATGTACTCCCGTGTAATATGTCTTCTGTATCTGTGGGAAATATTAGAGAAACCCCCCTAAAGGAAATATGGAGGGAATCTCCTCTTTTGAAGCAGTTAAGGAGAACAAAGCTCAAACAGAAATACCCGTGCAGTGAATGCACCCTGAATACCACTTGTACAGCAGGCTGTAAAGCATTGCCTTCGCAAATGAAAGACAACTGTATTATGCCTGATGCTGTCTGTTTTCCTTGCTTTGACTACCAGAAAAAACACGGTGAACACCATGTTTAGGATAAACCCCAGAATAAAATGGCGGTGGGAAGGTGACAAGATCTTGCTAAACACCTTCATGAGTATGAACAGGACTGCAGGTGAAGTTCTAGATTTATATAAGGAATTGAATGAACCGCATTTAATAGTAAAAGCAGTAAAAGAAAAATATCCCGACATGCCGCACGAAGCCATAGATAGGGACATTCATGCACTCACTGAGCAATTTAAAAAATGGAGAATTGTAGTTCCCGAGGGTTCCAGTGATTATTCTGTGCCTGTTGTCTCCAATTACATGGAATATGTTAACCACGTTTTCCACAACAGGTTATCTGCTCCAGTCCAGGTTGCATGTGAGATTACTACAGCGTGTAACGCTTGCTGCCCGCACTGCTCAGGATACTCGGTTGGTAGTAATGAATTAACCACTGAAGAATGGAAGAACCTCATAGATCAAATATCCTGTATGGGCGTATTCACCATGACCTTTACGGGTGGGGAACCACTACTCCGTAAGGACTTAGAAGAGTTGGTAATGTACGCAGCAAATAAAGGTCTCCATGTTATTATTGCGACAAATGGGTTTTGTTTGAATGAAGAAGAAGTACAGATACTATCCATTGCTGGCGTGAAAACGGTTATGATATCCATAGATGGACCAGATTCCGAAACACACGATACTTTTAGAGGGTTACCTGGGTCGTTTGCCCGTGCAGTAAAGGCTGTTAGACTACTCCAGGAGAAAGGCATAGGTGTGGTTATTCTCACTGCTGTCACACAGGTGAATGTGAAGAAGATACCAGAAATTATGGAACTAACAACCAAGATAGGTGCCACTTTCCTGGATTTAATGTGGCTGGTCCCCATTGGCAGGGCAGAAAAAAGTTCTTTAGAGCCTTCCTTTGAGGATTATCTGGAACTTCTCCCCAAAATTAGAGAAAAAGAAAGGGAGTATCCTCAATTATGTATTGAGTATCCCAATTTACCGGCTGTACTCTTTAAGAAAACTGTTGGACTGGATTATTATGAAGAATTGAAATCTGAGAACAGGATCGAGGTTGGGGGTGCTGGTATAGTTATCTGTACTGTAGACCCTTACGGAAACGTGAAATTATGTGATTTCCCTCTGGAGTTAACTCTTGGGAATGTGAGAGAACACGATCTACAGTTACTATGGGATACTTCTCCTGTGTTTAACTATGTCCGGGAAGGCGGTGGGACAACACCCTATGCACCCTGCGTGTTAGGTGATGTCTGCATCGTAAGGTATAAATCGTTTTCAATCCCTGATGGTGAACAAGCATTGCAGAATACCTTCTGCGAACAATGCTATAATACCTTCACAAAAGAGGTGAGCACACATGGTTAGGATAAACCCCAGAGTAAGGTGGAGATGGGAAAAAGACAAAGTCATCCTGAATAACTTGATGATACTCAATGAGACAGCGGGTACAATCCTGGAATCGTTACATAAAACGGAAGATATTGCATCTGCTGCTGAACAGATACATCAACAGTTTCCCGATATTCCCTCTAACAAGATATATAAAGATGTGTCCACTTTTGTTGAAATACTTCAACAATGGAACATTGTCATACCTGAGGATTCAGAAGAGTACTGGTTAAAGGTGTGCCCAGAATACATGAAAATGATTGCTGTCAACTTCCAGAACGTTTTGAGTGCACCCTTAGAGGTATCCTGCGAAGTCACTTCTGCGTGCAATGCCAAGTGTATGCACTGTTTGGCTTCTTCAGCACATAACCACCGTGATTTGACCACACACGAGTGGGAAAAGATCATTGACGAAATTGCACAGATTAATGTGTTCAGTGTTCTTCTCACTGGTGGGGAACCGTTGTTACGGAAGGATCTGGAACAATTAGTCAAAAAATGTGCATCAAAAGGGATTATAACAGGGGTGAGTACAAACGGGTACCTCCTCTCAGAAGCAAGAATCGAAAGTTTATCATCTGCAGGAGTGGCAGGGTTTGCCATTAGTCTGGATGGCATTGATGCTGAAACACACGATACCTTTAGAGGCGTAAAAGGGCTGTACCACAAGGTGATGGATGCTATTACCATATTAGTGGGGAGAAAGATTGAATGCAGTGTTCTCATAAGTATCAACAAGATGAATATCACTCAAATCATTGACATGGTACAGTTTCTTGATAATATGGGAGTGTCTCAAATACCATTGTTACGGTTTAAACTATTGGGGAGAGCACAAGAGAATTCGTGGCTCGAACCAGATGCACAAGACTACATCCGTTTGTTGAAAGAAGTTTCAAAGGTTGAAAAAGAATTGAGTAATGCTCTAATTTTGTATCCAGATTTACCTATGAAGTTCTTTGAAAAAAGTATAGGCGTTGACGTGTATGAACAGTTAAGAAAGGAAGGAAAAGTGGAAGTATGTGGTGCTGGCATAATTTCCTGCACTCTTGGGCCGTCAGGGGACATTAAACCCTGTGATGTCTCAGGTGATGTGAGCATGGGTAATATAAAAGAGGCACCACTAAAGGATATCTGGGATAATTCAGAAATATTCAAGAAGCTGCGTACCCTCGGAAAAAAAGATCAGAAGCCCTGTAATGTATGTACATTTAATGAAATATGTTTAACAGGGTGTAAAGCTCTACCTTCTCAGATTGGTGACAATGGTGATATATGTACTGCTGATCCTATCTGTGTCAAATGCTTTAATACGTTTAAGGAAGAGGTGGTACAGTGACAATGATTGTAAACCCTAGAATAAAATGGCGGTGGGAAGGCGATAAGGTCCTCTTAAGTACGTTGGCCATCATGAATAAGACTGCAGGTGAAGTTCTGGAACTTTTAGAAACTACAAACGATACTAAAAAAATTGCTGATACCTTACATGGAAGATACCCCTCAGTCCGCCTTGATAAACTGGAATCAGACGTGGAAGTAATTGTCTCCCAATTTCAGAAGTTTAACATTATAGTACCTGAAGAATATGACGCAGAGAGTTTGTTGACCATTCACGCTACCTGTACTGAGGATATTGCCTCAGTCTTTAACAATACCTTGTCTGCCCCTGTGGGGGTTGCCTGCATGCTCACATATAATTGTAACCAGAAATGTCTTCACTGCTACACATTGTCACCGGTAAAGGTTTCAAATGAACTGAAAACCCATGAATGGAAACGAGTTTTGGATGAATTGAGTGAATTACGAGTATTCTACACTATTTTTGCAGGAGGAGAACCTCTCGTATACAGAGACATTGTTGAACTGGTGGGCTATGCTAGCAACAAAAGATTGAACCCTGCAATAGCTACCAATGCGTACCTTTTGAATGAGAAAAAAATCGAAGAGTTGATAACTGCTGGTATCAGAGGATTCTTAATAAGCTTGGATGGTGCTACAGCAGAAGTACATGATACCTTCAGGAGGTCAAAGGGTTCATTTGACAGGACAGTTAATGCCGTCTCTATTTGTGTGGAAAGGGAGATAGATGCGGTCGTTTTAGCTACCATTACCCAGATGAATGTTCATCAGATAACAGATATCATGGAATTAGCTGATACGCTGGGTGTTCGCCGTCTCTCTCTAGTGAAATTGAGAAAATCAGGGAGAGCAGTGTCTAACTATTCCCTTCAGTTGTCTCCTCATGAGTATGTTGAATTGCTGAAAAAGATCTATGAGAAAGAACAGGAATTACAGAAAACATCTGTATTGTACCCTGATTTACCAGCAGTGTACTTTGAGAAGAGTATTGGTGTTAATCACTATGAAGAATTAAAAGCAAGTGGAAGAATCGAATTATGCGGAGCAGGTATTGTGGGCTGCGTTGTCAGTCCGTCAGGGGATGTGCGACCCTGTGACGCATCTGGCGACATATCTGTGGGCAATGTGAGAGAGAACTCGGTAAAGCACATCTGGGATACAAGTGTACTGTTCAAAAAATTACGAGAGATCAAAAAAAGTGACATCCACCCGTGTAATACCTGCAGGTTACATGATACTTGCTTAATGGGGTGCAGGGCCTTACCGGTCCAGGTGGGTGACACTGGCGACATCTATAGAGCAGATCCTTTGTGTGAGGAGTGTTATACCACCTTTGGAGGTGAAAAATAATGTTTAAGATAAATCCAGTCATTCAATGGCGGTGGGAAGGGGATAAAGTTCTTCTGAATACTATGCTGGGAATGAACAGGGTGGCAGGAGAAGTATTGGAATTGTGTCAGACCTGTTCAACGATTGATGATGTGGTTACAAAAATGGTTGAAAAATACCCAGGAGTTCTGCACGAGAAAATGTATAACGACACCAACAAGATCATTCAATTATTTCTACAAAGAGAGATACTCATTCCTGAGGGGGAAACAGGAGGGTTTGTATTCACTCCCTTTTTTATGCAGTACATAGATTCCTTTTTTAACAATCAATTGAACGCTCCCGTACGGGTGGGCTGTGAAATCACTTCTGCCTGTAATGCACGGTGCATGCACTGCTATGCTTCATTTTCTCCTGATTCTGATGAATTAACCACTGAAGAATGGAAGCGCATTATTGATCAACTTCATGGATTGCACGTTTTTGGTGTCTCCTTTACAGGTGGGGAACCGTTGTTGAGAAGTGATGTAGAAGAAATTGTATTGTATGCCCACGAAAAGGGGATAAGAGCAACATTGGCCACCAATGGGTCCCTTTTGACAAAAGAGAGAATTGAAAGGTTAAAAAAAGCAGGAATCGATGCCATCATGCTCAGTTTAGATGGAGCAACGCCAGAGGTTCATGATCGATTTCGCGGCATTGATGGTCTCTTTGAAAAGGTGATTTCAATTATTGAGTACCTCGTAAAAGAAGGTATAGATATTGGGATTTTAACTACTATATCTCGGCTGAACATACAGGAGATACCTGCAATTATGGGGCTCGTGGATAAATTAGGGGCACCCCGGTTAGCTTTGATGCGCTTCATTATGGCAGGAAGAGCAGTAGAGAACAAGCTTTTGGAACCGTCACCGCACGAGTACATTGAGTTATTAACCCGCATTTATGAGAAAGAAAAAGAATTAAAGACTACATCCCTATTATACCCTGATTTACCCGCAATCTTTTATGACAAGAGTATTGGACTGGATCATTACGAGAATTTGAAGGTAAAGGGTGCAATAGAGTTATGTGGGGCTGGAATAACCACGTGTGCCATCAGTCCAACAGGAGATGTGAAACCCTGTGATCTTTCAGGTGATGTGAGCATGGGGAACTTGAGAGAGGTACCACTAAAGGATATCTGGGATAATTCAGAGGTATTCAAGAAGCTGCGTACTCTTGGAAAAAAAGATCAAAAACCATGTAATGCATGTATCTTAAATGAAATATGTTTAACAGGATGTAAAGCTTTACCTTCTCAGGTTGGTGACAATGGTGACATGTACGCTGCAGATCCTACCTATGCACAGTGTTTTGCTGTATTCCAGGAGGGGAGTGAAAATGTATAGGATAAACCCCAGAATAAAATGGCGGTGGGAAGGAGACAAAATTCTGTTGAGTACCTTTATTGGGATGAACAGGATTGCTGGAGAAGTAGTGGAGCTGTACGATAAGGGAAATGAGCCTGAATCCGTGGTTGAAGCCATGCACAAGAGGTACCCAGATGTACTATATGATAAAATACGGAGTGACATCCTTGCAATAACTGATCAGTTAGTTACGTTGAACATAGTAGTGTCCGAAGAGAGTGAAGCATTTGAAGATGTACCTCACGATCCTTTTGCCATGGGCCACATAGGGCAATACTTTGGAAATAACCTAACTGCCCCCGTGGGTGTGGCGTGTGAGATCACTGCACGGTGCAATGCGAGATGTCTCCACTGTTCAATACCGTCAACCACAGAGGACACTGGCGAGCTCACCACAGATCAATGGAAAAATATCATTGATGAAATGGCTGATATTAAGGTCTTTGGTGCATCTTTTACGGGCGGTGAGCCTCTAGTTCGTAAAGATACCCTAGATTTAGTGAAATATGCACATGATAGAGGATTGAGAGTTTCTGTGGCCACCAATGGGTATTTGCTGGATGAACTAATGATTGACAAGTTAGTGGCGAGTGGTGCGGATTTCTTCATGGTGAGCCTTGACGGTGCAACAGCAGAAACTCATGACACCTTTAGGGGGTTGCCCGGATTGTTTGAACAGGTGAAAAGTGCTCTACAATTGCTGGTAGATAAAAAATTATCTGTGGGAGTGATATCGATTGTCACCACAATGAATGTGAATGAGGCAGTTGACATCATTGATGTAGTGAAAGATCTGGGAGTTACGAGATTATCTCTTGCTAATATTCGACTGGCGGGGAGAGCGGCTGAAAATAGATATTTGGAACCAACAGTAGAAGATTTTACGAAATTGCTGTCAGATTTATATGAGAAAGATCAAAAAGTCACTGGTATAGATGTAAAGTACCCGAATTTGCCTGCTAAGTTGTATATGGAAAGTATTGGCACAGATTCTTACAGAAAAGTTGTAGAACAGGGTAAGATTGGTGTGTGTGGGGCGGGGATTATTGGGTGTGCTATCAGTCCTACAGGCGATGTGAAACCCTGTGATATGTCAGGGCCTGTGAGCCTGGGTAATGTGTTAAAAATGTCATTAAAAGAGGTATGGGATACATCAGATGTATTTGCGCATCTGCGAACAGTACAAGTGGAAAGCCAGATACCCTGTAGGGATTGTCAGTTGTCCCATATGTGTTTGCCGGGTTGTAAGGCTCAGCCGTACCAAATTGGCGAGGGCGGTAATAAGTTGTTGGCGGATACAACTCGCAGGCAATGTTTTGATGCATTTCGGGATGAACTTATGAAGGAAAGCTAGAACAGACGAATTCAGACCCCATAATAACAGCTTATGAGGTTGTCCTATAATTCACATTTTCTTAAAAAATAGATGTTTTCTTTTCTTTCAATAGAGGCATACTAGATACTGAAGCGAATAAAAGACATTTATTGAATATCAGAACGCTTTCTGAGACAACCTCTTATCCAAGAATTAAGATTCCTTATGAAGCGAATTATAAATCTGTTGCCTTTTATAGTAACCTTGAAAAAATGATAGCCAAGAAGGAAGTTCTCCACCCCGAAGACGTGACAATCCATTTATGCATGATTTCAAAGGATATAATAGGGTTGTGGCACCCTCTTGGTGAATCCCGACAATAGAATCCTCTCACAAACAATTCTCTGGAACGAAAATGATCCATAATTGTCCATTGTTCTGGGTCGTTGACCCAATTCTTTATATAACACATGGCCAATCTCCTATAATGGTTACAGTAGCAGTACTTCCTGGAGATGGTATTGGCCCAGAAGTTGTTGACGAAACGGTAAAAGTGTTGAATGCAGTCACTGATCAGATTGACTATATTACACTGCCTGTTGGGTTAGAATCCATCAAAAAGTACGGCAAAGCTTTACGAGACGAAACCATGGAAATCTGTAAATCCTGTGATGCCATTCTTTTTGGGGCAGCAGGTGAAGGAGAAAGTCATCCAGAAGATTCTCTTGGCAGACTAAGGCACGAACTTGATTTATACGCAAATTTAAGACCAGTTATTTTTTTCTCTGAAAAATTATGTCGAGTAAAGGATGTAAAAGCATGTGACATTCTCATGGTGAGAGAGTTATCTTCGGGCATTTATTTTACCAAAAGGGAACAGTCAAGAAATACAGCTTATGATCTCATGGAATATACGAGAAAAGAAATAGAACGGGTTGCCCATGCAGCCTTTATGGAAGCTGAAAAAAGGAGAAACCACGTCACCAGCGTGGACAAAGAAAACGTTTTAGCATGCTCTAAACTGTGGAGAGAAACGGTCAGCAATGTTGCAGCTTCCTACTCAGTTGGGTTGTCCCACATGCTGGTAGACACCTGTGCCATGAAGTTGTTAGTATCTCCTGAGGAATTTGATGTGATTCTGACGGGAAACCTCTTCGGGGACATCCTCAGCGATGAAGCGTCACTCCTTTCAGGTTCCATTGGGTTGTTACCTTCTGCAAGCTACAATTACGAGAAAGGATATGCCTTATTTGAACCAGTGCACGGGTCTGCCCCAGATTTAAAAAGAGGTGAAGCCAATCCTATTGGAGCAATCCTGTCGGGAGCTCTGATGCTGGAGTACTTCACATTGCCAAAAGAAAAAGAAAAAATATACAAGGCTGTCCAATCCGTTTTACAGAAAGGGTACCACACAGGTGATATGAGAGGAACTCCCGAAACTCTGGTGACCACCCAAGAAATGGGAACCCTCATTAAGAAGCTCATCAACTAACCACAATAACCACAATAGCCCTTTTATTCGTACGCCCATTACATTTCTCTATCGGTGAGTGTCACTTTTGTTACACGTGTAACATCAACACATTTTGCTTGCGCATTGCTGGCAAAAAATGGTTAATTTAGTGCCAAATTGACAGCTTCAATGGTAACCATCACTGGTTACTGATTTTCAAGGCCACTATTCAAAGAACCGCATGAGTCTGTAATCAACCTGGTATATATCCAGCTCACGTTCCAGCAGAGAAAGCTCCTTTTTTTCTACAGATGCTGGATCCAGGGGGATAATCAAGGCTGCCATATTTAAAATAATCCGATCATTTAACGACTGCAGGAACTTTAAAGCACTCTCAAAGGAGTTTTGAAGTATTAAATACTCGACGCCGTCCAGGAGGACCACTGCTCCTTTATGGGAAGAGATAAAATCGTGGATCAAAAATTCGAGCTTTTCCAGATCAGAAGGGTCAATACTATTTTCTGTTTTCTCATAACTCAGCCACAAGAATGCAGTACCTTTCAGTCCATACCGTCTGCTGAGACGATCAGGAAAAACGCGTGAAACCACCATTCCCTCTCTCGAGTGTTTCTCTTTTAATTCTCGATAGGTTTCGTACGCTTTTCTCGAATCCTTGGTTTTCAAAACATAAGAAGTACCAAAATCATCTGCAAATCCAAAGGGGATTTTCTTCCGTACCTGAACCAACAGCCATATAACCACTGCTACTGCTACAACTATCAGTGCAACAATCCTTCCGCTTACAAGTGCTAATCCGAACATGGTTACCTCGTTTTTTATACTTCACAGTCATATTTAAATGCTATCCCTAAAGGATGTCCAGCCCGTACTGGTCACTTCGTGGGGGTAATAACATATATGGGCTTTCTTCTATAGAGTGCCATCCGTGTTTATATCTTTTACCTTGTTCTTAATTTTTAGATTCAGAAAATTTATGTAATCTTAAGGAATAACTCATGATATCTTTAATTTCTCTGAAAACGCTCTAGATTTTTCATCTAAAGGAACAATTTCTACGTCTTCTGCCGATTTTGCTCCAATGTTTAATTCTGATGCTCTCTTTATCTGTTCCTGTTCAAAAATGGTACCTTTCTCCACTTCTGGAGTAGTGCTGTAATACCGGAGGATAGCTACCCCCACTGCATCGATGGCAACCCGGTCTGTGCTGGCCAGTACCATGTTGGGCTGGATCAGCTTCCCCTGTTCAGGCCCCATGGTGGAAAACCCTTTTACTGCATCCAGGATCACTAAACTACATGGAAATGCTGTGTTGATTTCTGCTATCATCTTTCTCTGGTGGGGTGATCCATGGAGTTCTCGCATGTAGTCGTATCTGTCCTGAGGGTCGTACCGGGCTATTGCTCCTACTGCATTCTTCAAAGAAAGGGTGAAGTGACCTCCAAATCGGTGCGTCTTTAAACAACAGGTGGAAATGACAAAATCTGCATCCAGGAGCACTTGAGCCAGAAGGAATCCGCGGTGCCAGTTTTCGCCGTAAATCCGGGAGAATTGATCTTTTTTTAATGAATCCAGGACTAAAACTTTCCCGTTGTATTCTGAAACCAAATCAAAAATACCCAGGGCGTCAAGAACTTTTGTGGTGTCATTCATGCCGCTCCTTTCTGCCAGGATAATGCGGGAATCTCTCTTCTTTAACTCGGCGAGTATAGTTTTTAACGTATCAGGATGCGTAGAAGCAGGAAAGGGATCTGCGCTGTTAAAGTTGGCTTTTATTGCCACTGTTTTGCCGCGGTATTCTTCAAGGTTAAACTGTTCAAGCACGTGCGAAATTCCTTTTGTTCTCTCTGATGACATGTATACTTTCATAAAATCACCCACAAGGGTATACCTTTTTCTTTTTTGCATATTCGTATGCCTGGTAGGCAGCAGTAACACCTTGGGCTGCCCCGATGATTGCCTGCTTGAAATCAGTATTGGTCACATCACCTGCAGCAAAAACACCCTCTACATTGGTTTTAGAATTTTTATCGATAATAATTTCGTGGCGTTCATTAGTGTTCACGCCTATATCTTTGGCAATACCAGATAAGGGAACCAATCCAATAGCAACGAATAGTCCATCCACAGAAAATTGTGTTGAACCATTGTATGGGTTATCCAGAATCAGCTTTTGAACTCGTTTTTCACCCTGAATTTCAAGAATATTCGTGTTGGTGATCACTTCAATTTTTTCATTAGTTCGAACGCGATTCAAGTTGACAGGTTCAGGATGGAGTTCATTCCCTCTGTAAATAAGGAAGACCTTCTGGGCGAACTCTGAGAGGAGCAGTGCTTCTTTCGCTGCAGAATCAGATCCTCCCACCACAGCCACTGTCCTCCCCGTGTACAGGGGTCCATCGCACAACGCACAGTAGTGGACACCAGGTAAGTCAGCTCCTTTGATGTCTAATCTCTTGTATTCTGTTCCTGTAGCAATAATAATGGTCTTCCCTTTGTAGGTGTTCCTACCTGAAACAAAAAAGCATTCATTTTTTTCAATTTTCAAAACCTTTTCCTGCTTTATTTCAATGTCATAGACTTGTGCATGTTCCTGGATTGCATCAGCCAATTCCTTGCCTGTGACACTGGTAAACCCGGGATAGTTTTCCACCACATGGGTTGTCGTTATAGTACCTCCTGGCACATCTCCGAGAACTAAGGTTTTCAATTGAAGTCTCCCCGCATACATTGCAGCAGCCAACCCAGCAACGCCACTTCCTATGATGATCGTATCATACATGGGATGAGTTTACTGTGTAGTTATTAAAGGTTTTCTCAGTTCGGGATGATTTGATTATGGGTGTATGTCTCTCATTGTTACACGTGTAACAATTTATTGTTTTTTCTATTTATCTTTATGGTATTTTTGATATGAAGAGCTCTAAAATCTTTTGTAACGTAATTTTGGCAATCTCCTGTGGTTTTTGTGTGGAGCAGTTACTCTTAACGTGCAGAGTGGAAGCTTGGTGACTAAGAACTTTCATAGAAAAAATGTGTCTCTGTAAGGAAGGGGAACCCAAAAGATTTTTATGACTGCAAAAGAATACGAAAGAAAAAAGAGGTGAAAAGCTATGAAGAAGTTGCACATCCAGGATCTGAAAGACAGAATTGGTGAACCTGTGGAGTTGACTGCCTGGGTACACAGGAAGAGGACGCACGGAAGTCTTCTCTTCTTGGTGCTGAGAGACTCTACAGGGGTTGTCCAGGCATCTATAAAGAAAGACCAGTGCGAGGAGGAATCCTTCAATAATGCCTGCGGTGTAACACTAGAATCTGTGGTCACCGTAAAGGGGACGGTCATTGAGGATAAGAGAGCCCCCACTGGTATTGAGATCAAGGTGAGCAACTTCAATAGCGTGAGTCCTGCTGAGGAGTTTCCACTACAGGAAGATACTGGACTGGAAGTTCTCTTGGATTACAGACATCTACATTTGAGGAGTACCAGGCTAACCAATATTATGAAAGTGAGACAGTACCTCATGGAATATCTGCGGGAATTCTTCCAAAAAGAAGGGTTCTGGGAGGTGTGGCCCCCTATTTTTACAGTGGCAGGATGTGAAGGAGGTTCTACCCTCTTTGGTCTGGACTACTACGGGGATACCGTATACTTGTCCCAGTCCGCTCAGTTATATTTAGAGGTGATGATCATTTCCCTCGAAAAAGTGTACGCCTTTACCCCTTCATTCAGGGCAGAAAAATCAAGAACACCCAAGCACGTGACAGAGTACTGGCATTTAGAGCAGGAAGCTGCTTTCTACGATAACGAGGACAACATGAAGTTCCAGGAAGACATGATCAGTTATGTGTGCCAAAAAATGGCTGAAAAACAAAAAGATTTATTGAAAGAACTGGGAAGAGATCCAGAGTATCTCAAAAAAGTGAAGCCGCCCTTTTACCGGTTAACGTACGATGAAGCTCTAGAGAAGCTTGAAGAAGCGGGAGTAGACAAGGAGTGGGGAGACGATTTAGGTGCAGAAGATGAGTACATACTAACAAACAGACTGGACAAACCGCTGTTCGTGTGGAGGTGGCCGAAAATTTCGAAGCCTTTCTACATGAAACTAGATCCTCAAAACGAGGAGTACGTGTTAAACGATGATCTGCTGGCGCCGGACGGTCATTCAGAGTTGATTGGTGGTTCTCAGAGAATTCATGATTACGATGAACTGGTGCAGAGAATTGAAGAAGAAAACATGGACCCCGGTGCTTACGAATGGTACGTTGATATGCGGAAGTATGGTAATGTCCCCCATTCGGGATTTGGGTTAGGAACGGAGCGGCTGTTAAAGTGGATGCTGAATTTGGAACACATCAGGGATGCCATACCCTTCCCGAGGACACCTCGGAGGTACTATCCTTAATTTTCTTTTTTTATCTATTCTTTGAAAGCTATTGGATTGCACACCTTTTCAGGACTATCAATAGTTACCTTTCTTGTAGGTACAAGAGTATAGTCTTTTTTGGTAACATTCGCCTGTTCTGCAGTTAACAGGGAAAGCTACTGCAGCGAATGCCTTTGGCTGGTTTTCTCTTGTATTGGTTATGTATTTCCACTATCTCTCTCTTGATTACGTTCAGAGTTCGATGGGCTACTACACAGGTGACGCCACACTGCTATCTGCCCTACAAAACATAAAAAGCCTACAACAGCGCCTTTATAAACCCACATTTTGCCTACAACTGCCAGATCTCGGATAAGGACGACTCCGCCTGCAGAAGCGCTGCTGAGAACTGCTATTGTCACAGCCATCAAGAAGGCTACTGTCCACTTCTTCCCCACAGCAGGAATAGTGTCTCCTGTCCATAAAAAGGCTTCTTTCAATTGAGCCTCACCACACGTCTCTACGTAGTATTTTTTGATCTGACACATGGCACGCACACTGTCTGCCCAGGCCATACGCAGCTTCGCCAATTTCAATAACGATATAAATCCTAAGAATGCGAGTCCAGCAATTGCCAGGGCAAAAACAGTAAGATGTGTGTCATTACTTAGATCTCCCAATACTGAGGCTGCAATCATTGTTATAATCTGCGAATCCAGAATTAAATTGAAATGAAATTGAAATTAAAAAAGGATTACTCTTCCTGGAGTAACCAGTGAGCAAATTCTTTTAGATCTTTCTCAATAGTATCAAATTGCAATTCATTTTCTTTTAACCACAAAGACATATTGTTTCTTTTCATTGTCCCTATTTTTCCCATGATTTCTCCCATAGTTCGCATACCCTTTGTTCATGTAAAGGTTTAAAAGGCTTTTCATTTACCGCACAGTATGCTCTGCCAAATCGTTTTAACACCCTGGGAATCCAAACGGCTGATCGCAAAAGCAGTGGTCCAGCTACCCGAAGTACAGTACGCATTAAAGAATGGTATCGTCTGCATAGCCAGAGGGACGACCACTTCTTTTGTTGTGGATGAGATTCTAACTGATGGTTCAATTAATTTTGAAAAAGAGAAGTACTGCATGGGCTGTATTGAGCCTGATAGACTCTGTTTGGCACAGAAAGAGAATCAATTACCTGAAATGTCCTTTGTTCGAGGAGAAATAAAGGAAATTCCTTCAAAAGAGATGATCAAGGAAATGGGATCTGAAGATGTGTTCATCAAAGGAGCAAATGCAGTGGACTGCAACTTTGAGGCAGGCATCTTGTTAGGAAGCCCCGTGGGAGGTACTATTGGAAGAGCTATTGGAGCTGTGTACGCCAAGGGGATCAATTTTGTTATACCTGTGGGGCTGGAGAAGTTAATTCCCTATTCTGTGAGAGATATTTTATCCTTTACAGGATTTACCAAAGTGGACTACGCCATGGGGATGCCTGTAGGGCTGTTCCCCGTACAGGGTGAGGTGATAACAGAAATCCAAGCACTGGAACGGTTTGACGTAACAATTGTGCCTATTGCTTCAGGCGGTGTTAATGGAGCTGAGGGTGCCATTATTTTGAGTATGTACGGAGACAACAACAAGGTGGAGAAAGCGTTACAGGTAGTTGCATCAGTAAAGGGGGAGAAGCCGTTGCACATCCCAACCGGTGACTGTCTCACATGTGACCATACAACTTGTGCCTGGCAGGGAAAGGAGAGATCAAGGTGATTGTATGAGGTTTGACAAATTTTTTAACCCTGAAAGTGTGGCTGTAGTGGGGGCTTCCAGAACCTTTGGAAAAGCAGGAAATGTCATCGTCATTAATTTACTGAATTTAGGATTCAAAGGGAGGGTGTATGCAGTTAATCCGAAGGCAGATACCATACTTGGGCTGAAAGCGTATCCTGATGTTTCTTCTCTTCCAGAGATAGTGGATGTAGCAGTTGTTGCCACCCCGTCTGTGTACATACCTGAGATTATGAAAGATATAGCTTCCAAAGGTATAAAAAGGGTAGTCATCATCAGTGCAGGCTTTGCTGAAGGTGGAGAAAAGGGGAGGTTACTCCAGGAAGAGGTGTTAACTATTGCCAAGAAATCTGGTATTCGTGTCATAGGACCAAATACCACAGGTATCATGTCTACAGAGAGCATGTTTTGCACCTCATTTATTCCCATTGAGAGCATACCACCTGGTAATGTAGCCTTCGTGGCTCAAACTGGATTGTTTTTGGGGGTTTTATTAGAGACCATACTATCTGAAGAACACTTTGGGATTTCCAGGGTTGCTGGGTTAGGGAATAAGATGGATGTGGAAGATTCTGAAATTTTGGAGTATTTGGCAGCAGATGAGAAAACGAAGGTCATCTGTTTCTATGTGGAAGGGTTAAAAAAAGGAAACGCGAGAAGGTTCTTTGAAGTGGCCAGAAATGTAACAAAAGAGAAACCAGTCTTACTTGTTAAATCTGGGACAACTGAAGAGGGTTCACATGCTGCTGCTTCGCACACTGCTTCTTTGTCGGGAAATGATCAACTCTTCTCAGCCATGTGTAAACAAGCGGGTATTGTCCGGTTAGAAGATTTGGAAGAAATGGTGGAAGCTGCCAAAGCATTTGTATTTCAGCCCCTCCCCAAGGGGAGAAAAATGGCTGTCGTTCACTATACAGGGGCGGGATGTGTCATGGGCGCAGACAGCGTAATACAGGAAGGGTTAGAACTGGCAGAACTATCGGAGGAGACCTTACAGAATCTGAGAAAGATTACTCCTGAATGGCATCACTTGAGCAATCCAGTGGATTTGTGGCCGTCTATAGAAAAATCTGGAGCAGATACCGCCTTTAAAACTGTTGTGGAGGGGCTCGTCAATGATGAGAATGTGGATGGGATCGTGGTGGCTATTGGGGTCATGAGGGGATTTCCACTAAAGTGGCCTGACATGAAGCAGTTTTATGGGAGAAAACCTATTTTGACCGCAGTGGAAGGAGATAGAGACAAAGGGTATGAAGTAGTGAAACGGTTGGAAGAACATGAATTCCCGTGTTACAGAAGTGTGCAGAGAGCTATTCGCGCTCTGAGCCACATGGCGGAGTACAGTACAAAAAAGTAGTGTGGGTCTTTCAGTTGAACTGTCACTTGTTTGTCCGTTCTGCAATCCAACTGCTTATTAAATCGTAGTACCCGGGAACGAATTTTCTTTCCTTTAAACGTGGTACTTCAGACCATGCACCTGCTTCTGATTCCAAAAGGGCATGGTTTCCCTTGGGAAAGATTTTCATGGTGAAATCGTGATTCTCTAGGGCTTTCTCCAGAATTGCGGCACTTTTTTGTACAGGGACCGTTTTATCTAGTTCTCCATAAACAGCCACAACGGGGCAGGTGACCTTTTTTAAGTACGGTGTAACATCAAAGTCCCAGTCTAGATACAGAGCAAATACTATATCTTTCGGAAGTATCTTTGACACAGGTAGTACTTTTTGGATTTTTTGGAATATTTTGGCAATGAATAACTGCAGACTGTACCCCAACACGCGTAGGTTAACCTGAAAAGGTGAGAACCCAAGGTAGTGCAGTTCATGTTCTACTCTGTACAACTCTTGTTTTTTTGGAGAGACGGCAGCCCCAGATATGAAAACAGTGAAAGCTACATCTTGTGAGCGGGAAGCTGCTACAGGGGCAATCCATGCTCCCTGGCTGGTTCCTAATAATCCAATTTTTTCTGGATGGATATCCTTGTGGGTTTGAAGAAGGTGGACACCAGCTAGAGCATCTTCTGCCAAATCTTTTAAGGTGGAGTAATGCCAATCCCCTGTGGAGGTACCAGTGCCTCGTTTGTCATACCGGAGAGCTGCTATACCATGGCGAGCTAGATGATCAGCCAAAAAGTGGTACCCTTCCCGAGATTCAGCCCCTGAACCGTGGATTAACACCACAGCAGGGTGTGGACCTTCAGTAACCGGGAGAGCTAATGTGCCAGAGAGGGTGACCTCTTTGTTACGGAATGTTACGTCTTCCTCTCTGTAGAGGGTCACCTTTGTACCAGATATTTCAAAATCTTTTTGACGCCATATAATATTTGCTCTTTTGTCTTTGAAGATGATTGTTTCTCCCATTTCAGAAAAGAACGTGGCATCTGTCAGAGGGTACACATTCACTACGCGCCTTTCCTCAAGGTACACTGTATTACTCCAGCGCTTTCCGAATAAAATGAGTCTGTCAGTCTCTAATTTGTATAATCCGAAGTAGTCTTCGGTTCCCTCAATGTCGGCAACGCGAAATAACTGGAATGTTCCCTTTTCACCCGATTGCGTAACGTCTCCCACTATTGTATTATCTTTTACTTGTCCGTCAAAGATAAATGTCTGTGAATCTTTTTCCACTTCAATGTACACGTGGGGAGGTTCAGCCTTAAAATGGATTGGAACCATTTTATGTATGTCCTTTTGTGGGATAGTGACAGTTTTGACGTTCTTTTGTGGGTTGAAGTGAGCTTTGATGAACAGCCAGGTATCTTTAACCTCTAACCCACCAACCCAGTCACCTTCAAGGTTCATTTTTACACCTTTATTATTTTTCGTAGATTGAATTCATTTGATTAATTTTTGCACGGTTTATTAAAGGTATCAAAGCAAATTGTTCACTTGGTTGATAGCCTGTTACACGTGTAACAAAACCTGGTTTGATTTAATCGCTGATAATATAGGGCTAAGTAGGGTTACATTGCAAGAACCCATGACAACTTGTTGAGACGTAAGCTATAAAGCATATTTCATGGTGGACTATTTCCACTATGACAATCTCACGTGGAAGATTGTTAAATCGATTTCTTGAACCAATAGACTATTGGGGAATAT
>JGI2171J19970_10000456_pt1 | contig 21682 bp, 18 predicted proteins | sample DeeMarSWOR324_28_FD_19970 | JGI IMG/M metagenome (IMG submission 19970) | reverse complement strand
ATGGCGAAGATTGACATCGAATCCACCAAAGATCGTGCTGTGTACAATAGAATCCTATCCATCAAACCAACAGATGATACTATTCCACTAATGACAGGACACACATTTCACAGCAAGGAGTTTGACTCGGTTCTCTTCTTCTTAGCAAAGAGCCTGGATAGTGCTTGGGGATTCGTTAAGACGTTGCGTGTCATTGATGGAGTATTGGACACTGAAGTCAGCCTCATCGCACACTTTGAAGGCTTAGTGCCTCTAGAACGATTTAAGGAATTGGTCTCGTCAACATCCGCCCAGAGTAGTCTTGTCATGTAGGAGAGAAAAAATTGCAAACTAGCGAGAAAAAATTGACGGGCATAAAAAGGCTTGAGATGCGAATCGGAAGGCTATGGGGCTTTCGCCGAGAGAAGAAAGGCGTGGTCACAAGGCTTCCGCCCGAAAAGACCATCGGTAGGCTTGTCAATCTCTTTGTCGCATCCCTAGATACAATCAGCTCATTCTTGAGAGGAAAAATCGGTGAAAGCGGCGTAACGAGCGTGTTCGAATACCAAGGCGAGAAATTCGGCGAGGGCTTGGAAAAATGGGACTGGAGAGCCGATGAAATCGCCAAGAATATGATCCGTCTGAATTTTCAACCCTTTGGCATGGAAGCGAAGTATAGCGGAGACGCGAAAAAAGCCACAATAGTTGTCGAAAAGTGCCCTCTACCCGAAAAATTTCTTCAGTCGGTGGAATATCTCAAGCAGTTTACATTCGAGCAACAAGAGCCCACCGGTGTAGACCAGATGTTCAGCTCACTCGACAAGGTAAGCTCATCATGGGAATGGCCTCCGAAGAAAACAGAAGTCTGTGCAACCTGCAGGATAGTCATGCCAAAATTGGGGAAAAAACTGGGCTTCAGCTGGAAACACCACATAACTGATGACACGCCCCCCAAATGCGTTTTTGATATTGAAATCAAAAAGAGCCGAAAACACGCCTAATGCGTAACTAATGGAAAAGGCAGGCAAACTCGGGATTCCGATCAGAGAAAAGCATTTGCAGACTTAACGGGATCACGAAACATCTTAAACAGATTTTTCACGTCGCCCTTTTCGCGGTTTGTAGAGCATTATTGTGTGACCACGAACATCGACCAAGCTTGCTCCTGTTTGTTGAGTGATTTCTGAAGCGATAGCTTTGGCTTCTTTGTCACCAAGCGCGCTCTTTAACATCCTTATCTTCACCATTTCCTTTTTCTCCAGTTGTCTGGAGATTTCGCCTATTACCTGCTGTGTGGCTCGATTTTTTCCTATCCAGATTGTCGGCTTCTGTGAGCTGAGTTCACGCTTTATCCTTCGTCTAATCTTGGAGGTTATCATGTCCTTTTTCTCGCCTTTAGCGGTATGCGCATATGCTTGCCGCATTCAAAACATGTGATGACTATGTGTGGTTCCCTCTTTTGCTGGATGCGAATACGACAATTCACGCCTGGCAAAATAAAGCTTTTACAGTGTCTGCAAGTGAGACGCTTATACTCTTTTGGCAATCTGGTTCTGGTCCTCATGGCGATTTTCCTCGCGATGGTAACATATCGCTGAGCCAACTGAGGATCATTGTGAATGGTCTCTTTTGCGAGACTGAAGAGAGTGTGGATGCGTTGCAGAGCTATGCGCTTAGTGGCATTCATTTCTCTTGAAGACTATCCCCATGGCTTCCATTAAGGTTTTATTCTCTCTCTCAAAGATTCACTCCTTAAACTGAAAGGCAAAAGGATAAGGGGAAAGCGATGGAATTTTGGCTGAATCTTGCTTGAACAATGTAGAGAATATCCATTCTATCAGTATTTAAGAAAGAAACTTCTAGTATGATCTACGAATACGAACGTACAATCTCTTTACCCCTTAAGAGGCTTGAACGAATGGATACCCGCTAGTGCGCAATCGTCAAAATTCTGCGCGCGAGATTCGTATTGCTGGAAGCTTAAAATGAGATTTCAACTAATGGGAATCGATGTTATGGCAAACCATATAAATGCAGAAATGGATATTTGCACTCGGGATAAAAAATGGCAACAACAATGGAGAGCTTAATTACCGTTCTAGTGCTTGTCGCAATCGTAACTTCCGCAGGTACCTTGTATTACAGCCTTACAGTGGCAGATTCAATTGGCACTATAACAAGCAGTGTGGCGGACCTAGCAGACAGCGTGGCAGACTTAGCAATAAGCGTCTCAGACCTAGCGACAGCAACAGCAGAAGATCTAGCAGATATAGCAGACGACATAGAAGAGATAGCTGACCGAGTGACTGAGGTAGAAGCAACGCTCACTCCAACAATAACTGTTGTAGGTCCTTGGTCTGGTGCGGAGATGGATGCGTTTCTCCCTACATTGGCAAGATTTGAGGCGCTATCGGGCATAAACGTCAGATATAGAGTTCTTAGGGCTGAAGATCTAGCAACTATCTTACCTGCACAATTTGCGGCCGGAACAGCGCCAGGTGATGTAATATTCATGTGGGGCTGGTTCATCGCTCAGGAAGGCCAAAACGGTCACATAATGGATGTCACTAATATAATCGACGAGAGCGACTTCTTGGATGGTACGTTTGACCCAGTAAAAGTAGGCAACGCGATTTATGGAGGAGCCTACACGGGCAAAACCAAACCAGGCTTTTGGTACAAGAAATCCTTCTTCGCTAAGCATGGCTTAACACCGACAACAGCAAACTCGACTTGGGAAGAGTTTACGACCCTGCTTGCAGATATTGCAGCTGTACAAGGTATCGAAGACCCAATAGTCAGCGGAGACGGCGTTGGATGGCCCCTAACTGACATAGCAGATCACTTTCTAATAACCTTCGGAGGTGCCCAACTCCAGAAGGACCTCATCGCAGGCACAGCTAGTTGGACAACAGGCCCAGTAAGAGATGTGTTCGAAGACTATCTCGTTCCGACGCTAGGTAACTTCAGCGATCCTCTAACTTGGGACTCCACGGCAATAACCTCTTGGTGGAACGAGGAATACGGCCTCTATTTCATGGGAAGCTGGATAACCGGCATGGTTGAAAACGCAACTGACCTAGGCATCATCCCATTGCCAGGAGCGGACACTTATGTCTTCGTCGGTGACTACTTCTTCATGCCAGAATACACACAGTATCCAGAAGAGGCGCAGGAGCTTTTCGAATTTCTTTCAAGTGAAGAAGCTCAGAGACTCCAAGTAGCCCAAGGTGGGCACCTTGCCACAAACGTCAATGTACCCTTGACCTCCTATCCTGCCGTCGACAGGATGGTGATAGAATCCATTAGTGGTGCTGGAACTGCGCTTGACCTAGACGACACAGTTGGCGGTGAATTCCAATCGACCCTCTTCGACCAGCTGAAGTTGCTGTGGGTAGACCCAACACAGTTAGACGACGTACTAGCTGCTATAGAAGCAGAAGCCCCGTAATAGGGGAGGAAAAAGATCACACACGCGCCTGAGGCTCAGAGAGCCGTCCTAAGTCGTGCACGGAGAGCTATACGAAAACTCCAGCAATATGTGTGGGCGCGTAAAAATATCCCCCTCTTTTTATCTCCAGCGCTAATTCTTATGTTATTCCTAGTAGTGTATCCAATACTTCAGACCGTTTATCTTAGCTTTCTTTCGTCTTCGGGCCAATTTGTTGGTCTCAGCAATTACTCTGAGATTCTAGGCGATACGGACATAGTGAACGTGGCGAACTTTCCCAAATGGCCTCCACTAGGAGCGCTGGTCCACAACGCAATCTGGATATTAATCCATCTTCCGTTATCCATGTTTTCCGGTCTCGCACTCGCGATTATACTGAGAGACGTAAAAGGCGCTTCGATAGTAAAGTCAATAATCTTCATAGGAATGGTTACACCCTTGATCGTTGGCGGAATAATACTTCAATACACATTTACAGAACGCTTTGGACTAGTAACCGCATTCTTCGATCTACTTGGAGTTGAAGAACTCAGCAGAACTTGGACCGCATTGCCCAACACTGCTCTCTTCGCCCTGATTTTCGGCTCAGTCTGGTTATGGACGGGCTTCAGCATGATCATCTACTCCGCTGGACTCGCGACCATACCTAAAGAATACTATGAAGCCGCCAAAATTGACGGTGCAGGCCCCTTCAAGACCTTTCAGCGGATAACCTTTCCTCTACTCAGACCATTGAACATTACTGTCATAACAATGACCATTCTTTACGACTTAAAGATCTTCGACATAGTTTACATGGCAACCTTTGGGGGACCTGGAAAAGCTTCAACAGTTTTAGCCTTTGAGATGTGGCTGCAAGGTTTTCGCTATTTCAACCCTAACGGAGCTGCGGTCATAGCGACCCTTCTCACATTACTAACCTTGGTAGTGACTATTCCGATGATCAGATATATGGTGAGAAGATGAAAATCAGCAAGACAACAATAATACTTCACATCATCGCATGGTGTGTTGCATTTCTATGGCTCTTGCCGTTTCTAGGAGTTTTCATGGCTTCAATAAGGCCTTTTGGCGAGATCCTTCACGGCTGGTGGAGCCTTTCCCCTTTCACCGCCTCACTGACCAGTTATCCGGAGGCCTGGACTGATCCTTACTACCCCTTAAGCAGAGGCTTACTAAATTCCTTCATCGTTGCAGTTCCCTCAACCATTATTCCTTTGTTTACGGGTGCACTTGCCGGCTATGGATTCGCAAGGTTCAGTTTCCGAATAAAGAGTTATCTTTTCTTAACGATTGTCCTTTTGATGGCTCTGCCCCAACAAAGCGTAGTTATCCCATTGTTCCAGATAATGGCCAACCTCCGGTTGATAGATAACTACCTAAGTCTCGTGCTGGTTCATTCCGCTTGGGGATTGCCATGGATAATCCTGTTCATGAGAAACTTCTTCTCAACTCTTCCAATTGAAGTTGAAGAAGCTGCTAGAGTAGACGGCGCCTCAGACTGGAAGATCTTCTTCAAAATAGTACTCCCAATGGCATTGCCTGCCTTGGCCTCTGTTGTTGTTTTGCAGTTTATGTGGGTTTGGAACGACTTCTTCCTTGCCAAGATCTTCATTTACGAAGAATCAATGTACTTAGCTACACAACGTATCGAATACGTTGGGCGAGAACAATTCCGTGTGAACTGGGGGGTTTTGTCAGCCGCATCCATTATAGTCATGATAGTTCCAATTCTAATCTATGCACTACTACAGAAATATTATGTCAGAGGCATGATCGGCTGGACAGTCAAAGGATAGAACTTGAATCCTCCCAAAGCATTTCAAGTAAACCAGCACTGGCCCAAGCCTGCACAGGATTAGCTGAAACGCCCTTCACGGAAGACTCCGAAAGATCCACAATCTTTCCTTTCACAACCGCATATAATTCTGGAATTTTTCCAAGCTCCTTAAAGGCTCGGAGAAGAGCCCTCTTTATTTGATTGGCGTGATCGCTGAAACCTAGAGCTTTCAGGCCTTTGTAAGCAATCCAATTATCGTGGGGCCAAACAGTCCCGCAGTGGTAACTGTAAGGGTCGAAATCTGGCTCTTTGGAGGAGTGAGTCCTCAGGCCATAAGGAGTCCAGAGATCAGCCTGAAAGAGCCTTGAAATCAAGGGTCTCACCTTATCTTCAGACACGATTCCGGTGAAGAAGAGATGCCCAGGATTGGAGGTGACAGCTTTTCTTTGTTTCTTTTCTCCGTCTAAGGCCAATGCAAAGTATTCTTCTCTTTCCATCCAAAAATCCCTATTAAACTTGCTCTTCAAGGTTTCTGCTCTAACCAACGCTGCCTTAGAGATACTGCTTTCACCTAGGTCTTCAGCTAAACTGATAACGCTTTCGAACGCCGCAAAAACATAGCCTTGAACTTCAACGATAGCGACTGGTGGTTTGATCTTCAGATGATCTTTGACGCCGTCGCGCCATCCTTGATGAAAGAGTCCGTGAGGATTTTTCTTCTGATACTCTACATAATTGTCTCCATCCGCGTCGCCATAGTCTGTAATCCATTTGAAAGCGGCTTTAGTGTTACTCCATATTTTCGAAAGCAAGAGTCTGTCATTTGTTCGTTGAAAGTATTCGCGTGTCAGCATTATGAAGAGAGGCGTGCTATCAACACTACCATAATAGGGGAAGTCCCATTCTGGCAATTTCGCCTGCTCTTCGGAATCAAATCGGTATTCATGCAGGATCTTTCCAGGTTCCTCCTCAGACCTAGGATCTGCAACGTCTCCCTGATACTTCGCTAAAATTTGCAGAGTTGCCCGAGCAATTGAAGGATCCGCTTTAAGCATTTGCCAAGCAGAAATCAACGAATCACGTCCAAAGAGAGTGTTGTATCTCGGATAGCCAGCCTTGAGATAACCACCAGGAGCCTTTAGCTTCTCTATATCACGGAGAAGTCTTTGTCTGACCTTTTCAATGTTCATAGTGTCCGACTCCAGCAAAGGGGACCCTGAAGAGTGCTGAACTCACCCATGCAAGTCTCTTAGGGTAGTTACATCAGCGCATTGCCTGTTTTCTTGTCGAAGAGATAGACTTTGTCTACTGGAAACCTAATCCACATTTTCTCCCTTCCCTCAATCTTGAAGTCAGGACTGACCACGGCTTTCACGATGTAGGCGCCAACTTGTAGATCGAGTATCATCACGTCACCCAACGGTTCTGTTGTATAAAGGTTAGTCTCGATTAGACCGTTCTTAGCTTTCGCATCTTTGTAAACTCGCACATCTTGAGGTCTCACGCCTAGGATAACTTCACTAGAAGTGGCTGCCGCTTTCGCAGTCTCCCAAATATCCTTCGGAACGGGATACTTGAACTCGATAGCATCAAGAACTGCTTCCTCTTTCAAAGTACAGTCGAACAAATTGGTGGGAGGGCTGCCAACAAAGCCTGCTACAAACACGTTGGACGGATGAGAGTAAACCCTGTTTGGAGGATCATACTGCTGGAGAACGCCCTCGTTCAGGATGGCGACTCTGTCCCCCATAGTCATGGCCTCAACTTGGTCGTGAGTGACGTAGACGGTTGTGACTCCAAGCTCTTTCTGAAGCTTCTTCAGTTCCGCCCTCATGTAGACTCTTAATTTGGCGTCTAGGTTGCTCAGAGGCTCATCCATCAGAAACGCCTGTGGTTCCCTCACTATCGATCTGCCCAAGGCTACCCTTTGCCGCTGACCTCCACTCAGCTGACTAGGCTTCCGATCAAGCAATCTTTCAATCTGCAGCAACTCAGCCACTTCCTTAACCCTTCTCTGTATCTCATCCTTCGAAACCTTGAAGTTCTCCAGTGGAAAAGCCATGTTGCTGAAGACCGTCATATGAGGATAAAGGGCGTAGCTCTGAAAGACCATAGCGATGTTCCTGTCTTTTGGTTCTAGGTCGTTCACCAATTCATCGCCAATGTAGATTTCCCCTTCATCAGGGGTTTCGAGACCCGCGATGCATCGAAGAGTGGTGGTCTTTCCGCAGCCTGACGGAAAACAACAAATTCTTTGTCCCTCACTTTTAGGTTGAGACTGTCGACTGCCACGACATCTTCAAAACGCTTTGACAAGTTCTTCAGTAGAACCCTTGCCAACGCAATCAGCCTATATTACTGAAAGAATCAAATATTAGTGAGACCGCCTCGAGCCTAAAAAACTTTGCATGCATGCAAGGTGTTTCCTTTCTCTGGAAACCTCTCGCGCTTGAGAACTTCGGTAGCAAAGTTAAATTTGGAGAGTCGGTTTTATCAAAAGAGGAAGTANANATGTTTGACGCTGTTTCNGTTGGAGAGCTTTCTCTTGATGACTATGACAAGATCGTTGGGNAGAAGGAAGTAGATAGCATAAGGGCACTCGCTGAGGAANTTTCAAGTAATAGTGTATGTCACGTGAACTCCACTTCCTTCGGTGGTGGAGTCGCTGAAATTCTGCACCGNCTTGTTCCTTTGATGAACGATGTTGGGCTAGACACCGATTGGAAAGTGCCCGAAGGCACCGTCGAATTCTTTAACGTCACAAAGGCCATCCACAATGCCCTTCAAGGCATGAAAACTCCATTAACCGACGAAATGAAGAGAATCTATCTTCGCCGAAATGAGACGAGTGCTGGATTACTTGACTTGGGCTATGACTATGTGGTGATACACGATCCGCAACCTCTCCCGATAANANAGTACTACCATGAAAGAACGGGAAAGTGGATATGGCGCTGTCACATCGACTTGTCCAGACCCAACGAGGATNTTCTGGGCTTTCTGGCTCCCTTCATCGAGCAATATGACGCCGCCATCTTCACCTTGAAGGAGTACGCCGAAAGAACTCTGAGAATAAAGAGACTCGCTGTGATTCCTCCTTCCATAGACCCCTTGAGCGATAAGAACAAGCCTCTATCTGAGAGCCAGATTCTTTCTGTACTAGATAGATATGATGTGAACCCCGAAAAGCCAATCATCACACAAGTCGCGCGATTCGATCCATGGAAAGACCCTCTAGGCGTTATCGATGCCTATCGAATAGTCAAAAGAAAGATTCCTCAAACGCAACTACTGTTAATCGCAAGCATGGCACCGGATGACCCCGAAGGATGGGTCTACTACGAGAAGACTACTCGACGAGCCGGAGAAGACTACGACATTCACGTTTTGACCGATCTTATAGGCGTCCACAATCTGGAAGTCAACGCCTTCCAAAGGGGATCAGACGTGGTTCTCCAGAAGTCCACAAGAGAGGGGTTTGGGCTGAGCGTCACTGAAGCCTTATGGAAGGAGGTACCCGTGGTGGGTGGCAACGTGGGTGGGATTCCCCTCCAAATAGAGCATGGAGTTAGCGGCTTCCTAGTGAGCACCGTGAAAGAGGCCGCTGAGAAAACGCTTCATCTGCTCAAACATCCTGAACGCGCCAAAGAGATGGGGAAAAAAGGCAGAGACCATGTGTTAAGAAACTTCCTAATAACAAGACATTTGAAGGACTACATTGAGCTATTCATCCAGCTTTCAGACACAAAATTCTAAACGCAGTAAGTGGTGCGGCCGCCGGGATTTGAACCCGGGATTGCAGGCTTGGAAGGCTTCCACCCAATGGGCTGTGTCCTAACCAGACTAGACCACGGCCGCTCATCACCCTTTTAGGTACGGTTCACTTTCTTCATTGTAGAAATTTAAATAGATTTCGAGGCCTCACAAAGAAATGTTTGACTGCAAAACCTCTTCTGTTGTCACCCATCAGATCACCAAACGAATGGTTTGGGCTAGTTTCATGTAGATTCACAGAACAACTATTGCTGTAAGATCATTAACATTAGTTCCTGTAGGACCTGTGAAGATTAGATCATGCGTCATTGAAAAGAAGCTATATGAATTGTTGTTGATCAAAAATTCCATGGGATCCAACCTTATGTTGCGTGCACGTGTCACTGTTTGGCCGTCAGCGATGGCCCCCGCGGCGTCTGTGGGTCCGTCGACTCCATCTGTGCTAATAGATGCGATGGCGATGCCTTCAAGTCCTTCGAGTTTCAGCGAACTGCTGAGCACGAGCTCTTGATTGCGCCCTCCTTTTCCGTCACCGGTAACGGTGACTGTTGTTTCTCCACCGGCAATTATGCCAGCAGGCTTGGAGATGGGCTTCCCCGATTTTGTTATCTCTTTGATTATTGTCGCAAGAACCGTTCCGACATGTCTGGCCTCGCCCTCTAATTGCGATGTGAGAAAAAGTGTGTTTAGCCCATCCCCTTCAAGCCTTTTGTATGCAGCTAGACTTGCTGATCGGTTGTTTGCCACGATGAAGCTGTGAACTTTCTTGAATGTTTCATCGTCAGCCTTTGGGGTTTCGGGAATCAGTCCTTTCTCACCTTTCAGCAGGACTTCTCGCACAGACTCGGGAACCCTGCTCCAAAGCAGGTATCTTTTTAGGATTTTAGTGGCGTCTCGAAACGTGGTAGTGTCTGGGACTGTAGGTCCTGAGGCAATAGAATCCAGTGGATCTCCAATTACGTCAGAAAGAATCAGATTCACTACTGTTGTGGGATACGCCTTCTTCGCTAGCCATCCACCCTTAAAATCTGAAATGTGCTTTCGTACAGCATTGATCTCGTCAATGGTTGCCCCAGATTTCAGCAGTTGATCTGTAACCATTATCTTGTCTTGAAGGGAAATTCCACGGCGCGGCAGAGGCATCAAACTCGAACCTCCGCCCGATATCAAGCAGATAATCAGGTCTCTCTCGTCTGCAGAGGTTGCCAGATCTATTATGTGCTTCACCCCTCTTACACCGGCTTCATCTGGAACTGGATGGCTTGCTTCCTGGATTCTGATATGCTGAAGTTGAAAATGAACGCCATCGTATGGAATATTCACTATTCCATTGGTTATACGATCTTCTAGAATCTCCTCTAGGGCTTCAGCCATCAGACCACTCGCCTTGCCACCACCCACAACAATGACATTTCTGAATTCGCCTAGATCAAAAGGATGCCCACAGATTCTGAGCACATTTCCTTTCAGAGAAACCTTAGCCCTAATGACGTCTCTGGGATCAACTGCATTTAGGGCTGCTTCAATGCTACGCAGTACTAGCCTTCTGGCTTTTCGGTCGAACGACGATTCTGAGTTGTTCATTAACTGTTTCACGTTTCTAATGCCTGTCACATGGATCTCTCCAAAGCAAAGTCCACACTCGAACACTTCATGCCAATTAGTTCGTTGCAGATAAAATAAATATAGTCTGCAAGACACTGATTCGGATGGTGAAGCTGATAGTGAAGATCGAGATGCACTATGCTAAGGAAGTGTTGGAGGTTAGTTTGCCTGAGCGTAATCTCCTCGCGGTTGTCGATTTGAATGACGTGTCTGGAGTGTGGGATGAAAACGCTGAGATAGAGAGGGCGATTCAAAACCCAATAGGTCACGACGGGATTCAAGCCTTGGCCAAGAAACTTAAAAAGACCCTTATACTGGTTGACGATTTCACTCGCACAACCCCCGCTTACAAAATTCTGCCTCCACTTGTTGAAGAATTGAACAAAGCGGGGATTTCAGATAGGGATATAAAGATAATGCTTGCAGGCGGCACTCACCGGCGTATGAACCCTGAAGAAGTATTACAGAAGATAGGAAAGCAAATCCTAGACCGGTTTGAGATACTTCGACACGACATCGAGACGGTCAAAAACAAAGCTGCACTGGTTGATCTAGGTAAGACACCTCTAGGAACTCCGGTCGCCGTCAATAAGCATGTCATAGACGCTGAAATTAGAATAGCTGTAGGTCAGATAACGGGACATCCCCTAGCTGGATGGGGGGGAGGAGCAAAAATTATTCAGCCGGGTGTCTGTGGAGAGGAGACCACATGGGTAACACATTGGCTACTGACAAAGTACACGGGAGAAGAACTCCTTGGGGTAGCAGATAATCCCGTGAGACTTGAGATGGAACAGGTTGCGAAGAAGGCAGGTCTGGATTTCATCGTGAACATAATCCAGAATAGAAAAAGAGAAACTGTGGGTGTCGTGGCGGGAGATCCGATAAAGGCACATAGGAAAGGTGTAGAATTGGCGAAGAAGGTTTATGCCGTCAAAGTGCCCGCTAAGGCGGAGATAGTCCTCACCGATGCATACCCCCACGACATTGATATGTGGCAAGCTGTGAAAGGTATCTACGCGGCTGAGCTTGTGGTAAAAAAGGGTGGAACGATAATTCTATGCGCCCCTTGCCCTGAAGGAGTATCAAGCGAGCATCCAGCTCTTCTGGAGTACGGCTACATCCCAGCAGACAAGATTGAAGAACTGATGAAGCTCGGAAAGATCGATGATTTGGTAGGCGCATCTGATTGTGCTCGTATTGGCGAGTTACTTAAGGACGTGAAGATCGTCCTATATTCAGAGATATCGAAGCGCGAAACTTTGAAACTCAACTTCGAGTATGCTGAGACTCTTCAAGAGGCTGTGGATGAAGCTCTGGCTAGATACGGTTCCAATGCAAAGATGCTTGTTTTAAGAAATGCAGGAGACATGGTTCCAATGGTCTGCAAATAACCCTGAGAGGAAAGCTAAGTTTCAGTCGGAGACGCTCATCTGCTCTTACTCTTACTATCTCTTCGGATTGAGATATAGATTCTACCAGAATCTTTCGTTTTGATTCAAATGATAAGAAAACTTAAGTAAATGCTTGAGTGAGTTTTAGGTATGCAAGAACCGCTAGTAAGAGTGGAGAACGTACAAAAGTGGTATGGTTCTGTTCACGCTCTTAAGGGAGTGGATTTCAGCGTCGACGCCGGTGAGTGCGTGGCGCTGATAGGTGATAACGGTGCCGGCAAATCAACATTGGTACAGATCATTGCGGGATTCATCCCTATGAATGAAGGAGCAATATACTGGAAAGGAAAAAGAGTCAACATTTCCTCAGTTGGAGATGCCAGAAAATTGGGAATAGAAACTGTCTATCAGACCCAGGCGATAGTCCCTCAGTTGACCGTAGCTCAAAACATCTTCTTGGGGCGAGAAGAGGTAAGATCGTATGGTCCATTGAAATTCATCGATGAAGGACGAATGAGAGATGAAGCAAGCGAGATACTAAATGGTTTGAGACTCAGTCTGCCTCCCGATCGGGAGGTAGAGTTCTGCTCTGGTGGAGAAAGACAAGGAGTAGCAATCGCAAGGGCCATGCAATTCAGAGCTGAATTGATAATTTTTGATGAACCCACGACAGCCTTGTCGGTTAGTGGTGTTCAAAGAGTGTTGAATTTCATAAAAGACCTCAAAGAGCGAGGGGTCTCTTCCATATTCATAAGTCATAATCTGCGGCATCTATTACAGGTTGCTGATAGGTTTGGCATCATGTCTAAGGGCGTAGTAACACACGTTGTGGGCAGAGAAGAGACCACAGAGCAGAAGCTTGTAGATATGCAGCTTGCAGGCTGAGGTTTCAGATTATCAGAACCATTTCCCATTTCTACCCAACACGAAAAATCTTCGAAGATCATTACTGAGGGGTTTCCTAAAGTTGTACGATTAGGACGAGAACTGTCTCTGGTTTGATTTCGTCTTACAAGCCTGCTGGGCTTTTTAAGAAAAGTGGATCCACAAAAAAAGGAAAGAGTGGGGCTTAGAATCCCCAACCGGCAACATTCTTGATTGCAGCGATATTTGACCAAAGCGCTGGATCCGCAAGATCTTCCTTGCCAAGCAATAGAGCACTGGTTCCAAGTCTGACGTGCCCATATTCCTCGGTCACATCTATCACAGTAGCTGGCGCCCATGTCGTGCCAGGTTCTGTGATGCCTGTCCCAGGTACGCTATATGTGATATCAGCGTCTTGACACGTAATTGTCTGTCCTACAGTGAAGTCAACGGTCTCTCCCTTCAAGATCTTTATGGCGTAATACCCGGCAAGCGCATTGTATGCCATTACTGGCTGATCGATGACGAGGTCGATCTCGTCTTCACTCAAAGCATCGTTGACAGGACCTGGACCTCCATCTATGCACGTGAGTACGACGTGATCTGTGTCGCTTGTTGGAAGTAGCATACCTTCATCCTCAAGTGCCGCTAGACAGCCCATTGTACCCTCGTATTCTACAGAGCATACTGCATCAACTTTTGGCAACGTAGTCAAGAGCGTGGTGCATTGCGTCTTAGCACCGGCCACACGGTCTATCGGGGCTGAAATTTCATGAACTTCGATGTCTGGATATTGATCGAAAATGGTTCGATAACCTTCGGCTCTCTCATTTAGGTCAGGATTGGCTGGATCACATATAGACATGATCACCGTTCCTTGAGCTGATCCATATCTATCCGTGAGCTCGTCTACTATCTCTTGAGCACCAGCTCTGCCTCCCCAATCACTGTCGAACATGATGGAAAACGGCACCTCTGGAACGTACCCTGCTTCACAATTAGTGATTATTACCAGTTTGCCAGCGTCTGTCATGGATGTGATGCCTCCAACTATGGCTTCGACTCCCATGCCTGATATTATTGCACCGTCAACGTCTGGATTAGCAGCCCAAGTCTTCAGTATGGAATTAGCCTTTGATTCGCTGTATTCAGGGTTGCCTATAACCGTCTTGTGTCCCTTGCTCTCCAGATACCATTTTCCCCCTCCGATGTACGCCAACCACCAGTCGGCGCCCATGTCCTTGGCCATGAGAGCAATGGTGTATCCTTCTACTACAAGGTCTGTGCTCATTCCGCCGATATTCACTGTGTAGGTTCCTACGTCTGACACAGTCGTTGAGAAGCTAATGGTTGTTGATGCTCTGGCATCAAGAGTGACGTTTTCCGAACCTATGATACTTCCATTAACTATGCAGGAGAATTCACGGGATACGGCGACGTCGGATGGGTTGGCAACTACTGCGGTAATGGTTGATGTCTCCCCGAGCTTGACAGATGGGATCGCAATTGATGAGACTTCTAGCAAACCTGTCGGGCCAGGAATCGGGCCTATGCCCATAATCGCTGAATATGATAGCCCCGAAATTGCAATTGACACTATCAGCAGTATTATGAGTACGATGTCCATTGATCTAATTGAATTTCCTTTTTCGGTCATTTTCTAATCTCCAAAATTTTTCGTGAGATTAATATACGAAAATGCATCGCTTAAAATGTTTTCGGTGTTCAGCTCTCTTACCCAGAAAATACCAATTTGTCGAAGGGGTCAAGTTCGGAGACCTGTTAAGCTCACACGACGCTCATTCCCCTGGGTCTCGCTAACATTTGCATGTGGCAACCTACTCGTTTGCCGTCCGTGTGCTGGCTTACCCAAGATTCGCTTGGTTTGGGATCAGCATGAAGTATGGTTTTGAGTCTTCCTTTGTCAGTTCACTTCAAGAAAAATCTCAAAAGGTATTGTTTGGTTGAACTCACCTCAGAACTGGAGTGTAGTTTAGCGAAAGCAGTGACATTTGGTTTTTGAACCTCTTGTGTCACGCTTTAACGTCCACTTACATAATTAGCTACATCAGTCTGCCTTAGCCAGCAAATTCCATCTTATCTTGTCTCGGGCGGTATTCACAAATATTGCGATTCCTAGTATGACACCGTTCAATGCGGTTCGCCATGCAGCAGGATATCCAAGCAGTGTCAATCCAATATCGATGATACCGATCATCGTTATGCCTCCAAATATGCCTATCATCTTTCCACGACCTCCCGCCAGTGCCACACCGCCGATTATTGGTCCTGTAAACGCCCTGAAAACGTCATCTCTGGCCATGTAGGTCGTCACACACAACTGATATCCTGTGTAGAGTAGACCAGCAATACCAGATAGTACCCCAACAAATGCAAACGTTGCCATTATGGTTTTTTCCACATTGATCCCACAGGCCCTAGATGCTTCCTTGCTTCCGCCTACAGCGTATATCCGTCGACCAAACTTAGTCTTCGAAAGAACAATGTGGATAACTATGGCACCTAAGATTAAGATGATTACCGCCAGAGGTAGTCGCGTGGAAGGAACCCTAGCGGATCCAGCGGCAACTATCAAATCCGGAAGTCGGTGTAATGTGCCTGGCATTATCACTACGTTGATTCCATAAAGTACAAGATAGGCAGATAATGTCTGCAGAAAAGAGTTGATTTTCAATTTTCCAATGCAATAACCGTTAAGTAGGCCTAGAAGCCCGCCGATTACAGGGTACAGTAGGATTAGCAACGCACTGGGTATTTGTGGTGCCCAGTGAAGCGCTAGTTTTCCTATAATCACTGAAGTGAATGCAGCGATTCCTCCCACTGAAAGGTCCATGTGACCATTGATGAGAGCAATTGCCTCAGCGTATACCAAAAAACCGAGCGCACACACCGAGTATACTATCATTATGAGGATTTGGGTAGTGAAAAAAGAGAAGTTCATTACCCCAAAGAAAATGATCAAACCAAAATTTATGAACCATATAAGATACTCTACTACAAAGAGCGCCAATTGTCCTCTGCCAAATCTCAATGCTATCCCTCCTTCTTTGTCGCTTCTCAGTGAATGATGTTTAGCAGCTACATCCCAGACACGTGAAAGCCTTTTGAAGTTTTCTTACTTATTGGCGCAGCATTCTCAGAGTTTCTTGCTCTTTTTTGATCATGGGGGAGTTCGCATATTTCTCGTACAACTTCTTGAGCATTATGTACCCTGCTTCCTGCTCTACGGACCATTCTCTGGCGAATTCACCGTTTTTGATTTTCTCTGCTTGTCTCTCTACAAAAGCCTTTATCTGGTTATAATTGGGGCTTTCTTTTTCAAGGGTTAATAGCTGATTCAATCTGGTCAGCTGACCGTATTGGCTGGTCTTGGAGTGCAACGGCAGTTGCTTGACAATTCCCATCTCAGCCATCCGTTTGAAATCTTCTGCCCATTCGCCTGATAAGTGCAACTCCAGCAATGCGGCTTCTGGTGGGACACCGTTCTCGACATCAACTTCATACTTCGCAATCCAAGCAGCCATTATCAAGGGACATAAAGCTTGTTCACTGAGCAGGTCACTAAGTGTCTCCTGCTCAAAAGTGACCTCTATCAGGACGGAATTCCCTTTTGTCGATCCAATCGCCTTCGCTATTGCCAACGCTGTCTTTTTCGCCTTTCCTGATGCGTCCTGCTTCACAGCGAGAAAACTCGGAAATCCCTTGCCGCTCACATATAACTCTCTTACTTCCTTCCCGCCCATTCTTGGCGCAACCAGTATTACGTCAACATTCTTCGGTGGTTCTATTAGATGATACGTGATGCTGTACCCTGAGGCGAAGCATAAAACCTTGTCCTTCTGTAAATGCTGTTCAATCTCTTGTTGGTATATCTCATGCATGGCTTCGTCTGGAATAAGCAGCAGTATCATGTCTGCCCTCTTGCATGCCTCCGAAATGGTGTAAACCTCAAAACCATCCTTTCTAGCTTGCTCCCACGATTCATCCTTTATATTGCCCACTATGACTTTTGCACCACAATCCGTGTCACGGATATTCAATGCTTGAGATCTACCCTGATTCCCATATCCTATTATAGCAATCGTCTTGCCATCAATTGCTGACAAATCCGCGTCTTTGTCGTAATAGAGCTTGGTTTCAGTCATACTACTTCCCTTTCACCGATTATTCCTTTTATCAAATGAAACAGTTTATTTAAATATTTATCTTTCATGCAGGCCGATAGGAGCCATCTGCATTCATACATCGAAGCCGTCAATGGAATATCAGACTCGCGAGTTTGCGGAATCTTGGAAAAAAGAAAAAGTGATCGTACTTGCTTCTATTCCCATATCGGTTTCAGGGTTTCCACGAGTCCTAGCTTCGCAAGCTTCTGCACTGTCGGTTTTCCATCACTATTCCACTCTCTTAGTTTGTAGTATTCCGTCAACGATTTTCTAAAGGGCACCGGCGTGCGCATTTTGCTTTTTCCTTCCTTGAGGGGTTCAAAGCATCGTTGAGGCGCAGTGTCGTCCTTACCGCTTATTCCGTAGTAGACATCTATCACTCTTTGTAAATTGAATATTCTTTCTGCGGTCTCTGTAACATACTTCAAATCCACGTCCCACCCTGTGACGAATTTCAGGAACTCGACCTGATCGGTAATTGAGAACCCTCCAAATGGCATATACTCGCATTGCACGAGGGAGTTGAAGAGGACTGCCCAATTTTGGTACTTGATTGCTATGTTTGCAGCGTTCTTCATGTTGTATCTGCTTCGTTCCAGTAACTTTTCGGTGATTCCCCATTCAGGGATTATCTCTCCTCCGAATCCGTCTGGGACGAAACCACGTTGATGGCAAGCGCCTCTCGTTCCGGTAGCGTAATTGATGAGCAAGGGAAAAAGCGCTCTCGGATCATGAGCGGGATAATCTAATCCTTTCCCATGAAGGATAATGCTATGTGCTTCATGGCCTACATATTCGGCTGCGTTGACAACGCCTTCAGCAAGAACGGCTCCAAAACCCTCTCTCCGAACTATCTTATTGATCAGATTAATCATCAAGTCAACATCGCCCCACTTCAACTCCGCGCCATCTAGGTCTTCCTTTGTTAGCCATCCTTTTTCGTAGCATTCTGCTGTGAACGCTATCGTTGATCCTGTCGTTATGGTGTCCATGCCATATTCATTGCAGAGATGACCCATGTATCCAACGGCTTTTGCATCACCAACTCGGTTCATCCAGCCAAGCATGGCAATCGTTCATATTCGGGGCCGAATCCATCGTAAGCATACTTGCTAGGTTCTTCAACTTTCGTATGTCTGTGGCATGCCACAGGACACATTGCGCAAGCTACAGGACTGACGGTGAGGTTGAGAAAGTGGTCACCATCTATTCCATCGATTTTATCGAAGGTTCCTTTCCTCCAATTACTTGTGAGGCCATAGCCTCTTTCGTCATGCATCTCTTTTGCGCTACTTGTCGTACCGTATTTGCGCAAGTTATCGACCGTGCTGTCATGGATTTTCTTGGAAAATTCCTTGCTTTTTCTTGAGAGTTCATCTGATTTAGCAACTCCCACGCTTTTTGTGCCTTTTACGACTACGGCCTTCAAGTTCTTCGATCCCATGACGGCACCTAGACCACAACGACCCGCGAAGCCGTGCTCATTTGCCACGTTTGCAAATCGAACAAGCCTTTCGCCCGCGGGTCCTATGCACGCAACCTTCGCTTTGGGTTCATTTAGATCCGCTTTGATCTCTCTGCTTGTTTCGGAAGTTGTTTTCCCCCATATTCCTGATGCCTTCCTTATCTCTGCTTGTCCATCGTTTATCCAGAGGTAAGCTGGTCGATCAGCTCTGCCCTTGACTACTATTGCATCAAAGCCTGTGCGCTTGAATTCAGGACCCCAATCTCCTCCAGCGCAGCTGTCCGCCCAGATCTCAGTAAGGGGTGACTTGGAAGCCACAATCCACCTTCCGGAGCCGGGTATGCTGGTACCCTGAAAAGGACCGACCGCAAAAACAATTGCGTTATCAGGACTCAGCGAGTCGACGCTGGGGGGCACCTCTTCTAAAATCGTCTTCGCAGCGATGCCAACGCCGCCCAAGAACCTTTTGAAAACCGATTCATGAATTCTGTTCCTCTGAATCAATTTGGTGGATAAGTTGACTTTCAGTATTCTACCCCAATACCCGTTCAATGATCTTTCACCTGATGGATTCTCTTGACGTTTGATTACGCATGCAATCGTGTGACTCTAAATCGATATATAGATTATGCATGCACATCATGACTACGCCTTCGTCCGCAATGAAGCTGCTCCACTTAAGATCTCTTGCTATCTTAGGGACGGATATCTAACGGTGATTCTAGAAGGTTTATATTGATGCTTGGCACCATTCGAAACATGAACATTGTCGACTGTCATTTGCACGTATTTCCATGGATTCATGGTATGCGACAAGGGAAGCTAGAGACGAAAGGAGAAAGATTCGGATACGTTAGGCTCGTTGGAGACGGAGCAAACAAAATAGATAGATATTTGCCACCTTCCTTTTGTTATACGTCAAGCGAGCCAGAAGTAGCATTGGAATATATGAAAGATGCTCGCGTTGCAAAGGCAGTACTGCTTCAAGCCCCATGCTACGGAAACCACAATGAATTTCTTTCAGACGTTGCCAAGCGATATCCAGATAAGTTCACGGCATTTGCGCTTGTAGATCCCCGTAGGCCAAAGGATGCAGTTTCTGAACTCGAAAGAGCTGTTGANGAGTTGGGACTTAAGGGTGTTAAGTTCGAAATACCGGACACTCCCTTCTACCCAGATGAAGAAAGATACAGAGCAATCTGGGAATCGATACTACAACTTGAAATACCGGTAGTTGTCGATTTGGGTTGGGGCGAAGGTGAATACTACTTCCTCCTGGAAAATATAAGAGCTGTCCTGAGGAATTATCCGGAACTCAGGATGTGCATCGCGCATCTAGGAGTAAGTCGCCTGTGGGATCCTGCGCAGAAATATCCTTTTCCTGAGCTCCAGAAGACGCTGAGTTTGGCCGAAGAATCTCCAAACGTTCGATTTGACATTGCAGGACTACCGAATGCAACAGCGTTTATGGGAAAAGGTGAGGAGGAGTATCCATATCCGAGACTGCAGGACGTGATTCGGGTCTCATGTGAGAAAGCAGGCGCAAATACAGTTATGTGGGGGTCGGATTACCCTTCAGTCTTGGTGTCTTGTACATACAAGCAAAATATACAGATTGTGACAGAACACTGTGATTTCCTAAGCAAGCGTGAGAAATCGATGATCATGGGTGAAAATGCTCTGAATTTTTTCCTTTTTTGAAACATGCAAAGAAAGAGAAGTTCAGCGTATGATCTAGATAGTAAACGACTGTGTGTGCACCTCTTCACTTGGCTTAAAAGAAGCTAGCTAGCTTTTTTCCCACAGCTGCACTTCAGCCTTCCGCGCGCGCATTGGATTGAGCACACGTATAAACTGCGTCGGTTGTAAACTAAGAACCAGCGTCCTTTTGATCGATCGATAGCGTACTATCCGAAGAAGACTTTTGCCACTTCGTAAAGTTTTGGATCAACCGTCTTGCGCTTGCCTACAACATCTAGAAGCGGAACTGAAGTTATTTGGTTGCCTTTCAGGCCAACCATTAGCCCGAATCTGCCTTGTTTTACAAGATCTATGGCGCCTATTCCATATCGTGTTGCCAACATTCGATCGAACGCCGAGGGAGATCCTCCACGCTGCAGGTGTCCAAGGACAACAACGCGAGTCTCAATATCAGTTCTGTCCTCTATCTCTTTGCCTAAAAAGTAGCCGACTCCCCCCAATCTTACGTTTCCGAACTCGTCAACTTTGTCGCGATAGATGATCTCTNTTCCTCCTTTTGGTTTGGCGCCNTCGGCTGCCACGATTATGCTGAAGTGNTTGCCTCTCTCTNGTCTTTGTTGGATGTATCCACATACCTCTTCNATGTCGAAGGGNTGTTCTGGNATGAGGATGGCGTCGGCCCCTCCGGCGATTCCCGCTTCTAGGGCNATCCATCCCGTGTATCTTCCCATCACTTCGACTATCATCACTCGGTGATGCGCCTCGGCTGTGGTGTGNATTCTGTCGAGCGCTTCTGTTGCNATNGAAACGGCCGTATTGAAACCAAAGGTATAGTCCGTGAAGGCCAAGTCGTTGTCNATAGTCTTGGGAACGGAGACGCAGCGGAGCCCCTTTTCGTAGAGTTTCTGAGCTACATGCTGAGTGTCGTCGCCCCCAATTACAACCACCACATCAATTCCCGCCTTCTCCACATTCTCGAAAATCCCACTCACGCCGTCCTTGCGCTTGAAAGGATTGGTCCTTGAAGTCCCAAGAATGGAGCCGCCGAGAGGAAGTATCCCTGTGATCGTTTCCAGACTGAGGGGAAAGGTGTCGCCCTCGAGAAGGCCTCTCCATCCGTCTCTGATGCCTAGCATCTCGAAATCATAGTAGAGGATGCCTTTGCGTACAGCCGCTCTTATCACCGCGTTGATGCCCGGCGCGTCCCCACCGCCGCTAAGAATGCCAACTTTCATCCTCAGCCCTCATTCATTTAAGCCTTGCCACAACTTCCAAATAAACGCATTTTCTTTCGTACTGTCTCTTTCATGGCGTCCCGTGCTGGGCCCAGAATTCTTCTTGGATCAAACTCCGCCGGGTTGGTGGCTAAGACTTCTCTTATGGTCGCGGTGAATGCCAATCTTAGATCGGTGTCTATGTTGATCTTTGCTATCCCCAGTCTTATGGCTTGCCGTATGCTGTCGTCAGACACGCCTTTTGCGC
>JGI2171J19970_10000452_pt1 | contig 21714 bp, 18 predicted proteins | sample DeeMarSWOR324_28_FD_19970 | JGI IMG/M metagenome (IMG submission 19970) | reverse complement strand
TATATATCAAATCAGTACACCCATAATGCCTATAAAAAATAGGCAAAAAGGATGAATTCATGGCTAAAAAGAAGGTTATAAACGAGAGTAATGATAATAATTTGAGGTTTCCCAGTACGGAACTTGCCCGACTCTGGCGAATCCCTTTTTACGCTGAGACTGACCATCCCAAGGTGGAAAACGCCCTGCGTGAGCGAATCAAGGAACTGAACTGCCTCTACGGAGTATCGCAGTTAGCCGAGCGGCATTTTAATTCCCTCGAAAACCTGCTGGAAGAACTGGTGAACTTTCTGCCACATTCCTGGCAGTATCCCGAAATCACCTGTGCCAGGATCGTCTTTAAAGAAAACACCTATAAGAGTGAAGGGTTTGAAGTCACCAAATGGCGGCAGACTTCACGGATTTATGTATATAGCGAGCCGGTGGGTGAGGTGGCGATTTTCTACCGGGAAGAATGCCCGCCTGCCGATGAAGGGCCTTTCCTGGCGGAGGAGCGTGCCTTACTGGACGCTCTGGCGGACCAGATCGGGACTATCGCCACGCGTATCTCCGCCGAAATGGAATTGCAGGAAATCAATAAACAACTCAGCCTGGAGCGGAAGGCTTTACAGGAGTCTAACGCAGCCCTTAAAACGGTTTTAACCAGGATTGAGGAAGAAAAAAATGAAATTTACAGGAATATCAAGACTAACGTTGATAAAGTCCTGATGCCAATCTTACTGGCTCTGGCCCTGGAAATACCCCCGACACAGAGTAAATACATAGATATGTTAAGAACAAACTTAGAGGAGATTACATCTCAATTTGTCCGGCATTTATCAAATTCTTACCACTCTTTAACACCCACGGAAATTACTATCTGTAATATGATTCGTAACGGACTGAGAACCAAGGAGATAGCCCGGATAAGAGGGGTATCCGCAGCCACTATAAACCGTCACCGGGAAAACATACGGAGAAAGCTTAAAATAACCAACGATGACGTGAATCTTGCCACGTACCTGCAGGCGGGCATGTGGGAAGAGGAGACGAAGTTTTAAACATGAGGAAAAGTCCTGACTTTTTAATGCCTATTTAAGGGGCCCTCATAAGCCCTTGGTCACTGGTTCAAATCCACCCGCTGCCACTTATTTTTAGGCTCAAAATCCCCCATTTTCTTAGGCCCTACTAATATTTTGCTCAACAAAATTACTTAACTTTTATTCGCAGATTTTGCGACATTTTTACTACAATTTCAAGTCCCTTGGTCTATACCATTGGTCACAGGATTTTTAAGGCTAATTGTGGTTGCTTTACAGCTTCCGGTATAAAAAGGTGATTTTTGTGGATTATACCGAAAGATCAGCCGAAGTAGAACCCGGGAGTTTACCGAGGGCTTCCAGCTCATCGGCAATTTCCTTCAATCCGTATCTTTCGTAAGTTTCCCGGGTCGGCCAACCGGTTTTCAGGTCCCAACCGCGTATTTTATAATAATTGTCGACTAAATAGTTGTATTCTTCCTCACTGACTGTTTTGCCGTCGGCATCAGGGTAAGTCAGCATTGGAAGGACTTCCCTGACTTCTATCTCACGTGTTCGACCATAGTTGCGAATTAATATCGCCCGGAAAAGGTTCTTGATACGTTCAGCAGCATTATTAATATCTGTTTCGCTCAAGTTCAACCCGGTAGCCATATTGAAAATCTCCGATTCTATGCCGGACCGATATAAATCCGGGAGTTGCCAATCACAGCTGGTCAAAGCCTCCTTCAGCTCAGCATTATTTTCATTCATGATGGCACACTGAGCCGTAAGCGGATTTTCCCAGGGTTCTTCACGAACGGCACAAAAGTAATCATACGTATCATGAATGTGTGTATCGCTTTGAGAGTCTCTTGTCGAAGTCATTAACGCCAGGATAGCGGGGAGCCAGGCTGCTATGTCAATGGAGCCCTGAAAACCGCGACCGTGCCAGTGGTAGGAATAGCCCCAGGATGACGCGAAACTTATGGGTATATCCAGACGCTTGCCCGGAAGCCTGTTGGAAGTCCTTCCCCGATAAAGAGTAGCACCGTATTTATCTTCTCCCAACTCACGAATTGCGCGGAGCATGCCCTCGGCAAAAAGATTGCCATAGTAACCTTTGCGATAGACAATCATGTCCAGCAAGTCTTTCATAAAATCTTCCGAATCCGGATCAATCTCCATACCCAGATTTAAATCATTGAAGACACCTTCCTTTTTCCCCATGACAAGCCACGGCATCAGCCATACGATAATATCCCATTTATTTATGCCGTACTGATTGCATAGATCATTGATGACAGCGCCACGCTCGTAATCGGCGTCCCAGAAGTTTACGGTATCACCCTGGTGGCGTTCAAAAAGCACCTCGGCCGCCGGATCGTCGAAGTTAGGAGGCACGGTACCCGCATTCGACTGCATCAAACAAGCAGGATTGTTATTCTGCTCGGTGACAAACGTCTGAGCCGGAGTCCAGCCGCAATCATCCATCCACTGGAAAGCATAAACACCAACACATTTATTGACCTGGTTGACTCTCCCTGTCCTCGAAGTAGTGCTCTTGACATTCAGCAGGAAAAGGTCACAATGTTGATTACAGCCATGACTGCAGCATACCTGCGCCTGCTTCAGGCCGCCTTCAACGGGTACATTGATATGCGGACGCGGTTTGAAAATTTCCTGATACTTAACAGGATTGGTCCGGTACAGGGGATGCCCCATGACATGCCGGAGCTTAAGAATGCCTTCAACGTTTGCCGGTGTTACGCACCCTGTACCTCTGACAGCGATTGCTTTCAGGTTCTTCGAACCGAATACGGCACCATAGCCGCCCTTACCGGCAGCATTTTCGTTAGAAGTGGCAATAATAGCACCACGGACCAGATTTTCACCTGCCGGACCAATAACCAGACTCTTTACATCTTTGCCGTGTATTTCCTCAAGTTTGAGCTGCGTATCATAGACATACATTCCCCAGATATCTTTCGCGTAAAGAATCCGGATTTTATCATCTTCAATCCAGAGATAGCTTGGCTGAGCCGCTTTACCTTCCAGTATTAACCCATCATAACCGGCAAATTTAAGCTCGGCTCCGAACCAGCCACCAATGCTACTCCAGGAGTATTGCTCCGGGAAACATTGAGGCGCAATCCCTGTAATCACGGTTCTACCACCGGAAGGAATCCCGGTACCTGTGGTTGGACCGGTCATGATAATCAGTTTGTTTTCCGGGTCAAGAGCCTTAACGCCCGGACCGACCTCGTCCCAGAATATCTTATTACAGATACCGCGGCCACCAATGTATTCGGGAACATAACCCCATGTTGACAGTAAAGTGATTCCACCCGTGGTAAGATTGATTCTGGCTATCTTTCCGGTATATCCATAAATTTTATTCATCGGGATTTAAGTCCGTTTTCCTTTTCACTCAAGAAGAAGGGATAGGCTGATCACTGACTCCGATGCACTGTACCTGGCAGTATTCTATACAGGCCGGGCCGTTTTCCCTGGTGCGGCATAAATCGCATTTAACAGCTTTCTTACTGGTTTTATCGAAGTTTATACGCTTAGGTTCAAAAGGACAGGCTTCTATGCAGAGCCGGCAACCGGTACAACCTTCCGGGTCAATGTATACAATACCCTTCTCCTCATCTATATGCATGGCCACTTCTTTCTCGGGACAGGCATCATAGCACGGGTAATCCGAACAATGCTGGCATGTATATACATGGTGCTCCAGTGAAATTGTATCCAGCTCCAGGAAAATACGTCTGATTGAATTCCCCACCCTGCCTTCATGGACCAGGCCGCAGACGATTTCACAGGCGTTACATCCAACGCACAGGGATACTTCCGGTGGATACTGCACGATGTATCTTCTGGTTATGTCTTCTGTCATCTGTTTAAAATATCTTAATTTAAATCCCGAGGGACATTAAGGGTAATCCTCCGGCAACATTTATCATTTCACCGGTTATATATGAAGATGGTTCCGTCACCAGGAATAAAGCTACTTCTGCTATTTCTTCCGGCTTACCCATCCTCTGCATCGGCGTTGTCTTCCCTTTGGCATCGAAATATTCTTCCCTCTGTGCATCAGTCATCTTCTTTAGACGTGGTTCATAATATTCCGTGCGTATCGGGCCAGGAACAATGGCATTAACACGAATATTGAAACCGACCAATTCCAGTGCCAGATTCTGGGTTAAAGAAATAACCCCGGCTTTAGCAGCGTGGTAGTGTACGACAGACCTCGGCGGAGAAATAGCACCCATCGAGGATATATTGACTATACTTCCGTATTTCTGTTTTTTCATATATGGAACAACCGCCTTGCAGCATAAAAACACGCTTTTCAAATTCAGGTCCACTATCTTGTCCCACTCCTCTTCAGACACCTCCTCAAGAGACCACGCGGTCCCGAGAGCCCCGGCACTATTAACCAGGATATCGATTTTACCAAAATTACCGATTGCGGTATTCACCATATCCTGCACCTGACTGTTATCGGTAACGTCACACCGGACGAAAACAGCCTCTCCTCCTTTTTTTAATACCTCATCCGCAGTCTTCTTTCCTTCGGGCTTTGAAATATCGGATATGACAATCGAGCAGCCCTCTTCGGCAAACTTGTGGGCCATCGCTCTCCCCATGCCTGCCGCACCACCTGTGATAACAGCCACTCTATCGGCAAGTAACATTGACTCTTCCTCCTGACAAATAAGTCCCTGATATCTATTTACTATGTATTCGTAGTAATATTTATTCCGGGGGATAAATACTACTTCGACTAAAAACTTCCTGATCATGTCCGGGAAGCACGATGCCGTTAATCCTGTCGATTTTTTCAACGCTTTCCAGCATAATGTTCAGGTCATAAAAGACGCCGTTGGGAATATGCGGTTCAGCTTCCCAGTTTTCAAATAAAGTAATTAAATCTCCGCCCAGGATATATTTCCCTGCCCTGGTTTCAACGACGACACATTGCATACCTGCTGAATGCCCCGGTGCCAGAACGACAGAGATGCCCGGTATAACATCAGTATCTCCGTCAACTAATTTATATTCGGTCTTAAGCACCAGATCCAGCTCGTATCCTTCTTTGACTTCAGGTTCAGGCGCTAGGAGATAGTCGTATTCCTTTTTCTGCACGATAAACCGTGCGTTAGGTAACATATGATTATTGGAAGCATGATCCCAGTGAAGATGTGTCAGTATGACAGTATCTATCTCTTCGGGTGAAACCGCGATGTTATGCAGAGCTTGATCTAAAGACTCTTTTTCAGTCCTGGAATAAGGTTGCCATTTTACCCCATCAGGAGGAGTGCCCCCGGTATCAACCAAGATTTTATGATCAGCCCCTTCTACGTAATATGAAATCAAAGGAAAATCCATGACGTCTGATATACCGCAATTATGGGACATATTTCCCTTTTTTCGTCTGATAGTGCCCAGACGGAGAGGTCGGATAGTATAATAATCCATATTCTATAAACCGGTCCTTATATCCTTACACAGATCGGGAACATAGTTATCGAATCAAATCAGCCAGATCGGCGATGTTTTCCAGTTCGTCGAGGTGGTCCACAGTATCGATGATTTTCTCTCTCTTTTCCTTATCCAGGTATCTTTCCGTCAAGGAATGAAACTTAGAAACAATGTCCATTTTGGTAGCTGGATTCTCAGGATCACCTTTTGGAAAATCAACATGTGCCTGTAATATTCGTCCGTCATTTAATTCGGCTATCAACGTGGCCGGATATGCCCGGGGATACATGTCTTCAGCGGCTTGATCGAATTCCCAGGCCACTTTTTCAGCCATGGCCAGTACCTGAGCATCTTTCAACGCTTCTGTTCCGAATTCATTGATTCCTCCCCTGTTCTTACAGATCGCGGTCGCTATGGCCCACGGGAGGCTGAATTGTGCATCTACATGAGTTACCGGCTTGAGTTTTTGCTCGACGGGATTACAGAGCATCTTGATGGAGAAATCTCCGACTTTAGCCACGACCTTTTTAACATTATCCGATCGCACACCCTGGCGGTACAAGTCCAGAGCGCAGTCGAAAACAGGCCCGCAAAAGCGACAGCATGCGTACATCTTGATACTGGTGTCTTTCATTTCCCATTTTTTACCCAGAGTTTCCGTTATACGCCCGTAATCGAACTGGTCCTTAAAGGAGAACGCACGAATTAAACCGTTCGGCCCATCGAACACGGTTCCTGCCCCGATAAATCGTTTTTCGGCTAAAGATGCTGCCAGAACACCTCCCATCGCCGGATGACCTGCCTGAAGTGGCTTCTGCCACGCACCCTCTCCGGTGCATTCTTGGGTGCCGGCCGCAAAGCTACCGGCTATGCCCAGAGCATATTTGGTTCTCTCTATATCGAGGCCCATCACTTTCGCGCATGAAGCCGCGGCACCAAACACGCCGCAGGTACCGGTCGGATGAAATCCCTGATAATATGACTTCCCAAGAAATGATTCGCCGATACGGATCATGACCTCGAGCCCTAAAATGTAGGACAATAGAAATTCCTTTCCTGTAGCACTGCGGTTTTCACCCACGGCTAAAACTGCCGGAAATACAGCGGCCGAGGGATGCATGGTACCTTCTCTGTGATCATCGTCGAAATCGAGAGCATGACTCGCCGTACCATTAAGCAATGCAGCATTCATCATAGACGTCTTGAAACCATGGGCTACTACAGAGGAACGGCTATTTCCGCCCTCTGCCTTGAGCACTTCTGTCAGTATGTTTAGCTGAGGTCTCTTTGACGACCCTATCATACAGCCTATTAAATCAATAGCGAATTCCTTAGCCTTTTCTATAGTTTCCGGCGGGAGGGACTCAAAATTTCGTCCTACAATAAAATCTGCTAATACTGCAGCCAACCTTTTTTCATTCTTGCTACTAGCCATTCGGTGCACCCCTTTATTTAACTAATTCATTTCACTTTATCTGCGACTTCAGCTATTTTATATTGAGTTGCCTGGCAATATGCTTCATAAGGCCTCCATCATGAATCAACTCCTGCATAAACTGCGGAATAGCTTTTGCCTGTAACTTTTTACCTCCGGAGAGGTTTGTTATGGTGCCACTATCCAGGTCAACTTCAATCTCATCGCCTTGTTCAACATAGTTATGCGCTTCCGGACATTCAAGGAGAGGCAAACCGATATTAAAGGCATTGCGGTAAAATATCCTGGCAAAACTCCCGGCGATTACACAGGAGATGCCTGCGCCCTTGATAGCCAGCGGAGCAGGTTCGCGGGATGAACCGCACCCGAAATTTTTACCGGCCACAATGATATCTCCATTGTGTACTTTGCTTGAAAAAAGCGGGGCCAAACCCTCCATACAATGCTCCGCCATTTCTTTTATATCCGTGCCGGTAGTGTATTGTACAGGGATAATAACATCCGTATCCACGTTGTCACCGAACTTCCAGACCCTTCCTCTAAAAATCATTCCTTCACTCCCGGCTCTATCCCTTTCCGGTCACCTTACCTGAATGAGCTTTCTTACCTTTTATTAATCGATTTTTTCCAGCTATATTTCCACCGCCACATTAAAGCCGTCATGCACAGCCTCTTTGACAGTCCTGGCTTTCCGGCAGTCGCCGATAATATATACGTCAGCCGCCAGATTTCTGAATTGGTCCACGGTTGCCGTACGCGGCTCGAAGCCCAGAGACAAAATTACCGTATCAGCGGTAATCGTAGAGCGTTCCCCTTTATCGTTAATGACAATAACCCCTTTATCGGTGATTTCCCCGACTTTCATCTCTGTCAGGAAACGAACGCCGTATTCTTCAAGCTGCTCGGCTAAGCCGCGCGGCCAATCCGATTGTACAGACATAAGGTCCAGCTTATCGATAACGGTGACTTTTTTCCCGTCTTTAGCCAGTTGGAGAGCAGTCTCACTGCCGGTGAAACCACCTCCGATTACAACCACATTTTCACCGACGCTGGCATTCCCGATATTCACATCACCCACCCAGTACACGTTTGCTTTTGTAGCACCGGGAAAATCAGCCGATACTGGATCAGCGCCTACAGCCACGATGACGACGTCGGCATTATCTGAGGCTACCTTCCCGGCAGTCGCCTCCGCATTGAGATTGATGGTAATACCGGAATCATTTTCAGTCTGGTGGACAAGCCACTCCGTATACCGTTTCATATCGGCCTTAATTTCCAGAGCCCCGGCATATATCAGGCTTCCCCCCAGTCTGCCTGTCTTTTCATAAAGAATTACTTCGTGTCCTCTGGAGGATGCAGTAAGGGCAGCCTGCATACCGGCCGGACCGCCGCCTATTATTACCACCTTTTTTTTCTCTTCTGCGGGTCGAATATCCGAGTAATTGATTTCTCTGCCCAGAACCGGGTTTACAGAACAGCGTACGGGGTAAAAATTCCTCGTCTGGTTATTGCAGGTGAAACAGCGAAGGCAGGGTCTGGCGTCAGTAAGACCATGCAGTGCTTTATTCACAATTTCAGGGTCTGCCAGAATGGAGCGAACCATCGCCACCATATCGGCTTTACCTTCGACAAGAATTCTGTCAGCTGCCTCGATGCTGCTGATAGACCCTACCGTGGTAATGGGAATATCCAGGGCCTTCTTCAGTTTCTCGGCACGATGCACGTTGTATTCGTGAGGTAAATAAGTTGGCTGGATCATATGGGGGAGAGTCCAGTTATCGCTCAGCACCCCTGCAGATACGTGGAGAAGGTCTATTTTATCTTCGATCATTTTAACGAATTCTATGGTTTCCTCCTCCTGCATTCCCCCCTTTACTAGCTCATTGGCGCTGATACGGTATTCAAGAGCGAGTCTGTTCCCAACCTTTTTTCTAACTGCATTTAAAACCTCGATAGCAAATCTGGCCCTGTTTTCCAGACTTCCGCCATATCGATCAGTCCTCTTGTTGGCGAAAGGAGAAAGAAACTGGGAAATCAGGTGCCCATGCCCTCCATGTATCAGAACCATCTCGAAACCGGCGCGCAGACATCTGTATACCGCATCTGCAAAGCCATTAACAACTTCATCAATCATCTCCTGGTCCATCTCGATGACCCGGAATACGGGCCTTCCCTGACGCCTTGCCAGCATTTCCTCCAGATTGGTGGGTATGGGAGAAGGACCAATAGTTTCCCTGCTATTGAGAGTAAACCTGCCGGAATGGGCGACTTCAATCGAGGCTTTGGCACCGTATCTATGGATTGCTTCGGCCAGAACACTAAGTCCGTTTATGACCTTATCATCACCGAGATTTAACTGGAACTGGTGGGCCTGCGCATAACCGAGATCGATAGGGGATTCACCTATAGTGACGATCCCGGCACCGCCGCGGGCTATGTTCTGGTAATAGGCAGTCATTTCTCTGGTGACATAACCGTCATGACTGGCCAGCATATGAGACGCAGGACCGAACTCAATCCTGTTCTTGACCTCAACGTTACCGAATTTGAACGGTGAAAAAACATGTTGGAAGTGATGCATGCTTTATTCCTCCCGATTTATTCGGAGCTATTCATAATATCCTTCATCAGATTTGACAAGTGTATTGAATTGTTCCATATCGTGGCCGAACCACAGTTCGGCGTGATATTCTTCGGCGATTTCCAGAATACGATTTAAGGTTTTCTTATATCCCTCAGGGTCTCTAATCACACCCGGCAACCTCACGGGGGGTCCCAGGTTCTCACTGCAGTATATAGCGTCGGAGGTCAATATCACGTTTCCGGTTTTCGGTAATTCAAGAAGCAGTCCCAGCATACCGAACGAATGTCCGGAACCGAAACTGAGTAAATGAACGCCGTCCAGGAAATCTACAATATTCCCTTCATCACCAACCAATCGCCAATTCAAACCTGCCCGTGCCCAGGCGTCAACATCTGCTTTGATAAATGGGGGCTCCAGTCGATTTAGGAAGTTAAGTTTGGCGACATTCGTGAGTTCGACGTCGCTGACAATAATTTCCGAATCTGTAAAGTCTTCCAGGCCTCCGGCGTGATCGACATGGAGATGTGAACAGATAACGTAACGAATGTCCCGTGGTTGGACACCAATCTTATTAAGGCGGTTTATTACCATCTCGTCGTCCGAAATCGGCCATGATCTTGGAGAGCGCTCGAGTTTGCTCCAACCGGTGTCATACAGCACCAGACCGTCGGGATGGTCGATTAAAAACGTCATTATCGGGATCGGCACAACATCCTGTGGATCGACCGGAGCTCCCGAGCTGATAAGTGATTCCCTCGGCATATCAGGCGCTGTGCCGTTGGCCATAACATATAGTTTCATATCTCACTCACTTCTTCTTTGTCCGATTTTAGCCTGCTTTAACTACCTCATCGGGGTGTGATATTTTTCCCTTAATGGCACTGGCAGCCGCTACGGCGGGATTGGACAGGTAGACCTCGCTTTCTGGATGTCCCATTCTGCCTACGAAGTTACGGTTCGTCGTCGATAATGCTCGTTCTCCTTTTGCCAGAACACCCATGTGCCCCCCGACACACGGTCCGCAGGTGGGCGTACTGATAACTCCGTTTGCGTCGAGAAAAATCTCCAGAAGTCCTTCGCGCATGGCCTGCCGATAGATTTCCTGAGTGGCCGGAATAATGATCAGCCGGACACCGGGCGATATTTTATTTCCCCTGAGCACCTGTGCGGCAACACGTAAATCCTCGATTCTACCATTGGTACAGGAACCGATTATCACCTGATCTATTTTTATATCTTCTACTTCGCTGACGGGCCTGACATTGGACGGGAGGTGAGGAAAAGCTACCTGCGGTACGATGTTACTCACGTCGTAGTCTTTTACTTCACCGTACACGGCATCCTCATCACTCCGAAATACCTCGTAAGGTCTCTGCGTCCTGTATTCCAGATATTCCAGAGTCGTGTTGTCCACCTCGAAGATACCGTTCTTAGCTCCCGCTTCCACGGCCATATTGGCCATCGTAAACCTGCCCGACATAGGCATGCGCCCTATGACTTCCCCCGTAAACTCCATGGCATTATAAAGAGCTCCATCTACACCGATATCACCAATGGTATAGAGGATAAGGTCTTTGGCATCCACCCACTTCTGAAGCGATCCGTGATAGATAAACTTTTTAGAACCGGGCACCTTGAACCATAGCTGACCTGTTAGCATTGCTGCCGCAAGGTCGGTACTACCTATACCGGTTGCGAAGGCTCCTACCGCCCCGTAGGTGCACGTATGGCTATCACCTCCCACCACTACGTCACCCGGCAGGACAAGCCCTTTTTCCGGAAGCAGGGCGTGGGCGATGCCCATTTCTCCTACTTCATAATAATGAGAAATGCCCTGTTGTCTGGCGAACTCTCTCATCCGTTTGCAGTTCTCGGCAGCCCTGATGTCCTTATTGGGTGTGAAATGGTCCGGCACCAGGACTATTTTGTCCGGATCAAACACCCTGTCCGCTCCGATAGCCTCTATCTCGTGAATCGCCAGGGGAACAGAAAGGTCGTGGCCCATGATAACATCAACTCTTGCGTTAATCAGTTCCCCGGGTGAGACCTGTTCTCTCCCCGTGTGGGCAGCAAGGATTTTCTCGGTCACCGTCATTCCCACTATGCGCCATCCTGATTATATTTATCTATGCCCTTTAAAATGTCCTCTTCCAGTTTCCTGTACCGGGATAATCCCAGAAAATCGACCAGTTCATCGAAGGGAACCCCGCCATGACCTCCGTCTTCGTTTATTCCCCGGGACTTTAGTTCAATCAGCTTGTCGCGGACTGCCGCGTATACTGTAGTAATGGAGATAGCGGGGTAAATAGCCAGAGCATAACCCATATCTTCGTATCTTTTCATGTGTAAATAGGGGGTCTTCGGAGCTATGTTAACCAGTGTCGGCCCCTTCACCAGCCCGGGAATTCTCTCCAGTTGGTCCATGTCTGTGGGCGCTTCGACAAAGAGGACATCGGCTCCTTCCTCTCTATAAATATTGGCCCTGCGAATGGCTTCCTCAAAACCTTCAGCCGAGATCGCGTCTGTCCTGGCGATAATGACCATGTCTTTGTCTTTCCTGGCCTTAACGGCAGCCCGGATTTTCGCCACCATTTCACCCGGTGAAACCAGCTTATGTCCTTCCATGTGCCCACAACGTTTCGGAGAAATCTGGTCTTCAATCTGTATAGCCGCACTGCCGGCTTTCTCGTATTCCTCAACTGTTCTGATAACATTGAGATGATTTCCATAACCTGTATCAGCATCGGCAATAACAGGAATCGTTACCGCATCAGCGATATGTTTGACATTGGTCACCATATCCGTAAGGGTAAGTAAGCCGATATCAGGATAACCCAGCGTGGAAGCCGCTGTACCGAATCCAGTCATATATACTGCATCGAATCCGACCGCCTCGATCAACCTGGCACTAAAGGCATCATATGCTCCCGGGACCATGGTTATTCCCGGTCTTTCAATCAATTCCCTTAATTTCTTCGTTGTTTTCATATTCCATTACCTCAAGGGTTATGTTAATCGCTGATTGTAGATATCCCACAAGCCAACGAGTGTATCAGTTATCCTGAAACAGTTTTTCCGGCACGTATACAAAGCCTTCCAGAATCCTTCGTGAAGTCCGTCCAAATGCCACGAGTTTCACTTTCGGTCCCTGCGACGTATTTTCAACGTCCACTTCGACAGGCATCGTCCCGCTTGGATGGCCGATGCAAACAACCTTCGCCTCCCTGGCCCTTGTTGCACATACCCGATTAACTATCGTTCCCTCGATCATTGCCGCGGCAGCCGTACAAACCGCACCTGTTCCGGGATATGTCTTGTGCATCACCTGCATGAAGAGAGAACGGGCGAGAAGATCGATATCAGAGCCCTTTATAAGCACTCCGTCCGTAAAACTCGTATAATCATCCGGTTCATTGACAAAGATAATCAATGGCAGTGTAGGGCTTTCAATCCGTGCTTTTAACGCATCGGTAGCCAAGCCGAGTAATTTCGATACTGTTCCCCGGATGAGTTCGATGTTATCAAGAGATTCGATCAACTTCGGATCCATGGGGCCCTCTGTTCCTGAAAATCCAAGTGACTCGGCCTTGAAGAAACAGCAGGGATTTCCGACATCAACAATAGATACTTCGGCTTCGCCAATATAGGGAAACGAAATCACGTCGACCGGATTGCCGGTTGGTAGAACCTTGCCTCCTAAAGTCCCGCTTGTTTCCGAGTAATCGAGGAGAATCTTACTCCCCGTACCCGGAACGCCATCGATGGCGTAATCTCCGGTATATTTCGACTTTCCTCCATACGTAGGAACATACGCCTTTAAAATCTTCCTGGTATTGGTATTATAGATACGTACGACAGTCTGAGGTTCCTTGACTGTTACCAGTCCTTCATCGATGGCGAAAGGTCCAACACCCGAGGAGATATTACCGCAGTTCCCTGCGAATTCTATGAATGATTCATCTATTGATACCTGCCCCATCGTGTAGTTGATATCCGCATCGTCACGCTCAGATGGTCCAATAATAGCCATCTTACTTGTGAGGGGGTCAGCTCCGCCCAGACCATCGATCTGCCTTATATCGGGGCTTCCAAATACACTTAGGATAACTCTATCCCTCATATCCGGATTCTCAGGCAGGTCTTTTTCATGGAAATATACTCCCTTGCTGGTTCCTGCTCTCTGAATGACACAAGGTATTTTTCGATAGTCACCCATTACCCTGCCTCCTTTCAATGATTTTTCACCTTACTTTACGAGGCCAGTCAGCTATCACGGATTTAGAATTTTCTCAAAATGATAAATCATAACACCAAATGAACCTTAAGGGTAATTCTTGAATTGATCGGAGCGACAAAAGGTTCGCGCATCTCTCTATCCGATATTGATGGAAAGCCAATTCATGATACAGGTTACTGGAATATTACGCCACTCCTGGTCCTTCATATTTACAATAACCTGTGTCCCTCCGGTTATATTAAACGCATTGGTAGATCTCTGGACATGGGTTATCCCGGTCATTTCGAATCTAGTCCTTTTAGTAAACGTAATTATACACCTCATATTATGATTAAGTAAATAAGACCTTACCCTTTTGGAGGATAGTGAAAATCAATTAAAAAGGTTCCTTTTTATTACTAGAGTTAGTCACTCGATTACTCATTTTCTTTACATCCAACAAAAAGTCATCAAGTTGAATTTCAAGAACTAGCACGTTTATCACCCCTCCCTTGGGTCCGATGAATAATAAGGAAAAAACAAAGGCCTCAGCGTATTAGTGGTAGTTGAACCGTCTTTAGATTCGCTCGAGGTTGCAGAAAAATTCACGAGCTGGCAGGACAAATCGATACCGCGGATGTCTGGGCAGTGCTCAATAAGATTACTTCGGAGAAAATTACGCAACGTCTTATAGATTACCTGAATGAACGAGATATACGCGTGATCGGGCAGGTACACCAGAATTCAGATATTTTCGAATCGAGCCTGGAAGGACGTCCTATCCAGAACGGTACTGCTTCTAGTGATGTAGACAAGATCCTAGAATTCTTATTTCCATAGATTAAATTAAAAAGCAAAATCCAGGCTATACTGTTCAAGATACTTTAACACTGAAGTCAATGTTAGGCAACCTGCAAAATATTCTTAAAAAAAGCTTGACTCTACCATTACGTCATAGTTTATATTTAGATTATGACGGTCTACACAGTAAAAAAATTAGCATCACTGGCTGGAGTCAGTGTCCGAACGCTGCATTACTACGATGAATTGGGGCTTCTCAAGCCTAGATACCGGCTGGAGAACGGTTACCGGCATTACGATGAGGATTCCATTATCCGGCTTCAGCAAATTATGTTCTTTCGAGAACTTGGATTCAGCCTCGATGAAATCGCAAAAATAATATCATGTCCGGACTTTGATATAATTGAAGCCCTGAAATCACAACGCGAAGTGCTTGTCAAGAAGTCGGAGCGTCTGGGGGAGCTTATTTCGACTGTAGATAAGACCATCAAACAATTGAGAGGAGAAGATAAGATGCAATTGACAACAGATTTGCCCCTGCCTTTATTCGTACGCGGCAAAGTGCGTGATACCTACGACCTCAGCAAATTTCTTCTGATTATTGCTACCGACCGTATTTCAGCTTTTGATGTGGTTCTACCCTGCGGTATTCCAGAAAAAGGTAAGATATTGAATCAAATATCGGTTTACTGGTTTGAACAAACGAAGCATATTATTCAAAATCATGTTGTTGAAGTTGTTAACGACGTAAAAGTATTGGATAAATATCTACCAGCTAAAAAGCGGTTTGCTTACCCTGAATACCTCGCAGAAAGAAGCATGGTAGTTAAGAAGTTAGAGCGGTTGCCCATCGAATGCGTGGCACGAGGTTACCTGTCCGGCTCGGCATGGTCGGAATATAAGGAGACGGGGAAATTGTTATGGGCGGACAATTTACCGAAAGGGCTTCGTGAAAGCGAGGCACTACCCAGGCCTCTTTTTACGCCAACTACCAAGGCGGAAACAGGCCATGACGAGCCAATAACATTAGAGGGAGTCAAGAAATTAGTTGGCAAAGAAATTGCTGAACAGGTCCGAGATAAGACGCTCACCATCTATAATTTTGCACACAAGCAGGCGCTCGCAAAAGGAATTATAATCGCTGATACCAAACTGGAGTTCGGATTGGATAATGGTAAACTTATTCTGATAGATGAGCTGCTGACTCCGGACTCGTCGCGGTTCTGGGATGTGAAGACGTACAAAGTCGGACAGTCCCAGCCGAGCTATGACAAACAGCCCGTACGCGACTGGTTGACAAAATCGGGATGGAATAAAGAACCCCCTGCTCCAATGCTGCCTGACGATGTCATTGCATCCACCAGCCGGATTTACCGTACAGCATATGAGAGGTTGACAGGTAAGAAACTACAATAGAAAATCTAGTACTGATCTTGAAATGGATTCCCGATCAAGTCGGGAATGACAAGGGAGGGGAGATATATAGGGAATGACAGGGAGGAGATATTACATTTAATTATCTTTCCAGACAATACGTTCGGTGTGCTTAGGCATCTTTTGAAGAGCTTTTCTTAAAAAAGTTGGACGTAAGTCGATATTGTCCGGTTCTGAGAGAGGAAACCAGCGGAAGATGATTTTAACTCGATTATCCAGGCTGGAGTATTCCTTGGTGTTGAGAATCCTCGCATTAATCGGCAATGTCACAATAAAGTAATTTGTTACTGTCGTAGATAACGTTCCTTTTTAGGGACATAACATCACACCTATGTATCAGGCATGAAATTTAGCGGACCTTTTTATACTTTGTATATCTTGCAGAGAAAAGACCGCCATGGTTCTGAACCTGTCTGAGGATCACAGTGCATACCATGCGTTAGCATGTTACAGTTCGACTCAGTAAACCCATACTCCCAAGGTTCTTTTTCCGGAAACCACCAGCCATGCTGGACACTAATAACACGGGGCGCAATACCATCTGTAAGGCTGGCTCTTTGTTTGATTCTGCCACCTCTCGGGCCTTCAATCCAGACCCAATCCCCGTTTGTAATCGATAACTTTTTTGCGGTATCGGGGTGAATCTCCACCTTCGGGTCAGGATTTTGCCGGCGCAGCGACTCAATCTGTCTGCCCTCGGAATGGAAAAACGCCTGAGTTCTGGCTCCGGTTGTTGTTATTAACGGGTATTCCTTAAAAAGGTCTGGCGTAGAATATGGACTCTCCGGAGGTTCAACATAATTGGGCAAAGGGTCATAGCCCATTTCTTCCAGGGCTGAACAATAAATTTCAAATTTACCGGATGGCGTTCTAAATCCCACCTTTTCGTATTTTTTGTACTGCATGTCGCCTTTGAGAATGCCAACATCCTGAAATTCCTGGAAAGTCATCCCAGTATCCTTCAACACCCAATCGCAATATTCTATAGTATTGCGCCAAGGGAAACAGTCTTCCATCCCCATACGACGAGCTAGGTCGAACAGAATTTGCTTATCGTCCCGGCATTCACCGATACTGGCCACCTGTTTTCGGGCGGTAACGCACCAGACCATATGGAGGTCAGGAATATCGTCGGTTTCCGGCCAGCTGGCTGCTGGCAGGACAATATCAGCGAGTTGCGTCGTGGGAGTCATGAAAAGATCAGTGGCGACAATAAAATCAATTTTGCGTAATGCCTGGACCATTCTCAAACAATCACTGTGCCCGATTAACAGGTTACTTCCCATGATAAATAAAGCCTTTATGGGGTAAGGCTTTTCCGTGAGTACCGTATTTATAAATTCTCCGGGTTGTATTGTCGTACTTAACTTATACTTGCTGGCTCCAATCATTTTCTTTTTCGAATCAAGCGGTAGCATACCAGGTAATTCTATGTCCGGATTGATACGCGGTGCCTGTACCACCACGCCGGATGGGGGTACCCAGAAAGCATCACCGCCCGGGACATCTATATTACCCGTAATACCTGATAATATCAGCAAAGAACGAATAGTCTGAAAATTATTAACCCCCTGGTCCACGCTCACACCCCACTGCAGACAGGCTGGTTTAGTAGTGGCGTATAAACGTGCCGCCGCTTTTATATACTCGGGAGAAACCCAGGTAATTTGAGCCACTTTTTCCGGGGAGTATTCTTTTACCCTTTTAGTGAACTCTTTAAAACCGATAGCCCATCTATTAACAAAATCTTCATCAAATAACCCTTCTTTAATAATCTCGTGGAGCATACCTAGAGCCAGGGCGGCGTCCGTTCCGGGACGTACTTGCAGCCAGTAATCAGCCACAGAAGCCAGTTTCGTTCTTCTTGGGTCAATTACTATTAGTTTAGCCCCGTCGTTCAATGCACGGGTCAGCTGGGAACTGCACATGCCGTCGGAAGCACCCACCTCAGGAAGATTGCATCCCCAATTGAGTACACACTTTGGTTTGATTCCGCCAAAACCATAGTAATCACATACGGGAAGGTCGCCGCAGGTCATCGCGGAGGCTATTAATCTGGGGCCGTAACAGAGATGAGCAAAACCGAGACGATTGGGAGTACCCAGGCTATTAAGAAAACGGTGAAACAATACATAGTAAGGCCTGCCGGTTCCCCTGGCACCAACGATCGATTCCGCTCCGTAATCCTGTTTTACTTTAAGTAATTCCTCACTCACCGTATCCAGCGCCTCGTCCCAGGTAATCCTCTGCCATTTATTTTCCCCGCGGTCTCCCGACCTCTTCATCGGATATTTCAGTCGGTCGGGATGATATAAGAGTTCCGGGGCTGATTTACCTTTTACGCAAATATACCCCAAAGAGGTAGGACTATCAGGATCACCGGTTACTTTTACCAGCTCGTTGTCCTTCAGATGCAGGAGGACACCGCATACACCGTGGCATCCTCGGCAGGTGGACTTGACTATACGCTCTGACATAATTTGGCGATTAACTTCCGATTCAGCTTTATACTAAACAGGATTTTCCTTTAAGTAAGATGATAAACCGATGAACGTGGGCAATATTCCATTGTACTCCCATGTCAATTTCCAATCAATCTTTTTACCTTGGAACTCATTGCCGATTTATCGATTTTCACCTTGATTTAAGTTGTGGTAATAATTTAGACTTGATTTTTTAATCATCATTCCCATAAGATGAGGTTTATATGAACGATGTACGTGCAATGCCAATCTTCAACGCAATACATGATGTATACGATAATGTTAAACTCCTTCGTAAGCCTGCTGAAAGATTGGCAGTAAATGCTGGACTTACTACAGGACAACAAGTTCTTGACGTAGCTTGCGGTACTGGTTGGGCTACAATTGCAGCGGCGAATCTGGTTGGTGACAGCGGAAGAGTTATCGGAATCGACATAGCAGACAAACTACTGGATGTGGCTAGAAGTAAGACTTATTCGGCTGGTCTTTCTAATGTGGAGTATCGTGTGGGGGATGCTGAAGCCTTGGAATTTGATGATGCCAGTTTTGATGCTGTCATCTGCGCCTCATCGATTTTCTTTCTACGAGATATACCCAAAGCGCTTCAGGAATGGCACCGAGTATTGAAGGTTAAAGGAATAATTGCATTTTCAAGTTTTGGTCCAGGTCAAGGACAGCCGATGCTTGGTTTGTTTCAAGAACGTCTGGCAAGATATGAAGGACAGACCTTAACATCACAACAACGTATTGTTAGGACAGATACGCCAGAAGAATGCCACTTACTGCTCAAACACTCAGGTTTTAAAGACATCATAATTACTACCGAGCAGCTAGGTTTCTTTCTTCCGGATACATTAGCTTATTGGGAGGAAATTTCTTCCAACATATTCAAGCTGCGTCTGTCCCGACTGAATCCCGTAGACCTTGAGAGATTCAGGTCAGAGCATATAGCGGAAGTAGAATCTTTACGCACAGACCAGGGTATATGGTTGGATATCCCCACGCATTTCGGCGTAGCGAGGAAACATAATATATACTGATGTTACACAGAAAGTCTAACAAGCAGTTGCTTTCCTTAGAATGAGTCTTATGGAATAAAGATATCCTGAAATGTGGGGCCCCCAAAGCACTCTTGGAAATATAAACGTGGACTTAGCTATAAAAATCCTATGCTTCCTTTAATTTGATGTCACAAAATGAGTTATTGTTACCCAACAATCTGCTTCAAAATTGGCGCCGGCTTGTTGAAATAGAGGATAGGAGTATGAAGTCAATTATCGGGAAGGCATCAATATGGTTTCTTATTAAGCCTTTTTAGTCCGGTGCCGCCGCAGGAAGTCCATCATTATCCGGTTAAATTCGTCAAATCCTTCCACGAATAGAAAGTGCGGCATGTTCTCCATCATTAACAGTTCCGTGCCGGGTAGCCTTTCCTTGAGCAGCCGGATGTTATCCGGAGTAACCGTTTTATCTGCGCCGCCGCTGATGATAATCGTAGGGGCCTTAATTTGAAGTAACCGGGCGTAATTATCGCAGGTACGGGAGGCGTAAAAATGCCAGTATTGGGCGTGTGGCGGCCCATAACCTCCTGCAATAATCTCAACCAGCTTTTCTTTCAGCTTTGGGTTCTTCCCGAGGAACTCTGCGCTCAACACCCCCTCCACAAAATCCTGGGCTTTTATTTCCGCGGGGCGGGCAAACCAAGCTCTTAGTTCTTCTTCCTTTGGCAGAATGGGCTGGTTATGAAGTTCTACACTCCAGGTGACGGGGCAGACCAATACCAAGCTGATGACTTTGTCCGGGTAGTTCATGGCCATTTCTTCCGCGATGCGTCCCCCCATGGAATAGCCCATTAGGTGAGCTTTATTAATGCCGATAACGTCCATCAGGCCGGCCAAGTCTTTAGCCATCAATTCCAAGGAGTAGGGGATATCCGGTTTATCGCTTTTACCCGTTCCTCGATTATCATAAGAGATGACTTTAAACTCTTTTGCATATACCGGCACATGGCGATAAAGTACTTTGTGGCACATGTTGCATCCGTCAATGAAGACCAGCGGCTCCCCCTTGCCGTGGATTTCATAATACATGTTTATATCGCCGACTTTTACCTTGGGCACTTTACTTCTCCCTAGCTGATTATGGATGTACTTAATATATAGTTATAATCTTTGCGTTTTTGTCAATGTTGGTGAAATTCGGACTACATTGAGATGCAATGCGGGGAGACAACAATCTGCCCGATTGTTGGTTTATTTCTTAACATCCCCGACCTGCCCCCAATGTTATATTACTTGTTAAGTCGTAATCATAACCGATATAGCCTCAGGTGCCGGTGGTTTATCTCTTGGGGTTTTATGCGATAACAAAGAAGTAATTTGGTACATTTGAAGAAGCGTGAAAACGGCTAGGTGAATCATCCCGGTTTTGACTAGTCGGATTATTTCATATGGCTCGGTCCAATCTCAGGGTATAAGGTAAAAAGCGGGTTTGACCGGAGCTCATCCCCAGCTTCAATCCCTCCCTCGGTGAGGCGATAATAAATACTTTCAGGAGCCGGCAGGTAATTATCTTGGATAGCAGAAGGTTCAGTGACTACTGTGGCTTCCACCATTAACTCTGAAGGCAGGTCATTTTGAATATCGAGTAAAGAGGTATCATGCTATTGTATATCAATCCCCTAAGAGGAAAAATGGAAATACTTAAGTTTCACAATAAAATACACGACCCCCAACTCGCACATCTCCTCGACAATATTATAGATGCCGTGCTGATTCTCAAAGCCCATCTTACGAATTCGAACATGGATTCGAATTCCATTGGGGGCACTTCATTCATCCGGGTATTTCCCAAGCTCCGCCAGGCAATCGACAATCCTGGGTAACGCGTATGAGGTGGCGTGGGGAGGGGCATTGCAGCAGGTCTTTACGATTAACTTGCTGCCGCAGACTTCATCGGCGGCGGTCTTAATGATTTTCGCCAGCCTGGGATAACAACTTTCGGTCAGCGCCCTGGTGCCGTAGCTGTCCCGGTGCGTGTCCATGCCGCATATCCAGTAGACCATGTCCGGCTTGAATTTCTTAATTCTTTCCGGCACTTCTTTACGCACGTTCGCTACCTCTTCTTCATCGTTAGAGCCGTGGGAGAAGCAGAGCTTGGTGCGGCTGGAGGTCAGGCTGCCGGGCCCATCATCCCAGCCGTAATCATGGCAGAAACAGATGTGCAGGACGTCGTCGTCATCCTTAAAAATATCCCTGACGCCGTCGGCG
>JGI2171J19970_10000451_pt1 | contig 21727 bp, 22 predicted proteins | sample DeeMarSWOR324_28_FD_19970 | JGI IMG/M metagenome (IMG submission 19970) | reverse complement strand
TTTATGGCAGTTTTGTCATTATTAAATGTCAATGCAAAAGATAGAAAAGTGGCGTGTAAAGGAGCTTGCTCTTGTCCTGAACGAGCTTTGCCTTTTGTTGAAGGCTGGCAACAACCGTGATTGGGCAAATGTCTTTTCCCACTTTCATGACGAGTCTCAGAAGATTATATCTAAAAATGAATTTGACCTGGACTCGCTAAACAAACTAGTAAAAAACATAAAGAATTGCTATTTTGGCAGCAGCTCTTTTACAAATATTATCCTCAGGCATGAAAATTCAGAAGAAAATGCAAGAATGAATCAAAGCCTTTATCTTACTAGATCTGGACTTCTAAAGATTCTTATGGATTTGGAAGGCCGCCTTGTTGATTACGTAAGTTAAAAAAGAGGCTTTTAATAGGATTAAAGATCCAGCAATCCGAATCTTTTCAAAACTCTCAAAACCGCAAAGGTCACCCAGAGATGGTCTTCAACGGTAGATTTCTTGTTTCCAGCTTCCCAATAACCCTGCTTGTTCTGTTTTTCCAGTATCCAGTTTAATCCCTTTTGGATATTTTCATTTTCCACAGGGAATCCAATTTTAGAGAGAGAATCAAGGCTGCTTAAAATATCAGTGGCCCAAAAAGGATAAGCGAGTTCTTCCCAGAAAGATGGAAGCCACCTGTCATTATATTTATCTGCCTTGAAAAAACGGCTTAGCAGCAGCTCCCCTGCTTTCCAGGCCTCTTTACTATTACTCCATGTGGGAGATCCCGCTAAGGCGCGCAGTACCATCCCCGTAACAAGATGGGAAAAAGGTTTAGATTTATCAGGCTTAATAGGTTCAAGTTTTAATTGGGCTTCATAATTATATCGATTTTTAAGCTGTTCTTGATCTATAGTCCGATAAGGAATGACCCAGCCTCCATCATCTTGCCTGCTATTGATAATCCATCGGAATCCTTTCTGGATTTTTTCATCTTTATCGAGACCAAAAAGGCACAAGATTTCAAGAGACAACGCATGATATGTAGGTGCATATTCATTAAGATAAGCCCCGCGAAAATCTCCTACTGTAGACTGCGTAGACATTACGAATTTTATTGCCTTTTTAATTCCTTCATCTTTCGGAGCGCAACCGAAGTTATATAATTTGAACATATTTTTTAGCGTGTCGACGATGTAATAGGTCTTTTCCCAGCGAGGATGACCTTCATACTTTCTTTTACACCATCCACCGTTTGGTTTTTGGCTTTTTAAAATCCTTATGCGGGATGCATATTTTTGCAGGTTTTTGAATTCCCTGTCTACGGGAACTTCAAGAATGTCCTTTTTCAGCCAGTAAAGAATGGGTAAATTCCCTCTTGCCAGGAGAAATTCGATGGCTTTGTTAGGATTAAACTTCATCTGGGATTTTAACTAACTAATCTAATCTAAGGTCACCTTTTCAGGGTTAATGATGATGCATAAAAATTCAAAAGGCTCTTGAAAAGGATTTTTAAACTGGTGATTTTTGTTTTGTTCTATTAAAAGACTTTGTCCCTGGGAGACTGTAATTTCTTCTCCATTTTCATCGACAACCACTCCCTTGCCATTCTCTATTTTAACGACATGCTCATGGTCATGACTATGGAAAGGAGTGTGACCCTCAGGGAGGACTTTGAAATGCCTCATGACGATTTTAGAGGAGCCGTCGTCAGGTCCTATGAGTATTTTTCTTGTAACGTTCTTAATCCCTTCTTCTTCAACTGCGCCTTCAGGCACATCGTCGTTTTTTTTAATTATCATCATCTTTCTCCCTAATCTTTACCATATCCGTAAAGCACCATTCCTGGGAGTCGGCCCGTATGCTTTCCTTTTTCTATAACTAACTCTCCGTTAACAATGACATACATAAGTCCTTGACTGTATTGATGAGGGTTGGAAAAAGTAGCTTTATCCGCAAACGTATTTCTGTCGAAAATAGTCAAGTCTGCATACATTCCTTCTTTAATTATTCCTCTTTTGTTAAGCCTCAATGTCTGGGCCGGCAAAGATGTCATCTTTCTCACAGCTTCTTCCAGTGAAATAATTCCACGTTCTCTTACGAAATGGGCGATGACTCTGGGAAAAGTGCCATAGTTTCTGGGATGGGGAATGCCCTCGCCTTTAATCCGAACTGCACCATCAGAGGCGTGCATGTTGTATGGAAGGCGCATTAAATCCTCAACATCCTTCTCATTCATCTGGAAAAAAACCCCAGAAGCTCCTCCGTTTTTCTCGATATCAATAATTAAATCCGCAGCATTATCTGTAGTTGATTTTTTCCCCAGAGAGAGAAGGATTTGCTGAAGATTTTTGCCTTCATACTCCGGAAATTTCTCTGAGCTGGCAATGTAAATGGTCTCTGGCTTATTAATTTCCTTTGTTGAAGTAAGCCTTCTTTTGATGATGAAAGATTTTATTTTTTGATAGGTTTCTTTGTCCTCTAATCTCTCCAAGAATTTTTCTTTTCCGCCTTCGAAAGCCCAGGAGGGAAAGCTGCTGGTAAAACCAGAGCTTGTTGCTGTATAGGGATATTGGTCAAGCGTGACTTCAACGCCTCTTTTGCGGGCTTCTTCAACCGGTCCAGTAATCATTTCCAGTTTGTACCAGACGGCGTCATCGGCCAATTTTATGTGAGAAATCTGGACAGGGATATCGTTTCTCTCGCCTATTTCGATGGCTTCTTCAATAGCTTCAGTTATATGACGTCCCTGATCTCTAAGATGGGAAGCATAGATTCCTCCGTAGGGGGAAACAACAGAGGCAAGCTGGACTATTTCTTCTGTCTCAGAATAAATTCCAGGAAGATAGGAAAGACCTGTTGAGAATCCCAAGGCGCCTGCTTTCATCTCTTCATCGACCAGAGCTTTCATCTTTTCCATTTCTTCTTCAGTAGGTGCTTCCATCTTGAAACCCATTACCCTTCGTCTAATTGTGTTATGCCCGATTAAGCAGCCAAAATTGACAGATGCCCCTTGATCTTCGATTTTTTTAAAATGCTCCTTTAAGGGAAAAGGATGTCCTCCGCAGTTTCCTCCAATAACAGTCGTTACCCCCTGATGAATGTAGTTGTCAACGGTAGGGACTTCTGCAATTTTGCGGTCACAATGGGTATGGATATCGATAAATCCTGGGCATACAATTAAGTCTTGAGCATCAAGGCTTGCTCTTGCTTGGCTTTCATCTATAAAGCCAATCTTGACAATCTTTTGTTTCTTCAGGCCAATATCGCTCTTAAACCAGGGATTTCCTGCGCCGTCTATTATGATGCCGTTTTTTACAACAAGGTCATAAGGTTTTTCCAAGAAAGTGCAGTTCGAAAGCAAAGCCAGAAGAAACAGGCCAATGAAAGTGCGTATTAGTTTGTAATCCCCTCTCATCCATGACTCCTTAGATAATATGAATTCTTAGGAAGAAATATAGATTTTATTCCAAGTTGAAAATCCCTGTCAATTTTTTATAAAAAATAATTTGATTTTACCCTGGAATTTAATATAAATTTTATTTCAAGCCTTTTTCACGAATAATTAATTTCTGAGCAATTTTGGAGGCATTGGATGGATAAGCTTATCTATCTCGATAACGGGGCAACATCCTTCCCCAAACCCGAGTCAGTCTATGCTTTTATGGATAGTTTCTACAGAAATTTTGGAGTGAATCCCGGACGTTCAGGATATGATCTATGCATGGAAACCGGCGAATTAGTGGATGAAACCCGAGAAATGCTGACAAGATTTTTTAAAGGAAAAGACCCGAATAGACTCTGTTTTTCGTATAACTCTACAGACGCCTTAAATCTCGTAATTAATGGAATGCTCAAACAAGGCGATCACGCGATAACCACTACAATTGAACACAATTCCGTGTTAAGGCCGCTTTATCACCTGCATAAATATAACGGCGTTGAAATCGATTATATTCCTTTTGATGGAAAGGGATTTGTGGAGCCTGATGAGTTCCCAAAAAAATTCAAGAAAAACACTAAACTTGTCGTTGTCAACCATGCCTCCAATGTGATCGGAACCGTTCAGCCCATAAAAGAGATAGGGAAACGCTGCAAAGAGAATGGAATACACTTTGCCATTGATGCCTCACAATCGGCGGGAAAGATCCCGATTGATATCGAGGAGATGAATGTGGACGTGGTTGTTTTCACCGGCCACAAGTCTCTCCTTGGTCCTACGGGAATTGGTGGTCTGTATGTCAGGGAAGGAATTGAGATAAGGCATACGCGAGCAGGTGGAACAGGGGTTCGTTCCGCAGTCCGCACGCACTTAGATGAATATCCCTTCAGGCTTGAATACGGCACCTTGAATGTCCTGGGTGTGGCAGGGCTTCATGCAGGATTGAAATGGATAGAGAAGAAAGGATTGAATAATATTCATCAGCAAGAAATGAAGCTAACAGCCGCGCTTAGAGACGGGCTTAAAGATGTCGATGGCGTGACATTGTATTGCCAGGATGATTTGACAGACCATATCAGCATTCTACCTTTTAATATCGACGTTTTAGAAGCTATTAACACAGGCACCATTCTTGACGTGGATTACAATATTGCCTGTCGAACAGGTCTTCATTGTGCTCCGCTCGTCCACGAACAGCTTGGTACAGACAAAATTAAGGGAGCAGTAAGGTCCGGCGTTGGCCCTTTTAATACAGAGGAACATATAGATACAGCGATTAATGCAGTCAAGGAAATAGTTGAATCACGTAAGAAATAAGCCAGGCTGGCTATATATTCTAAAAATATGGAATTTTATTTTTAAATAGTAGAGAAGATTCAGATTTAGAATCTATTTCTTGCCTTTCTAATGTTTCTAGCTCTTATCAATTATNAAGGCATTTGCTGCGATCTCGCATATGGTTTTCACTTCGACTCCAAGCTTGTAGTGCTTATTTAGTTCCATGAGTTGATCAATGCAATTGTGACAGGGAGTTGCGACAACTTTNGCGNCAGTTTTTCTTATTTGATCNGCCTTTATCTGGCCTGCTTTAAGGCGTCTCTGGCTGAAGCGGGTCATGGCCAGCTGACCACCCCCACCTCCGCAGCAAAAATTTTTCTGGCGGTTAGGATACATCTCGATAAAATGGGCCGCAGCGTGTCTTAGAATATATCGTTGTTCTTCTACTATTCCTCCCAGCCGAACAAGATTGCAGGGATCATGAAGAGTGACAGGATCAGGATTGAGAGAAGGGTCGAGTTCAATGCGATCCTGGCGGATATAGTCAGCCACAATCTCAAGAATGCTCTTGACTTTAAAACCATATTTTTTGCTCAACCATTCCGGGGCTTCCCATCTGTTGGCGTTTAAGCCATGACCGCATTCTGCAAGAACAAGTGTCTTGCAATCCAGTTTTTTCATAGATTGAACAAGTCGATCTGATATGGTCGCAGCTGCTTCATCATCACCGCTGTAATAGCCATAATTGGTGACGTCATAGTTATCACTGGAGAAGGTCCAGCTTTCCCCTGCCGCATAAAATATTTTGCCCGCTGCGAGAATTGATAAAGGAAAAAACATTGGTTCTCTAGGATTGACCGTGTAAAAAAGCTTGGCTCCTTTTTTATCCATAGGAAGCACTGCCTGTTTGTCACTTGTTTCTTCCTGGAGTTCCTCTTCTAGCCATTCTACTGTCTCAATCCAGTCTTCTTTAGCTATGCCCATGTTGTTCCCTTTCTCCAGTGCAGTATCGACAGTGGATTGGAGACCAAGGGGAACAAAATCAATAGCAGCCAGCGCGCTTCTGGCTGTCCTGATAATATAATGAATATTTAAGCCCATCGAACAATTCAAAGAACATCTGCCGCACAACGTACACCTTCCAAAGAGAGAATCGATCCATTCTCTCACCGTCGCTTGATTGAATTCCCTTGCACCAACCCAACCAGGGATATTCTTCCCAATAAAGCTAAAATATTTTTTAAATATTCCGTTTGCCAGATTCAGTTTATAAGCGGGCAAAGATTGGACATCCTTATGGGTTAAATAATAATGACAGGAATCAGCACAAAGGCCGCAGTGAACACAAGAGTTAAGGTAGGCAGCATATTCTTGATTCAGCTTTTCTCGAAAAACCTGGAGGGCTTTCTTCAGGTTTTCTGGTTTAAGCTGTTTTATTTTTTCTTCTAGGAGGTCTTTCATAAGAGATCTCTCACTCGTGCTATACAGGTTTTTATTCTAAGGTTATTTAAGCTTCAATATTAACACTCTAAATTTTATGTGTTTTTGGAGGGAGAACACCCCTCCTGCCATAAAAGAGGCCAAAGAGAATTCTGGCATAAAAAAAGAAGACACAGTGGCGAATTTTTCCGACAGGAATATAGAGAAAAATCACGATCGCCAGCAAAAAAAATATTGGAGTTGCTCCCGCTAAATATGTATGGACAAAGGCAAAAATCAGGAAGAGATCTACAATAGTGTTTGCAGCGAAATCATCCGGGCAACTTATTTTTCTCATTGTCGAAAGAAAAATTCTTTTAGAAAGGAGAGTTATGCCGCCCAGAAATCCCAGGAAAAAGAGAAATCTAAGGATAGAGATAAAAAGCCTGGATAATTCTAAAGAAAAAATAAGGGAAAGAAGATAGAACAGAGCTGCAAATATGCCGGCATGATACAACATTCCCGCAAAGTATGAGGGAAAGTGCTTGCTTGAGCTCTCCTTTTCCCAGGGCAACATACCCCGTCCAAAAGCATATAAAACTCCTTTTTTTGCATCACTTCGGGACTCTGCATAAAGATGCTTTTTGCCGAAGGAAAAGGTTCTTAGCACCAGGATAGAAAGAGAGATAATGGAAAAAAGAAAAGAAAAAATGACTCCGAATTTTAGTAAAGAAAGCATAGAGGCCCTGTCATCCTAAACACAACCATCAGGTTTGGGAAGTCCGGCGACTTTGCACGCTCCTTTGGCAGGGCCGGAAGGGAAGAGCTCATAGATATACTTAAGCTGGAAACCTGTGTTTTTACAGAGCTTACGAACCATGGGAGCTAATTTCTTTTCCAGATAATAATTTCGAATATAGTTAATTACTTCCCAATGGTCATCGGTTAAATTTTCGATTCCCTCTTCTTCTTTGGCTAAAAGCTCGGCTACCTCCTTGGCCCAATCCTCATGATTGTCTAAAAATCCTTCTTCATTGACTTCTATCTTTTTTCCTTTTACTTCGATAAAAGGCATTACTAACTCCTCAACTATTTTCTTATTTAAAACGAGCTATTATAGCATATCCAGGTTACATGTTTTAAGTTATTTCTTAGAAGCGGAAGGAGGCGATTAAAGTTCACTTTTACTATCAAGTCGATAAGGTTATACTAGTTGACTTTTTAGTTTTCACGTAACTTGCAGAAGGCAATTAAAGGATGTATTTCCAGAACTTTCTCTAATTACGGAATTGGAAATGCATGCACCGAGGAAAAAAATATTTGACAAAACAGAGATAAAAATCTTTATTATGAATGAAGTGAAAATACATCAAATTTGAGAAAGGAGGACGGGTAAACATGAAAAAATATCTTAACTGGATGTTATCCATTAGTTTGATTCTTGTAATTGCTTCTGCTCTGACATATACGATTCACTATTTCATTTTTCGTGACCTGCATCACATCTTCATTTATATGATAGGAGATTTTGGATTTCTATTTCTTGATGTGCTCCTTGTAGTTTTGTTTATCGAGGGGCTGCTATCCCGAAGAGAAAAGCGATCTATCATGAACAAGCTGAATATGGTCATTGGGACTTTTTTTAGTGAGGTCGGGCTAGAACTACTCAGGAAGTTTTCCAATTTCGTCATAAACTCCCAAAACCTAGAGAGACAGTTAGCAATCAGCCCTGACTGGGAGAAAAAGGATTTTAAAAAGGCAATGGTTGCTGTACAGAATTTTCCTTTTGACATTAAAATCGATAAAAGTAGCCTTTCTGAAATTCGCCAGTTTCTTCTTAGTAAACGTTCTTTTTTAATGCGTCTTCTTGAAAATCCTAACCTACTCGAGCACGAACGCTTCACTGATTTGCTCTGGGCTGTTTTCCACTTGACAGAAGAGCTGGTATTTAGAGGGGATCTGCTGGAAGACCTCCCAGATACTGATTATGAACATTTAAACATAGACCTTCAACGTGCATATTCGAACTTGACAGTTGAATGGNTATCATACACTGCTCATCTTAAAGAGAGCTATCCTTTTCTCTATTCTCTTGCTGCTAGAGTTAATCCGATGAATCCTCAAGCCTCACCAGTAGTAAGCTGATACCATAAGAATTTGATTTATCATTCTTGTTCTTGCAGAAAAGGATAGCATCTTTTACAATTATTCGATATATTCGATATAAATTATCAGAGGAGGAGAGTATGGTTGATCGCCGATTGAGAGGTTTTTTTACAGGCTTAGTTATCTTTTTAAGTTCTTTTCTTTTATTGTATTCCCAGGCAGGTCTTTCAGTTAAAGATATTGTGGAGAGAAACATCCAAGCAGCAGGAGGAAAAGAGGCGCTATCAAAGGTCAAGAGTTATTCTTTCAAGCACGGTCTTAGAACTTATTATATGGCGACTTCAGGCCTTATGAAGCTAACAGATGGTAAGGAACCTATCATTACAGAGGTTATGCTGGTGGACGGGGACAAGGTTAAAAGAAACTGCTTCAATAATATCACAGAAATGGCAGGACTTGTGAAATCTATCTACCAATGTTTAGCAAAACTAAGAGGTGGATTATTCACTCTTGCTAATTTTAAAGATCAGCTTGAGTTTAAAGGACAGAAAAATTTTGGGCCGAAAATACATTACCTGCTGACGACTGATATAGAGAGATTAAAAGTTGAATTTTATCTGGACGCTGATGAATTCACTCTCAAGAGAATAGTCTTTAAGGGTTTTGATCAGTCTCGAGGCAAATACGAAGTGAACCACGACTTTGGACCCTACCAGGAGATTGACGGAATTAAGATTCCCTCCTCCTGGTTTAGCTCTCAGGTAGGAAGCCGGGGCAGAAGTTATGGAATTTCTGATGTGAAAATAAATCCACGTCTGGATAAAGACTTCTTCTCTGCAATAGAGGTGAATGTCGGTGACGTTAAGATAGCAGAAGGAGCACTGAACGGAAATGTTATCGATTTTAGTTTCAGACGAAACATGCTTCAGATATCAACCAACTGGACAGACAGGTGCATAAAAGGAGCTGGGTTTAAATCAAAAGACAAATTGATTCTTCATTTGGGAGATAATGAGATTGAAATAGATTTTTATGAATCATTCCCGCCAAGAGAAACAATTGGCCCGGGATCAAAATTCCTGGTCCCTGACCGCGGAAGCGAAAATTATATCATTTATCTCATATCTCCTGAATTCAAGCAACTTCTGGAAGAAATAGAGCCCTTATTGCCTATTCAGGTTAAAAAAGGCAAATGAAAAAAGGAGCAAATAACGTCCCGCAGGGGCTTGATTTATCAAGCCCGCCGCTAAGAAGGAAAAATTCTAAATAGAGGAGAAAACATGTCCCGTAGGGGCTTGATTTATCAAGCCCACATTTTTGTAAAAAAAATTCTAAATAAATAAAGGAGAAAATTATGGCTAATGTAAGTCGACGTAATTTTTTTAAGGCTTTGACATCTGGAGTATTAGGCATCAGTCTAGCAAAAAACTTAAAACCAAATTCAATGGATACGGGAGCTGCCCAAAGCGGGCCATCTCCGATTAAAATTCAGAAATATAATACTCTGGGAAATACGGGAATTAAGGTTCCAGATGTAAGCTGTGGCGCAATATCTTTCTTCGAACCCAATGTTTTAAGGTATGCTTATGAATTAGGAGTGACCTATTTTGACACAGCAGAAGGCTATATGCGCGCCAAGAGTGAAACATTTATCGGCCAGGCTCTTAAGGAAGTAAGAGATAAAATAACTATTACGACCAAACATCCTTATTCTTCCCAGATGCAAATCACAAAAGAAAATGTCATCAAAAGGTTGGAGGCAAGCTTAAAACGCATGCAGACAGATTATATCGATATTGCCATGGTTCATCAGGCTAATGACCTGGCCATTCTCGAGAATGAAGAGATTCAGGCTGCCTATTCTCAAATGAAAAAAGAAGGAAAAATTCGCTTTACTGGTTTTTCTACCCACAATCCGACACTCACCATGAAGCAGTCTCTTGATAATGATTTTGCTCAGGTTATTCTTTTCATATACAATCATATGGAAGGCAAAGAGATCGAGCCTCTTATCGAGCAGGTTCACCAGAAAGGGATTGGGACTGTTGCCATGAAGATTTTTGCCGGAGGAAAGCAAGGTAATCTGAAATCTCTCATCTCCCAGGAAGTTAGCTATCCTCAGGCGGCAATTCGCTGGGTTATGAGTAATCCTAATATTGACTGCTGTATCCCCACCATGAGCAGCTATTCCCATGTTGAAGAATATGTAGCTGCTTCAGGGAAAACGTTAAGCAGAGCTGACCTAAAAATGATTGCTGAGTATCAGCGTCAAGCTAATAATCAATACTGCAGGGTGAGCTGCCATGAGTGCCTTTCTTCCTGTCCGGATAATGTTGCTGTTAATGATGTCCTCCGTTATAAAATGTATTTTGAGGATTACCGGATGGAAAGAGAAGCCATGCGCTATTATGCTGAGCTGGAGGAGAGCAAAAAGCCTCTTAATTGTAGCAATTGCCCTGGATATTGTGAAAAAGCCTGTCCGTTCGGCCTCGAAGTAAAAAATAAGCTCCTTCATGCCCACGAAGTTTTATCTGGGTGATATAAGAAGCAAACTTTATAATCTATGAAAAAATAAATTAAATATTCCACTTAAGGAGGGAAATCATGCGCAAATTTTCTTTTTTTATCATTGCTTTAATATTTGTTTTTGTTGCAACAGTGGCTGCTCAAAAGGAGTTTGAAGAAGATATTATCGCTTCCTCCAAAGGAGATCTGAAGATTACGTTCATAGGTCACGGAACATTGATGTTCACTTTTGCTGGTAAAGTTATTCATGTGGACCCTGTCAGCAGGGAAGCTGATTATTCTCAACTTCCCAAGGCAGATCTTATCTTAGTAACCCATGAGCACGGTGATCATCTCGATACGAAGGCTATTGGCATCATCCGCCAAGAAAAAACTGATTTAGTCCTGACCAAGAAATGCACAGATAAGGTTGAAGGTGGCATTATCATGAAAAACGGAGACGTTAAAACCGTTCAGGGACTTAAGATCGAAGCTGTCCCCGCCTACAACATCGTCCACAAGAGACGAAGTGGTGTTCCCTACCATCCGAAAGGACACGGCAACGGCTATGTAATAGTTTTTGCTGATAAGAGAGTTTATGTGGCCGGCGATACAGAGAATACTCCAGAGGTGAAAGCGTTGAAAGATATTGATATTGCTTTCTTGCCCATGAATGTTCCTTATACAATGACTCCGGAAATGGTGGCTGATGCAGCAAAAGCTTTTAAGCCTAAGATACTCTATCCTTATCACTACGGCAATACAGATACATCAAGGATTGTAGAACTTTTAAAGGATGTCAAAGAGATAGAAGTCCGCATACGAAAGATGAGATGAAGATTCATTATCCATTTTTCATCTGTTATTTTTAACAGCCAGGTGGGCTTGGTGAATCAAATCCATATAAATTCCATTTTTATAACCATAAGGTGGACTTGATAAATCAAACCCTTACAGCAATTCAGGAGTAATCATCCAGGCAATTTTCCAATTATCAGCATATTCCAAACAGATAACCCCGGAATTCTTAAAAGAAATAAACTGATTTGCATCTGATCCAGAGAGAAGCAGAGATACTAATTTCTGTAAAAAAGGTAGATGCCCTATAATCATCAAACTTTTGTTTAAGGATTCTATTTCTTCAGGGAACATTTCTACCGAATCTAAGGGATTCAAATCGTCTCTTTGTTGGATTTCTGAGCAAATAACAGAACTAAGAATTATTTGAGCTGTTTGAGCTGCGCGTTGTTTTGGACTGTGCCATACAGTATCAACTTCTATATTTTTTGCCTTAAGGAATTCTGCTGTTCGTTGAGTTTCGTCTTTTCCTTCTGGGCTTAAAGATTTCTCAGGGTCCTTCTCTTCAGGCAATGCTATTCCGTGCTGAATCAAATAGAGTTTCATGCGATCACCTCCTGGCTCTAATAAAGTAAGTAAGGTTTTCTCAGTTCATAAAAGCTATTCAATTCTTGTTGATAGCTTTTTATTATAATTTTGACATCAGTCCTCTTTTCAAGTGCCTCTCTTACTTTTGAAGTTCCTATTATTTTATCGAAGTATTCATTATGGAATTTAAAATGACTGGGATGCATTTTCATTACTGTACTTATTATAGATAGAGAAGATTCAAATGGCTTGTACTGTTTTCTGTCGATGACATGTATTTGAGCGCCTCCGCAGAGTTTTCCCTTGTACTTTGAAAAGATAGGAGAAAACCAGGCTTCTCTGAACTTTATTCCTTCAAGATTGAGCCCATTGAGTTCTTTTACTAATTTATAGCCATCGATCCAGGGGGCTCCAAAAACCTCGAATGGCCTTGTCGTTCCTCTACCTTCAGATATGTTCGTTCCTTCCAAAAACACCTGTCCCGGGTATACAGTTGCAGTATCCAGAGTGGGCATGTTTGGCGAAGGGATAACCCACGGAAGAGATGTCTCATCATACCACATCTGCCTTTCCCAGCCTTGCATGGGAATAACCTTTAGATTGACCTTTTTCTCCAAGAATTTATCATTAAAATACTCTGCGAGCTCCCCAACGGTCATCCCATGTCTTATTGGTATTGGATAGAGGCCAACAAAGGAACTGTACTCCGGATACTCCAGAAGCGGGCCTTCCATATCCTCGCCGTTTATAGGATTTGGTCTGTCTAAGACCATAAAATCAACGCCGTTCTCAGCGCATGCCTGCATGCAGTAGGCCATTGTCGCAATGTAAGTATAAATTCTTGTGCCCACATTCTGAATGTCAAATATCAAAACATCTAAACTCTCAACCATCGAGGTTTCAGGAATTTTCCCAGCGCTGATAGTATCAAAAGAACGCATATACTCATCAATGTTTTTAAGCATTCCTGCTTCGGGTTTCCTTGATTGTCCGTATAAGCTGAAGACAGGGATGTTATATTTATCATCAATATAAAAGGAAACATATTCACCGGCCTGGGCATTTCCTCTCACTCCGTGCTCTGGTCCATACAAAGCGACAAGGTTAATTTCTTGGTTTTCATAAAAAAGATCAATTACGCTCTTTAAATTGCTATCTACACCGGTCGGATTGGTTATTAAGCCCACTCTTTTTCCTTTCACCAGATCCAGGTGGCTTNNGAGAAAAACCTCAATCCCNGGTTTCACATTTTTTTTCTCATAGGGAAGAACGACATCTTTTTCGTTCTTACAGGCGGTCACTAAGATTATGATTGCTGCAGCCAGAAAGGAAATAACTGCTATGGATTTTGGAGCTTTTGTGATAATTTTTTTATTCCTTGTTTCTCTCATTTTTCCTTCCCTCGCAAGAAAATTCGTTCGCTCTATTTGATAACATAATGAAACTTAAGAAACTATACAATAAAAATCTCCTAAATTTTCGATCCATATAATTGACAGCAGAAGAGATTTTATATATTTTTTTATAGGATTTAGAGCAAAAAAATCGGGAATCTTAACAGAATCTTTACAGACTTTTAACAAATTTTTGACAACTTTTCTTTTGTTAAAGGCTAGATTATTAGAGAAATATGAGTAACCAGGTAAATAAGTAAAGAACAAATGAAGCACAATCGAATTCTAAAAAGGAGGGAAAAAAGATGAGAAAACTGGCCGTATTTCTAATCCTGTTTGTTTTCTCGATGCCTGCTTTTGCTCAGGATGCGTCATTATTTACAGAAAATTTTTCTTTGGTAAGGGACTTAGAGGCTAATAGTAATGGATTTTTTAACTCGAATATTCCATGTTCTTCCAATTATCTCTTTTTCGCCGGCAATGAAAGACACTCAAGGCAGCATCAACCATTTCAAATATTTAGATCTCAACAGTCCTCAGATTGGAGAATACTCTTAAGAATTGCTGCTGTTGAAGACGGAAGGCAGAATTGGAGAAATAGACANNATNTTATATANGGNCNACTATATGGACAAGAGCAGAGCATGAATTCTGAGGAAAAATCAGAATCTCTGGCCGAAGGCTACCTGAAGCGATTGGCTGAGAGGTCTAAGAAGAGCAGGAAAATCGGCGGCACTGCGGCGATCGTTGTAGGCGGTGGCTTAATAGTCGCAGGTGCTTCACTGACTTCCAAGGAACCAGAAGGCTGGTTTGATTTTAGACCTGTTTTTGGCTATTTATCAATAATTACGGGCGCAGGTTTTGTGGTTGGTGGATCATTAGTTCTAGCTATTCCGAGTGGTGCGGAAAGAAAACTTAAAGATGTGCTGAGCATCTCAGATCCTGGGCATAGAGAAAGGGCAAGCCACGAAGCTCTCTCATCCCTTGCTGCTAGAGGTCGGAGAGCGCGAATTTTATCGGCCGTATTAGGTGCAGGCATTTCAGGTCTTGCTCTTTTTAGTGATGAAGGAAATGCCCTTGCAGCAGCAGAATTCGGAGCTCTTGCGGTTTATAATCTTATGAGGAAAAGTCGAGCGGAAAGAGCGTTTCAAAACTACCTGATGGAGAAAAAGTCCAGGAATAAGTTAGAATTCAGCTTAGGCGTTATGCCTTATGGCGGAGTAAAAATAGGGTTTGTGTACTCCTTCTGAGGTGTTATCTTCTGGTCTTGAAGAATTATTTTCTTATTAACTAGATTTTAATTCCTACAACTACTGCAAGAGCCTTGGTTTTTAAGGATTCACCTGGATCTGGGTCTTTTAGTATATTTGCAATCCCAAGATGGTACCTGCCTTCAAAAAATACTGAGGCACCTGGCATAGAAATCTCGTAACCCGCACCAAAGACGAGTCCGTAATCAAAGCTTTTAGTATTATCTTTTATATCTAGATCGTCTTCTTTATGAGTGAGAATAAAAGAAAATTCACCGCCTCCGAAAACATAAGGAGATGGACCTGGAAGAATCTTGACTTTGACCAGTGCCGGAACACTGATTACATCTAAAGTATAATCCGCTTCAACTCCACCAATGTCAACTTTGCTTCCTTTTCGGAAATATAATCCTTCAACTTCAAGAGATATGTGTGGAACCGAAAAAAGTTCAATTCCTGCGCCTATAAGAAATCCCGTTTTATTTTTCAATTCAATTCCTGCTACTTCTGGCTCTGCAACATACTTTGAAAGATGTCCTCCACCCATTACCTTGAATCCGTATGCGTGGGTTGTAGAAATAAGGATTACAGCCAAAAAGATTAGTAAAAATTTTCTCATCGTTACCTCCAACTTATTTATTTCTGAAAAAAGGTATTCTTAATCCCTGAATGACCTGACCTTTACAATGCGAACATAACGCCTACTGTGTAGGATTTGTATTTCCCGATATTATAATCTGCATTAATGTTGAACAAGAGTAATCGTACGCTTAGACCGAGTGTTAATCGACTTTTATTTTCCCCTTCGAAATGAAGGTCTATGTCTATTTCCTGGGGTGTACCTAAACCTTCAATCACATATTGATAAGCTATATCTATTGTTGATTTTTCAAGCATGAATCCGGCATATGGAGTTATGTTTATAGGTCCTATTCCTAATTGTTTGCTCGCATTCAATCCCCACGCAGTTGTTTTTGCCGTTAGAAAATCCTCCCCTATTTTAAAAGTCTGGGTGTAGAAAGCAACTGCAACATCAACAGGAAGAGGAATTTGAAGAAGTACACTTGGATTATGTTGTAAGCCAAAACCAAAATAACTGATATTACCAAAATCCTCATCAAGGAAGAGAGAAGCGCCAGGTATACTTGAGAGATTAATTGTCGGTATGTAGCGGATTGTTGCCCGTGTTCCAAAAACCGTGCCGACTGAAAGTTGAGGAGCTGCCAGCGGAACGACGGATAAGTCTTCTAGAAAGCTTAAGCCACCAATACCTGTCAGGGCCCACGTATCTGCACCAAGTGTATCTGTTAGAAATTGTCCAGGATTGTAGGGATCAGGATAAGTAACATCTGCTCCACTGAAATCAATTTGTATTTCCTCGTCTGGAGCGCCCATGATATTTGGACCATGGATGCTTACAGTGAATTGCTGGTCTTTAATTTGATCAAACAAAGATTGCCTTATATTTTGGTCTATAATAGGTAAAGCATCTACTAAATCCCATGCCTGCTCGTCGCTAAACTGGAACGTGTTATCTGTTACGCTAAAAGTTCTAACCACATCATCCGGAACAGTTGTAGCCATTCCTACAAGTCCAAGCTCCATACTCAAACCAAACAACTTTGCAGGGGGTGCCTTATGAAACCAGCCGCCGTTTAGATCCATACCAATCGGCGTAACAACTGGCGCAAGATACCCTTCTGCAGCTCGCTGGGTCAGTTGTTTTATTGTTTCTTCTATTTCACCACCTTCATCGTTGTTTTGAGCAGTTGCGGGTGAAGTAGCTGCGAAAAGAAACGCTGCCAGGGTAAACATGGCCATCCACCTTGGAAAAGAAGTTAAAATTCGTTTCATTTTTATTCCTCCATTTTGTTTTTTTATTTCTTATTAAGTCCTAAAATATATAGTTATATTATTCCTTGTCAAACACTTTTTATTATAAGGCCTCAAGCCAGTAAAATAAGAAAGCATTTTTTGGTAATCAACTCTCCATTAATGAAAACGATGTCTTTATACATTTGTTGTAGTAAGTAAAAAGAATAAACAATATTAGATAAAAAAGTAAATAACCCTGTGAGGTGGTTTAAGAGGTGAATTTTTATCACCCCTTAGTGCAAATAAAAAATCAATATAAACCTTGAGTTTCTGCTTCTGATGAACAAGTAGTGCAGTTTCTTCCGCTTTTCTTAGAGCGGTAGAGACAGTTATCTGCAGCATCTATAAAATCTTCATAACTTCCGAAAAGGCTATGCTCGTCTAAAGTGGCAATTCCAATACTTACAGTAATGTTAATTTCATCACCTTCGAATAAGAAAGGTGTTTTAGCAATTTTTTCCCTTATCCTCTCTGCGCAGATGACAGCGCCCTCTTCGCCGCTTCCAGGGAGAATCACCACAAATTCCTCCCCTCCATATCGAGCAACAATGTCTTCGTCCCTGGTGATGCTGGAAAAAACCTCTGAGAGTTTCCCAAGTACAAAGTCTCCTGCCAGATGACCATAAGCATCGTTGATTTTTTTGAAGAAATCTAAGTCAATCATCATTAAAGAAAGTTCAGTTTTGTTACGCTTGGCAAGGCTGAATTCCTGTTTCAAACGCTCAGTGAAATATCTTTTATTGTAGATATTGGTTACTGGATCCATGACTCCCATACGGTATAGCTCATCATGAAATACCTTTTCACTTTCATCAGATACTATGAATTTAAAGACAGTCGAAGAGCTTATCTGGATCTTGTCGCCATCCTTGAGAGCATGCTTGGTAATGCGTTTGTTGTTGACAAACGTACCGTTCGTACTTCCCAAATCCTTAATAGTTGCCTTATCACCGTCTATTGTGATTTCTGAGTGTTCGCGGGAAACACCAGCATCCTTGAGAGGAATATCAGCCTGAACGCTGCGACCGACGACTGTTTTTCCTTTTTCCAGAGTGCAGAGTTTGCCCAATAGGTGTCCCTTCAAAAAAAGGATGTAAGCATTTTTGGATTGTTGTTCGACTATCTTAAATATGGGTTTCGTAATTGTTTCATCCATATTTCTTAGTTTGTCTTTTTTCTTTTTAGCTACCATGGTTTACTTTGTGAGAGATGATAATGATGTCAGTAGGTAATTAAAAGAAAGGAAATTTGTTTTTTTGATTGAAGAAATATCTTGCTTTTTGTTCTTGATTTTCTTCATAAGTATTCCTCATAACTCTTAGCATAGAGAAGAATAGTTGTCAATTGAGAGTGAAAATTTTTGTAAATTAGTAATGATATGGTCATTAAAAAGAAGGGAAATATGAACCTTTCTCCATTTCGAATGTTCAGGCAGATTTTGTTTGTACTCGCTTAATTCCGGCCAGTGAAGCTTAAAGGATGGATAAAGCTAGCGATTGTAAATTGTGGCTCCTCGGGTAGGACTCGAACCTACAACCTAGTGGTTAACAGCCACCCGCTCTGCCGATTGAGCTACCGAGGAGCAAGTCGTCATTAATTTAGCAGAATTCATGGAGAATATCAACGTTGGGGTCAGACCTTTAAAACTTTACAATTTAGACTTTTTTGTTCTTTAAGGCCTTAAATGTTATCTTATCTCTGAAACACGGTACGATTTTAAAAGTTTGAAAGGTCTGACCCCGTTAGAACGTTAGAAGCGATAGCCGGCTTGTTTGATTTTTCTGCGGTAATCATCCCCCGCTATCTCCACAATTTTGCACATCTCATAAATCCTTGATCTTAGACGAACTCCGATCCTATCTACGAGAGAATCATCGGCTCTTTTAAAGCGCTGGTCTCTCGTGTCTTCTTCTGCTTCACCACTATCTATGTAGTTTGAAGTGAAAACAGTTACTTTTTTATTGTTATATCGATGATTTATGACGTAGAAAACAGTCTCCTCTACCCACGCCGTAGTCCTCTTTGCTCCTAATTCGTCAAGAACAAGAACTTCTTTTTGAAAAATGGGTTCTAATACTTCTGACTCAGTTAAAGAGGAATCAGGCGCGTAAGTGCTCTGGATATTCCTTATCAAGTTCCTGAAATCACAGAAATAACAAGGGATGTTCTTCTTCGTGATCAACTCATTAATTATAGCAATTGCCAGATGCGTCTTTCCTACTCCACAGGGCCCTTGAAAAAGAAGACCAATATCCTGCACAGGATAATTTTTCACAAATTTTTTAGCTATCTTTAACGCATCACGATGTGAATCGTTATGTTCTTCAAAGTTTTCAAAGGTACAGTGTTTGTATCTTTTCGGGATCTGGGCTTGATCGAAAAGGATCTTGTTCTCCCGTTCATGGAAGCACTTGCACCGTTTTGCCACGGTCCCAGAATCGGATTCCTCCAGGATCCATTCAGTTCCCTGGCACAGAGAGCATGTGGTTTCTGGCATCAGTTTAAATATCCTCTGAGTTGTTGAAGCCTTCGAGAGCGAGCCAACTTTCTCATGGCTTTTTGCTCAATTTGTCTTATTCTTTCCCTTGATAAATTCAGCATATCTCCTATTTCCTGAAGAGTTCGAGCCTCATCATCATCCAATCCGAACCTTAATTTTATCACATTTGCCTCTTTATCATCCAACTCGTCTAACATATCCCTTATTTGTTGCTGGATAGAGTTTTTAATTATTTGGTATTCAACAGAAGGTCTCAGATCGTCTTGGATCCTATCTTCCATTTCCACGCCTTCTTCGAAATATCTATCGCTGAGGGAAACATCTTTGCCGTCTAGTATCTCCAAATCCTCAACTTCGTCTTCTACAATGCCCATTCTTTTTGCTATTTCTTCCCTTGTCGGCTCTCTGCCCAGCTCTGTTTTGAGCCCAGCAACCTTTCTTTTCATATCTGATATTTTATCAGATAGCTTTTGAGGGATATGATAAGCTCGAGAATGCCGGGTTAAAGCATGAATAATGGCCTGTCTGATCCACCACACTGCGTAGGATATGAACTTAACGTTTCGGCTGGGATCAAACCTCTTTGCTGCTTCAATTAAACCCAGGTTTCCTTCGTTGATAAGGTCGAACATGCCTATTCCCATTCCTTTGTACTTTTTCACGTAGGAAACGACAAACCTCAGGTTCGACTCAATTAATTCCTTAAGCGCTTTTTTATCGCCTTTCTGGATGCGAGCTCCTAATCTTTTTTCATCTTCTTGAGAGAGTGCCGGAAATTTAGATATCTGATTCAGGTAGAGCCTTAGGTTTTTAAAATCGATAAAGCCTCTGTACTTGTCTTTCATTCTTTCTCTTTTTCTATTTTTGTAATCTTGGCCTGGCTTATATGCACAAGACTTTTTTTTCTGAGCTCAAATTCATCTTCCTTGCCTTCAAAAAATTCCTTTCTTAAGTACTCCAGAAACATATTCACCTCTGCTTCAATTTGTTCTATTTTTTTTCTCATATTCAAGATAACTTCTACTCCAGCAAGATTTATTCCTAAATCCCTAGTAAGATTGAGGATCACTTCTAGCTGTTTCAAGTCGTCATCCGTATAACATCGCGTGTTTCCCTCGCTTCGAGAAGGTCTTAACAATCCTTCTCTCTCATACAGTCTAAGAGTTTGGGGGTGAATATTGAACATTTCTGAAACACTGCTTATATGATAATAGTTTTTTGGTTCTTTTTTCTCTTTCATTTTAATAAATGCCCATTTTTTTCCTTGGATTCTGAGGAGAGATTTTCTCAAGTTCTCTCATAAGTTCTCTTGTTCTCTCATCGTTAAAAGGAGGAGGTACGATAGATACTTCAACAAATTGATCGCCTCGCGCTTTTTTCCCGGCCAGCGGAGCGCCTTTAGCCCTTATCCTGAATTTTTGACCAGATTTTGTACCAGGAGGAACTTTGATGGTTGTATTGCCAGAGAGAGTAGGAACTTCAATCTTTGCGCCCAGAGTAGCTTCGGGCACTGTTATGGGTATCTTGACATATATATTTGATCCCTCTCGGTTGAAGAGAGGATGAGTAGCAGCTTCAATGGTGATAAACAGATCTCCTGATGGGGCTCCCCTTCTTCCTGCATTCCCCTTTCCAGGGATACGAACTTTTGAACCTGTGTTGACTCCGCCAGGAATCCTGACGCTTATAAGCTCAGTCTTTTGAATAAGGCCCTGTCCGTAGCACATAGAACATTCCTGGCCTGGAGTTCTTCCCGTTCCTCCGCAAGAAGGGCAAGTCCCTGAAAATCTCATAGAGCCTCTCTGGACTGTCGAACTGCCGCTCCCTCCGCACACAGGACATGCTTGTTGTCCACCTCTCTGCAAGTAGCCAGTTCCACCGCATGTAGGACAGGCAACCATCCGAGTTAATTTTATCCTTGTCCTCAAACCATTGATAGCATCCATAAAGCCAACTTTCATCGTATAATGCAGATCTTCGCCTCTTTCTGCCCTTTGATAATTCCTTCGAGCGGTCGTGCCAAAGATATTTTCAAAGAAATCCCTGAATGAGGACGTGCCAACATCAGAGAAATCGAAACCTTCGAAGCCAGATGTGTATGTCTGGTATCGCGGTCCTCCCCGAGGCGCATCTCCGACGAACCCGAACTGGTCGTATTGACCCTTTTTCTTAGGGTTGCTTAGGACTGAATAAGCCTCTTGGATTTCTTTGAACTTTGTTTCAGCTGTTTTATCTCCCGGGTTGAGATCTGGATGGTATTTTCGGGCAAGTTTCCGGTAGGCTTTTTTTATATCAGATAGAGTCGCCTTGCGATCAACACCCAGTGTTTTATAGTAGTCCTTATCCATCCCTTACCTTATTGTTAACAGAGAAATTAGGGTATCTTAGCTTTAGATCAGAATTTAATAAGCTTACTTCTTATTCTTGTCCTCGTCAACAACTTCTGCATCGATAACTTCTTCTTCGGATGGACCTTCGGATGATGCTTGCTCTGCTTGTTGGCCACCTGGTGCATCCTGCTGGGATTGTTGCTGCTGAGTAGCTTGTTGGTACATCATCTCTGTCAATTTATGCGAAGCCCGGGAAAGCGCTTCAACTGCCTGTTTT
>JGI2171J19970_10000446_pt1 | contig 21855 bp, 12 predicted proteins | sample DeeMarSWOR324_28_FD_19970 | JGI IMG/M metagenome (IMG submission 19970) | reverse complement strand
AAAATTCCCATTCGGATGCCGTTGCATCTGTTCAACGATATTCTTGAAGAAAACGAGCGGGTCGAAGTTTTGTTAGGACATATCGATTATCTCTGTAAAATTCAAGGAAGGTCTTCACCGTTCGGGTATGCAGCGTATTCGATTTCACAGCTTAAACAACCGTTGTCTTCAATGAAGGAGCAGTTGCAAAAATTGAAAGGAGTTGGACGAACCACAGAGCGGATTATTTTGGAAATTCTCGACACTGGGAAAACGAGTTATTTGGATAAAATATTGTTATAGCACTCTAAATCGATAATTTCAAAAATTGCGTTTGAACCATAGATTAACGTGCAGCAAAAAAGTACAACAACGAGAGAGATTATTAAGAGAGAAAGATAAAATAAATTACACAGTATCGTTTTATAAGTCTTAATTTTTTCAAGGTCGATAAAATACAAATGGTAAAGCCGTTCAATTTCACTCTCTAAAATATTATCTGGCAAAACGACGAATGGCAAAATGATTCTATGAAAGGCGTAAAAAATGGAAGAAGAATTTGTAAAAATCATCATCTTTGAAAACGAAGTCGAAGCTCGTCACATGGAAGCAATTTTAAAAGAGCGAAATATTCCTCATCTCGTCCGATCATACCACGATTTAGTTTATGATGGTATTTTCCAAACTCAGAAGGGCTGGGGGCATCTTGAAGCACCTGAAAAATATCGGGAGGAAATTGAAGAGATTTGTGATGATTTGTCGAAGGAGTAATTAATTATTTTGAAATTAAGTTATTGATTTCATTCTGTAAAAGATCAATTATTAAACAAGTCAAGGTATTGAGATTTATAAAACAGATTAATCTTAATCATCAGGTTTGGGATTTGATTCTCGTTGGGTGTATTTAAATAATCAAAAACTTAAGCCCACTATATAGTGGGCCTTTTTATTGAATCTAGAACGAATTGTCTGGTGTCAACTACTATAAATGATTCCTCTTACTTTTTAGAAAGAAATTTAATGCTTATGATTGATGAGAAAAGTCCATCACTATACTGCTTATGACTTTCTAATCATCTATCATAATCTGTACTCGCTACGGTTTAGTTTTTCATGTCATATCCCGATATATCGGGACATCTCCTAACTGTCTGTTATTAAGGAGATTCCTGCATACGAAGGAATGACATCAATAATGAATTTCTTTCCTGTAATGAATATATCATTTATCAATTACTACTTATCAATCAAAGCATTTGTTTTAGCCTACCATAAGACAACTCAAGCACCTCTTTGTGCAGCGAATTTCTGTGAGAATCCATTGTTACAACTGCTGGAAATCCTTCTACTTGCATTTCCCAAACCGCTTCAGGACTGCCAAATTGTTCCAGGTAGACATTTGGAATTTTCTTGACACATTGGGCATAAATTTGGGCAGCGCCGCCGATGGCATGCAAATATACCGCGCCATATTTTTGGCAGGCGTCCAGTGTTTTGGCGCCCATACCACCCTTACCAATGACAGCCTTTAAACCGAATTTATTGATGATATCGCCCTGGTAGGGTTCCTCGCGGATTGAAGTTGTAGGTCCAGCAGCCATAGTTTTGTATTCACCATTTTCTTTCAAAATTACCGGACCACAGTGATAAATTACCCCATTTTTGATCTGATCTAATTCACCACCCTCATGCAAATATTTGTGCACCGCATCGCGCCCGGTAAATATCGTGCCATTAATGATAACTGTGTCACCGACCTTCAGCAAACGAATTTGTTCCTCACTGATTGGCGTGTTCAAAACTTTTACGCCAGCAGAAGTTATTTCAAAAGTCTCAGGAAAATCAACCGGTTTTTCAAACTCATAAGGTGTTTGGTAAAGCCATTCCAGGATATCGCCTTTTGGGTTCAGAACAAATCCCCGACGCCGGTATGCCCAGCACATGTAGGCAAGTGTCAAGAAAAATGACGCAGGTAGCCGATTTCGCAAGCCAATTTTGCAGCAGCCGATAGTCAGTTTTCCGCCGAATCCCATCGGACCAATTTGCAGAGCATTGGCTTGTTTCATAATTTTTTCTTCTAATTGCGCTAAATCAGGATTGGGATTCACATCGTCTACTTTTCGTAACAATTGGTATTTCGCCCAATCGTAACCAGTTGCGCGATCACCACCAATGCAGACGCCTAAAAATCCAGGGCTACAGCCTTTTCCCTGTGCCTGATGTACAGCATCTAAAATACAGGCTCGAACGCCTTCAAGATCGCGACCAAACTTCTTGCCGTTGAACTCCCCTGGCAGTTTATATTGGGCGCTCATGTTTTCACAACCACCGCCTTTTTGAATCAATCGAATGTCCAATTTTTCTTCGTTTGTTTGAACAAATTTAAACATGGGACTGCCAGGTCCAAGATTTGTCCCAGAGTTTTTACCAGTCAAACTATCCACAGAATTTTGTCGGAGATAGCCTTTTTTCGTTGCTTCAGCGACTGCTTCTTCCATCGCCTCCTGCAGCGCAATTTGATCAAAACCAACAGGGCATTTCACATAAAAATTCAGCAAGCCAGTATCCTGGCAAATAGGCAGCGAGCGCTTTTTTGCAAGTCCGACATTTTGCATTACCAAATCCAAAGCAAAATCAGCCTTTGAGCCAGGCTCCTCTAATTTCTTTTTCATGGCAAGTACTTGTTCCACATCTTGAGGGAGAAATGCCGAAGTCCTTCGGATCAATTCGAGTACATTTTCAGAGAATTTAGCTTTGTTCATCTGTCCTCCTATTCGATGAAATATTTTTAGATAGCGGAAATATTTCAGTGAGTTTTAAATTTCATTTTAATTTACAAAAATTTTGAATCTGTATCAAGCGAAAAAATGACTAATATCCAGTGGACATGTGATAATGTGCTATTTTCCAACCTGTTTCCGTTTTTCGAAAAGTAACAGTAATTAAATTATTCATAACTCCTTGCTTTTCGCCAGAAGTATAGACAAGTTGGGATTTATATTTCGCCCACGCAATTTGTGAATCGACTTCAATTTTTACCTCTCCAGTAGTTGTTTTAAGATTTTGCCAGTTTTTAAGAATTCGATTCAGAAACGGTACCAGCGTGCTGCTGTCGAAAATCTGACCATCAAGTGTGAAAAAATTCATGTCATCAGTACAGAAACTTGAGAACCGATTAAAATCCTTTTGATCAAAGGCTGCGTTATACGATTGAATTAGTTCTTGAATTGCTGAAATTTCATGGGCTTGTTCACTCTTTTTATTGCAACTTATTACAGGGATGAGAAAGAAAAATAGGCAACAAATCAATCTTTTGGCCATCCTCATTGTTCCTCTAATTATTTTGAGATTATTTTAAATTAAACAGATACACTAAATATAACTCAAGAATTTGAGAATTTCAAGTGATTTATATTTTATAGTATTAGAATTTTAAGGTTGTAGTGATACTGGATTTTCGATTCCTAAACACCCAACATCCAGTATCGTTTTCTCATTAATAAATTTTCAAAGCTATGTTCTTTTACACGAAATGAGCGAGATAATCAGAATTCATGAAGCCAAAAAAATTCTTTACATATTAAAACCAAATTGGCAATGGGATACCGAGACTGCAGTATTTAATATTGCCGAACAATATTGCCGCTCTGCCTGTCACATCGGCAATGTCATTCTGACATAGATAGCTCAATCTGGCAGTAAAACAAAAAAACTGAAATTTATTATTTGTGATTAATCATTTTAATTACAATTAGTTAAATTGCCAATAATTGCCGTGGCATATTAATTGCAATTTTACCTTTCTAAATTATACTTAATCTTTAAATTTATTTTTAACCAATTGAATGAATGAACTATTAATATTAAACTATCGTATACTAAGAAGAAATTTTAACCAAAATTGAGGAATATAATCATGAGTGAATATAGAAAGGAATTTTCTACCAGAATACCGAGTGTGTTACCTATAATTCCATTGCGTAACGAAGTTCTATTTCCACAGCAATTATTGCCAATAACTGTTGCTAGAGAAAAATCGTTAAAACTTCTTGATGAGCTAAACAAAGAGGAAAGCATAATTGCTATTTTATCCCAAAAAGAATCAACCATTGAAAATCCTACAACAGAAGAATTATATCACATTGGTACGGCTGCCAGAATTATGAGGAATATAGACATGCCAGATGGCAGCAAAACCATTATCATTCAAGGAGTATTTCGGATCAAAGTTATTACTTTTACTCAGGAAACTCCATTTTTAAAAGCGATATTCGAGCCATTACGCGATAAATCTGCTGACGAAAATAATCCAGAAATCGAAGCATTAAGTTCTAACTTAAGGAACGTTTTTAAACGGGTGGTCGATTTATCAAGTGATGTTACTTACGAACAGTTAGTAATGGTTTCAAATATCAAGGAACCGGGAATTTTTACTGACATGACAATTGCGTTTTCCAATATTTCCATCGAACAAAAGCAAGAGATATTAGAAACTCTGGATGTGACAGAACGCTTGAACAAAGCCAACATCATGATCAATAAAAAATTACAGACATTGGAGCTTGGTGAAAAAATTCAATCTGATATTCAAACTAAGATTGGAAAAACACAACGAGAAATGTATTTACGAGAGCAACTTAAAGCAATCCAAAAAGAGTTAGGGGAAGATGCTGATACTTCAGAAATAAAAGAATTGAAGCAGAAAGTCAAAAAGGCAAAAATGCCTGAAGAAGGTAGAAAAGTGGCAGACAAAGAGCTGGAACGTCTTGCCCAAATGCATCCCTCCTCAGCAGAATATACGGTAGCCAGAACCTATCTTGATTGGCTTATTGAATTGCCCTGGAGTAAATCTACGAAGGACAATTTAGACATCGAAATTGTTCAGAAAAAATTAGATGATGATCACTACAACTTGGAAAAGGTTAAAAAAAGAATTTTGGAATATCTTGCCGTTCGTAAATTAAAAAAGGATATGAAAGGACCGATTTTATGTTTTGTCGGACCTCCAGGTGTGGGCAAGACTTCGCTTGGAAAATCGATCGCAGAAGCTATGGGTAGAAAATTTATTCGCATGTCTCTCGGTGGTATTCGGGATGAGGCAGAAATCCGCGGACACCGAAGAACCTATATTGGCGCCCTGCCAGGTAGAATCATTCAAGGAATAAAAAAAGCAGGTTCTAATAATCCATTATTTATGCTGGATGAAATTGATAAGGTGGGTTATGACTTTCGTGGTGATCCATCATCAGCATTGTTGGAGGTATTGGATCCTGAACAAAATTTTTCATTCAGTGACCACTATTTGGAAGTGGCATTCGATCTATCTAAAGTCATATTTATTGCGACTGCCAATATGTCAGAGCCAATTCTACCAGCCTTGAAAGATCGAATGGAAGTCATTGAAATACCGAGCTATGTAGAAGAAGATAAGGTGCAAATTGCCCGTAGCTTTTTGATTCCTAAGCAGATTAACGAACATGGTTTGAACGAGAAACTGATTTCATTCACTGATGAAGCTCTCAAACTGATAATCAATTCTTATACACGTGAAGCCGGAGTGCGAAATCTTGAAAGAGAAATAGCTGCGATTTGTCGTGGTGTGGCAAAGGATGTAGCTATGACAAATGATATTAAAAAAGTAAAAACAAAAATAATCACAGAAAAAGAGGTGGGAGAATATTTAGGTCCGAAAAAATTCTTTCCAGAAACAGCAGAGCGTATCAATGAAACCGGAATTGCAATCGGATTAGCCTGGACACCAGTTGGTGGTGATATTTTGTTTATCGAAGCCTCAAAAATGAAAGGTAAAGGAAATTTAAATTTAACCGGGCAGCTTGGAGATGTGATGAAAGAATCNGCCCAGGCAGCGATGTCTTATATTAGAGCAAAAGCAGATGATTTGAACATTGAAGATAGCTTTCATGAGAATTATGATATTCACATCCATATTCCAGCCGGTGCAATTCCCAAAGACGGACCTTCGGCCGGTATTACCTTATATACAGCATTACTCTCTCTGCTGAGTGGACGAAGGGTAAGAAGCGATATTGCTATGACAGGAGAGATAACGCTGAGGGGATTGGTGCTTCCAGTTGGAGGTATCAAAGAAAAAGTGCTGGCTGCCCATCGCGCTGGAATAAAGACAGTACTCTTGCCAAAAAAGAATGAAAAAGATTTGGCTGAAATTCCAGATCAAATTCGTAATGAAATTACATTTCATTTTCTGGAAAAAATGGGCGATGTAGTTAATTTAGCACTTGAGCGGAAAGAAGAAAAAATGGCTATGAATATAGCAAACTAAAAACTTATTCCGATTTAATTTTAGAAAGTGAAGCTGGAGTCCACCACAATTTTTTTCAGGTATAAGGGATATATGATTCTTTTAAGCTTATTGAATAAAAATAACGTGGGTTTTAATTTTTAAGGTGGACTCTAACTTCATTTATTGATAAATTTTCTCCAATACAACCACTACCTCACAATGCGCAGTGTGGGGAAACATATCCACAGGCTGAACAATGATCGGATTAAAATCTGAGCGGCATAATAAACTTAAATCTCTGGCAAGTGTTGCCGGATTACAGGATACGTAAATAATTCTCTCTGGTTCAAACTGTTGGATTCTATCAGGTAATTTGGGATGTAAACCTGACCTCGGCGGATCTAAAATAATAACAGAAGGTTTGCCAAATTTGTTAACCAATTCATTTGGATTCTTCAAGGATTCTTTTAAATCTCCCTGGATGAAACGACAGTTGTCAATAGCGTTGATTTCACAATTTATTGAGGCATCATGGATTGATTGGGGAAGCAACTCAAATCCAACCACTTGTTTAACTTGATTTGCAATAAAAATCGCAATTCCGCCGGTACCTGAGTATAAATCATAAATAACCTGATCTTTGCGAAACTGTCCCCAATCTGAAATCAACTGGTACATCTTTTCTGCTTGTAAGGTATTTGTTTGAAAAAATGAATTGGCAGAGATTCGATATTTACATGAACCCAGCAATTCTTCGATATACCCATATCCAAAAATCACATATTCCTCATCGCCAAATGCAACCTGGGCTTTTTTACGATTGATATTATGAACAATGGTAGTGATAAAGGGAAATTGTTGTCGTAATTCTCGTGCCAGGGATTGAATGATGCTGTTGCCGTTAGGATGATCTGCTGTTATCAGGTTAATCATCATCTCGTCCAGATGCTTGGACTCTCGAATCATTAAAAAACGCCAAAAACCAGTATGGTCATGAATTGTGTAAGGCTGCAATTTGCTTTTCGCTGCAAATTCACGAACCGCATTGATTATCTGATTACTTCGCTCTGACAGTAAATAGCACTGCTCAATATCCAGAATCTTCTCCGGTGTACCTGATATATGTAAACCGAGCGCAAATTCTTTATCAATTAATTGTCTGCTCTGAATTTCTTCAGTAGTTAACCAGCGTCGGTTGGAAAAAGAATATTCCATTTTATTTCGATAATAGAAGATCTCGGGAGAGGGAATTGTTGGGAAAATATTTAGATTTGAAAAACCACCGAGATGCTCCAGCGTATCAATTACCTGACAGCGTTTTTGAGCTAATTGATTATCATATTTAAGATTCTGCAAAAGACAACCTCCGCAGGTGCCAAAATATTGGCAGCGTGCAGGAACTTCGGCTGGTGAATGGTTAATAGTTTCAATGACCCGGGCTTCAGCATAATTTTGTTTTTTCCGGGTTATTGTTGCCTTTACCTTTTGTCCCGGTAAACCATGTTCGATGAAAATTGTAAATCCGTTTACATGTGCAACTCCTTTCCCACCAAAAGCAAGAGATTCAATCTCTACCTCGACAATCTCTCTCTTGTTTAATTTGCTCATAAGTTATTTAAATTGTCTCATGTTAAAACACTGTATCGTTGTGACACAACAATGGAAATTTATTTTCCCAGACAAAATCATAAAAAAGATGCTAAGTTCAAATTATAGGCAAATAATAACAACCACTTATCGCATAATGAATACTGACGGATTTACTTTTAAATTATGGCATTACTTTTGTTAACTTTTAAATGTTAAAGTAACGAATTTACCTATTCGATTGACTTCTTTTAGTTGGCTTCATTATCAAAGAGATTAAATAAACCCTTAACTAAAATTAGGAGGTTTAACACTTAAAAAACTATCCAACCTAAACAGCGCATTTGACCCGAATACTGCTGTTCCGCAATACGATAATGGGTTCTCAAAAAAGCTACTCCTATTAGGGCATTTTTCACGGCGATTTTGAGAACCCTTTTTTTGCATATATCATTATCTCTGAGCAAGTTATTCCTCAATTTTGATTGTTCCTTCCTTAATTTCATCAATTTTGGAATTTTATTTACAGCTTTGTTTCTACCTCGCAACAACCAACTTCCCAATATACTCATCCTTCAATGATTTATCTTGCCTTGTCGCAGCCGCAATAATTTTATAAAGATAAACACCATTGGATAACATATCACCATCTCGATCCCTACCTTCCCAATAGAACTGGTTTGTACCAGCAGCACCTGGCAAACTATCCAAAGTTTCGATAAGTCGTCCCGCAATTGTGTAGACTTTAATTTTGACCTGGCAATCCTGACTGACAACATAGGTGAAAGTAGTCGATGAACCAAAAGGATTGGGAAAATTGAACACTTGAGAGACCTTCAGTTCATCTTCGGAAACAATGTTAAAACTTGCAGTTACAATAGATGAATTATTGAAATTATCCCATGCCTTAATTTTGATGGTATGGTCCCCTGGAGTTAAGCCATATTGTTGAGTTAAGTTATTGTTTTTATCATAGCTTGTCTTTTTATAAGTTGAAAAATCATAGAGCACTTTGCCAGCTTTAAAATTTCCTTCAAAATAGTTAAACAAATCTGTGAGAATGACTTCATCATTCTCTTGCTCATCAACAACCATTGTAATATTGTGACCAATATCTCCTGCAATATTTACTCCGCTAATGCTATCGGCGATTTCAACTTCAAGGATTGATTTTGTTCCGACCAAATTGCCATCGATAAAATTTTGTCCTTCAAAACCAATTTTAATGATTGGCCCTTCGGCATCCTGTAAAATCGAAGTTCCACCCACCGCAATATAGTCACGATAGCCACTTCCCTGTACCTGTTCGTTACCAAAATAGATACTAATCCTTCCTAACTTTCCGCCGTAAGTAATATCTTTAGGTACAATGAATTTCGCTACAAATTTACCATCTTCAATGGAAAGACCTCCCCTGAAAATTGTATTTCCCGATGCTCGATAAGGAATTTGAGAGCCAAATGGAGTGGTATAGATTTTGTCAGATTTTGAATCAAAAACCTTTAACAGTGCTTTACCTTCAAAATTTGCTTGTATAAAATTTTGTTTCTCAATTTGTCCTGTAATTTCTATCTCACTTAAAGCTTTCAAAGTATCAGGTTTTATTGATAAAATCTTAGCAGAATAATCAGGAACAGCAAGGCGCATCGCAGGATCACCAAATAAATGGTATTTCTGGTCATTGGTGCTACTATAGTTGTTGATTTTGGCAAGGATTAATGCAACTCCCAATCGTTCTGTAGTTCCTGATTCATCTTTGAATAGCTGCGCATAAAATTCACGATTCAAAGCGGTATTATCTGTTGCAAATGCCAGGCGAGCTGAAGTTAAAAAGGCAATTCCCCCGCGCCCTTTTGCGGAAAATAGCTTTTCAGCCATTCCTTGTTCCAATGGATCATCAAACCTGCCAAAATCACAGGTTGCAGCAATCCATAATGTCAGTTTTTGTTGGTTTTGTATTCGGTCAACATCTCGATTTTCTAATAGCAAGCGCTCATCCGCCCATATACTTGGCGCGCCATGACCGACATAATTTAGTATCAATGTACCATTATTTATCCTTTTTAATAGAGCTTCTGTCGCAGCCGGTTTCCGAAAACCTGAAGTTGAAGGGTCTTTTATCGCTGGATATTCAATAAGATATATCTTTTCTTTATCAAAAAAATTGGGGATATAGTTTTCAAATATGTACTCAGTGTCACGGGTGTGCATCGTTTCATTACTGCTGCTGCTATTATGATATTCGTCATCTGCAACCATCGTTACAATATGCCGCCAATCTTCCAATGGATGAGTTTGAGCTGGATTCCAGTATGGGGCAGTTTCATATTCAATAATTTTTTCTACCACATTTTGGGTCTCTTCTGCAGACTGAACTGGAAACCGACCAATTGCTAAATCAGGTTTACTATCTTCTCCGTTTACTAACACAAAAAATTCATCCATGGTTCGATTAGCATTTTCGTTTAGCTCAGTTGTCTCATAGGGTGGTAACCAATTTTTGTCCAGATCACTTTTTCTATTTTTATAATCATAATCGCCATCGCCACAAAGTAACACATATTTTGGTGTTGGTGCCCAATTATCAAAAGCAAATTTTACAAAATCGCGAATTGCAATCGGATCAACAAGCCCCCATGAGAATTCATTATAAATGTCAGATATTTTGACAACTTCTGTTGCCAAAGTATCATGCATTTCTCGATGTTGCTCTAACGAAAGCACGGCTTGATAGAAATCATCGTGGGTTACGATAATAAAATCAGCCCCACTGATTGTATCTCTCAAATCAGCAAGATTAACGGATTCAGTTTTTTCTGGGGTCTTGTATGCTTCAGGTGTTAAAGCAATATACTTTCTTCTCGGAAAACCAACGGCTGTATCAATAAAAGTAACTGAACCAGATGAGATCTCTGTATTTGAAATATATTGAACATTTGACCAGTCAGTAATATCATATACATCAGTTTGAGTACCTTGAAAGTCAGTTATCCTATATTTCTGAGGTCCGTCTGCTGTCTGATTGAAAATTAAATAACCATCCTCTGCCCTGAATTGCTTCTTGTACTGAATTTCAAACCAATCGATATATGCCTGACTTTCTGATGAGGCACCGAAGTATTTTATTTTTAAGCGATTGTATCCATCAGGTGAAAGTAAAACTTTTTTTTGAATTTCATGGGTTTCCAGTCGATTTCCGTAAAACTCGAAAGAAGATAATGTATTGTCATTAATATAAATTGTAAATCGATGCAGTGCTGAAGATAATCCAAGAACTCGAATTCTAAAATTAACTATATCTTCTTGATCGGTTGGATAAGGAAGAGGAACGCTATATCCCTGTTCGCTGGTACCGACCATTAATCGACCAAACCAATCTAATCCTGAGTTAAGAAAATTATTAATCTCATCTTCATCATAGTAAAGTCCCCAGAAATTAGAAGCAACAGCTAAATCTGGAAGAGTGGGAGAGATCTTATTTTCCATCCGTTTCCCGTTACTGCTGCTATCCCAGGTTAGCCAATAGACATTGTCATTTGTATAATGATTGATGTAATGCTGATATAATGAATCAGAGTCGTTGAGTGGTTCCCAATTATTAACTGCTTTTCCATAGAAGATGACATAATCAGAACTTTCAAATTTTCCATCGTCATTGAGATCAACAACACGAATGGCATTTTCGATGAGACTATCAGGTCTCGAGGTGGCAAAGCTTCGAGGGAGTTCTCGACCGCCATTATTATAGATTCGTATCGATTGGGCCTTGATTGATTCAATATCAATACCCAGCTTGGAAAGATAGCTTCCAGTAATCTGGTAAATCCCTTCCTGGTTGATATAGATTTTATACCAATTATCATTCTGAAAAGAAGTTCCAGCTCGTTTTACCTTTTTTACATGTTGTTTTAACCATTTTTTTGATTGAGGAAAATTGACAATAACACCTCGATAAAATTCATCCTCCCTCATGACATTTCTTGAACCGATTGACTCTTTGACTTCACCATCGAAGTCGACACGAATGAGAACTTTATTGTAGAATCTAATTCGATTTTGTCCGCCGGCAAATTGCATTATATTTAGTTTGATAGTAATGACACGCTGATTTCTTAAAAATCCGGGAGGCTCCGTTTTGATGATTCGTTGAGGGTAAAAATCTGATGATTGATAAACAGATGATAGAATTTCATAGCTATATATGCCTGAAGGATCGATTTCAGGAACCGGTAACAATTTTCCCCTGAATTCTTCAGATTCTGCCGATAGAATTCTGACGTTAGCCTCGCAATCAAGCGGTATGCCAACATTGATAATTTTAGACGGGATCATAGGTTGTCCCGGATCACCTATGAAAGTTGTGCGAGCAATATAAATTTTATAAAAATCTTCAGTGTTTAGCCGAATCGTATCAATTCTTTCAATTTCAGGAATGAACTGAATCGTCACACCACGATCAGATGATTCAAGCAATTGTAATCCCTGGCTTGCATATAACATGCTTTGAAAAAACACAGTTATCATCATAAAAATTGTCGATAAGGTCAGGCACCATCTCAGTATATTTTTAAATCGTTTCATTTTTTTTCAGCTCCGTATTTTCAAATTGAAATTTATCATTTGATTGTTGCTAACATTTTATTTCAGATCGATATTACAACAATCTTAATAACTCATCTAACAATAGCAAACTTTTCAATCTGTTGGGCATGAATCTTTCGCTGCCCGCTAAAACAGCTTGCAGTAACTTTATACAAATAAACACCATTAGCCAATGCATCTCCATCTTGATCCAAAGCGTACCATGGGAAATGATTAAATCCGGTTTCCGTCGCTAAATGATCGAGTTTGCAGATTAGCCGCCCGGTTAATGTATAAATTTTTATTTCGACATCACAATCTTGGTTTACCCAAAATGTAAACTCTGTATAATCCGAAAATGGATTTGGATAGTTCAAAATATCTTGAATGATTAATTTATCTAAAGGAACGACTGTACATGTTACCTCTGCTTGTGAGGAATTATTGCAGTTGTCCCACGCATTGATCTGTATGTGATGCATTCCTTCAACAAAATCTGTCAAAGGATATGAAATATGACCAACTGTGTAGCTATCCTGTTCATAATGAAAGTAATCATTTAAATGTGCCATTTTATCCCGAGCGTTGTCCAAAATCATGGTGATTTTATGCCCAATATCGCCCCCAATATTTACACCACTCAAACTATCCGTAACGGTTAACTTTAATATAGGATTGGGCGGGACAAATCCACCTGACATAAAATTCTGTCCTTCAAAGCCAATCTTGATTACAGGACCTTCGTTATCATAAAATTCTGTTTGCGTTCCTCCAACATAAATATGATCAAGACAACCTGATCCAAACAATTGTTCATTCCAATAAAAAATACTCAACCTTCCCTCTTTTCCACCATAAGTAATGTCCTTAGGAACAATAAACTGCGTTCGAAACTGACTATTTGTTACTGTAGTTGTGCCCCGAAAGATTGTATTTCCAGGTAATTTATAGCGCCACTCTTTCCAATTACCTACTTTATGAACACGCTCTTTACGAGAGTCAAAAGCTTTAAATAAGATTTGCCCCTGGAGTTTTGTCAAGGGAGCCTCCTGACTTTGAATAACGCCTACAACATTCATCTTACTCAATGCCTTCATTGAATCAGGCATATATTTTGTAATTTGTGCTACACAAGTGGGCATTATTAGACGTAAAGTTGGATCACCGAACAGATGATACAACTGGTCATTTTCGCTATTGCCTAATGAATTTTTTGCAAATACAACTGCATCCCCCAATCGAATTTGCTCTTCCGATTCATCAAATAGAAACCGATACAAAGCGGCATTCAGAATCACATTTTGATAAGGATATGCTAAGCGACAGGGAGAAAATGTAGCGATAGCCCCTTGCCGGGCAGCAATCACCAATTGCTCAGCAAAACTTTGAAAATCTGGTCTATCAAACCTGCCAAAATTACAAGTTGCTGTTATCCAAAAAGCCTGTTTTTTACCATTATCAAAACGAGACATATCATCCGAGACCACAAGGATACGCTCATGTGTTAGAAATTGTTCATTTCCATGACCGATAAAATTGATAATCAAGCTACCACGATTAATCTGTTTCAGCAATGTTTCGTGGGCAGAAGGTTTACGGATCCCAAAAATCGAGGCATCTTTAATGGCAGGGTATTCAGTGAGGTAGATTTTCTGAATATCATATTGTTTAGGAATATAATTCTCCATGATAAAATCAGCATCAGGAATGTGGTCAATGTTATCGTACCCACCACCTTCTTCAAATTCATCATCAGCAACCATTGTAATTGTATTGCACCATTCGCCATGTTCGGGGGAATTTTCATATTCGATTATTTTTTTTACTACATTCATTGCCTGATCTGGATTTTTAACCGGTAATCTACCAATAGCCAGGTCCATCAAATTATCATTCCCCGCCACACAAACGTACCAGTCATCCCTTGTTCGAGACAATATTTCATCCAACTCAGAAGTTTGAAAAGATGGAATGTAGTTTGACTCAGACGAAATGATATTTTTGTAATCATAATTCCCATCACCAAACAGCAAAACATAATTCGGCTGTTTCTGCCAATGATCGTTAGCATATTTAATGAAATCGCGGATAGCAGTTGGATCAACCAATCCCCAGGAAAATTCATCATAAACATTGCTAATGTTAACAACTGCGGTTTTCAGTGTATCACAATTTTCACGCAAGCTTCTAAGCGCAGAAGCTGCTTCATAAAAATCATCATACGTAATAATAATAAAATCTGCTTCATTCTGCTCATTCCGCAAATCTGAAGGCGTATCTTTTTCAATTTTCAAGGGAGATTTAAATTTCTCTGAAGTAATTGCCAGATATTGTTTAGGTATATTTGAAGCACAGGAATCAATAAATTGGGCTGTTCCATTTCCAGTTGAAATGACATCTAATTGGGTCACATCAGAAAAATTGGTTATATCATAAACATATATAGCATCTGATGAAAAAGATTTTAAATTATATTGATAAAAGTTAGCTGAATCTGGGCTATAAAAAATGAGTTGATCATTCTGAGCCATTAATTCTCGATAAAACGAAAGTTCAATCCAGTCCAGATAGGCAAGACTTTCGTCACTATTCGGCATATATTCGATCATCAAGCTATTGTACCCATCTTTTAAACTATGTTGAATAGACGAATAAAATTGTTTCATTTTGATGTTCAAATATTTCGAGTCGCTGCCATAAAAAGATGGTACCCGGGCTATGAATGAGTTATTTAAATATAACGAAAATCTATGTTCACCGGGGGAAATACCTGCCAGATTCAGTCTTACCATGGCTTCTTTGTATTGTAATACCCCAATTAAATCCCATTGATAAGTTCGTTGGGGCATAGCACTACTAAAATAATTCCCAAGCCAGAGCATTCCAGAGTTCAATAAATTTTTATATTCGTTTTCAATATAGATATGATGGCAAGAATTGGTTACATCTATCACCGATTGAGACGACGTTATAGTCTTTTGCTTCATTCGTTTACCTGAATTAGGATCCTGCCAGTAAAGCCAATAAACATTCTCTTTTGTAAATGGATTTAAATAATGCGAATAACATCTTTCGATATGATTGTATTTCCATCCATTTACTGATTTGCCATAAAACAAAATGTAATCTTGATGATCAAATTTACCATCTTTACCATCAGATACAATAATTGCGTTTTCGATTATACTATCCGGTCGGAATTCAATCAGTCGCTGTAGCAACTGGAAACCACCATTATTGAAAATTTTTAGCTGATTTGGCTTGATATCTCGAAGGTCAATACCGGCTTGTTGTAACTCTGTACCGGTAATTTTATAAATTCCTTCTTCTTGAATTCGAATTTTATAAAATTCCCCTAAATTTGTCTTTTTTAATTTTTGTTGGATCGATAATTTTCGAGATTTTCGCCACTTAGCAGCCTGAATAGGATTGACTAAAATTCGATTATGTTTAGGTATAAAAGCACTTATGTTGTTATTTTTTTCTTCCTGTTCTTTATTCAAAAAATTGATCCGAACCACCATCTTTCCATACAATTGAATCTGTTTCTTGTCTGGAAAAAATTGCACGGGATGAAGATCAAGCATGACCACTTGTTGATCTCGCATAACTGCTGGCGAAGAAATATTGACTAAATTGTCAGGTATTATTTGTTGTGATTGATAGAGAGATGGATCTTCCCAATAGTAGATGTCCGCTATACCGTCACGACTGAATGTTAGTGTAGGAAGAAGTTTTCCCTCAATTCGTTTGGTATTTTTTAATTCTAATATGTCACAGGAAACCTCAGCGTTAAAAGGAATTCCAATCAGTAATGTGCGTGTCGGAATTAGCGGTTGTCCACTTTTTGTTTTAAAAGAACAATTTTCAAATTTAACTTTGAAATATGCTCGACCATCATTTGTTTCAGATGTTATTCTCCATTGCTGAGGAGTAAATTCAATAACAATTCCTTGGTCTGACTGCTCTTTGATGACAACATCATTTGCCAATGCATTAGGGCAATCCAAAAACATCCCTATTAATAAAATGAATAGATATATTTTCTGAAAGGAACAGCTTTGCAATCAATTATTCCTCTATTTACTCAAAGTGCCAGGCACCTGGTTGCGTACATGGCAGCTCTTTCTCTTGCAAGAAACTTAAGTATCAAGAAATTGAGATAAAATAACTTATGTAGCACAGTTTTATAAGTCTTTATTTTTTCAAGAAAGAAAAAATACAAATAGGAATGTTATTTTAATCTCACTTCTTAAATTAACTCATTGAAGATATGAATTGTTTCCAATAATCCGAATAATGGTGGCATTAGTTGTTTGAGATTTACTAATCAATCGATCATAACCAATTATGCCGATAAATGTAATCATCATTAAACCTAAACTACCAATAATGCCAGCAGCTTCCATTGATAATCCAACTTGGGTGAGAAAAGAGTTTCCCAAAAAATAACCGACAATTAGACTTAATACAGGAAGTATAAATACAATTATTGAATGACGCACCACTTGTTTGGGATTAATCTCAACCTCTACTCTGTCACCTGGTTTTGCCCCAGTCTCATTAAATGCCATTAATTCGACACTACTTTCGCCGAATGCTTTGCAGGCATTACAACCAGCACATTGTTCACCTTTTGCCATGGTCACCCAGGCAAGATTTTTTTCAATTTTATTTACAAATCCGTTTTCAATCATGATTATTTTCCATGTTAAATTTATCTTAAAAGATACGATGTTATCTTACTTAAAGCACTCTTTTTAAAGCTCCACCAATTTTTTATTATTAAACAATGAAAGGATAAAATGAGTTCATGTAAATTTTCAATTTTTATCAAAAGATCGTCAATTCGTTAAGCTTGCAGTTGAACACAATTTGATCAAATTGTGATAAGAAGTGTAAATCTTAATTTGTTCGATAAATAAAAAAGCCCTCTGCTAATAGCTAAAGGGCTAATTTTTTTGTTTTAATAATTTGTAATTATCCGAGATATTTTCTCAACGGTTCCAATCGGGACCGATGTCGAAGTCGTCTTAGTGCTTTTTCTTTGATCTGTCGCACCCGCTCACGTGTCAATCGAAAGTGTTCTCCGATTTCCTCAAGTGTTAAAGGACGATCTCCTTCGAGGCCAAAATAAAGTCTGATAATCTCTGCCTCTCTTGGCTTCAAGGTCGATAAAATTTTCTCGATCTCCACCTGTAGCGATTCTTTCATTAAAGTACTATCAGGTGGACTATAACGATCACTTTCAATCACATCCAGGAGACTATTACCGTCTTCTTCTTTGAAAGGTTCATCCAGAGAGAGATGTCGAGCTGATGTTTTGATGACATCTGAGACTTCATAAGTGCTCATATCCATTGTCAAAGCCACCTCATCCATACTGGGTTCTCGTCCGAACGCCTTTTCTAATGATTCCAATGCACGACCAATTTTATTAATTGCGCCTACTCTATTAAGCGGTAAACGAACGACCCTGGACTGCTCAGCTAATGCCTGCAAAATGGATTGCCTGATCCACCAAACTGCATAGGAGATGAATTTGAAACCCCGGGTTTCATCAAATCTTTGAGCAGCCTTAATTAGCCCAAGATTCCCCTCACTAATAAGATCCTGCAATGGTAATCCTTGACCCTGATATTCTTTTGCTACACTAATAACAAAGCGTAAATTAGCCTTAACCAGCTTGTCCAACGCTTCTTCATCACCCCTTCGGATTCTTCTTGCCAGATCTATTTCTTCTTCTGGTCGTAATGGGGAGAAACCACCGATCTCCTCTAAGTATTTTTCAATAGATTGTTTAGTACGTGATCCTACCACTTTCTTTTTCTTAGCCATAAAATATCCAACAAATTCATATCTAAATTAGAATACAAACCAACCTCCCTGCTTACAGAAAACCTTCTGTATTAAAATTTATCAACATAAATCAAGATTAAAAAATATTATCTCAAAAAATGGAAACAAATTGGATGGAATGTTGAGGTAAATAATTGGAGTATTGCTAAAAATTAGACCCCTCCCACAACAAAAGTTCCCTAACCACCTAGATCTCCTTTTTTAGCCCAGGATAATATCCTTAATTCCTCAAAATTTATCTAGTAATTTATTTAATCGTCGAACTGCCTTTTCGTGTTTTAATCTTTTCTTCTGACTCGGTTTAAGAAAATAGCTGTTTTTTCTATAATCCCGCAGTATTCCTGCTTGTTGACATTTCTTTTTAAACCTAATAATAGCTCGATCAATTGATTCATTTTCACCAACGATCACTTTAATCATATTAGATCACATCCTTTCTCTCCTTAATTTTATTTTAGATGAAAAATTATTTCAATATATTCGGTTTAATATACTAAATCTTTAATCTAAAGTTCCTTACAAATTAATATTTTCTGTTAGCCATTAATTGTAGTGGAGAAAAAGGGCTAAAAATACAACTTTAATCTAATCAATTCGAACTGAAATAGTAAGGCATTTCAGACAATATTGTTCAATTACCAATTTGCTGTTAAATCGATTATCAAAGAACTGGTTATTCTAAACACTAATTTAATATACTAAATAAATCATCACAAGTCAAGTGGTTGATTAAAATATTGTTAAATTTTTCATATTTTTTTTACTTTTGGCAGAAATACAGAAAATACACTGCCAAATCCCAATTCACTTTCAACTTCAATACGACCGCCGTGCTCTTCAACAATCTGTCTGGCAACTGAGAGCCCTAAGCCAGTGCCATTCGATTTGGTTGAATAATAAAAATCAAAAATATTTGCCAATTGTTCTTTTGTTATGCCTTTTCCAGTGTCACGAAATTTAACCAAAACCCAATCTATTTGATCCTCATCGCTGGTAGCCTTTAACAAATCGAGCTCGATTTCAAGATTTCCTCCACCAGGTATGGCTTGAATTGCATTCAGGAGAATATTCAAAAAGACCTGTCGAATTTTTTTCTCATCTACCAACAAATCCAGATTGGTAATATAATATTTTCTATTCACCCTAACTCCTGAATGTAAAGCTTCTGCCTGCTGAGAAATAATTATGTCGTCTAATAATTGATCAATCTTTACATTTTTTCGATCAAGCTTGGTTGGACGAGCTACCATCAAAAAATTATTCACCAAATCATCAACTCGTTGGATTTCACTGGCTACAATTCCAAGGTAATGTCGAAGCTTACTGATTTTTGGCGTAGATTTGTTAAATTCGCGTTCCATGACTTGCATGTTAACAACCATAGCATTTAGAGGGTTTCTGATCTCATGTGATAACACGGAAGCCATTTTATTAAGCGTTTCTAATCGCTCAGCTCTTTTCAACTTTTCTTGAACAATGGTTAACTTTTCTGCCATTTCATTGAATCGCTCGGCAAGCATTGAAATTTCATCATTACCAAGTAATGGAATCCGATAGTGCAGATCGCCAGTAGAAAATTTATCAATCCCTGAAACTAATTGATTAACTGGAGTTACAATCCAGCTCGTGTAAATAAATGCAATAAACGAAGAGAGAATAATGCTAAAAGCAACAAACCAGAAAATTTGTCTTTTCATCTTATCTGCTACGGTAAACGCTTCTTCAACCGGCTGTTGAATTACAACTCCCCAATTCATCGGAGGTAGGGAGATATATGCTGCTATCATTTTAATACCATCTTTGTTAATATAAATTTTTTGATTATTTAAGTTATTTTTAATATCCAGAAGTATCTCCTCTTCTAAAAATTGTTGTTTCAAGTAAACCATTTTGGGCTCAGAATGAGCAACATATCTACCATATTTATCGAAAATAAATGCCTGACCATATTTGCCGATAACACTACTTTCAACAAGTTCCCACATCTTTTTTAAATTTAATTTTGCAAATAATATTTCTTCTATTTCATTGTAAGAACGGATAGGTTCTGCGAGGTCAATAACGGGAAATTTATCTTCAGAAAGATAAAAATCCGACTGATAATCTTTACCCTGTAAAATCTGTCTTATAAATTGTTGTGTACAATATTGCTCAGGATCTTCTATATAAGTCGTAGAAATAATAATACGACCAGAATCATCCAAAATTTTAATATCACGGAAAATTGGGAATTCATTTACCATTTCATTAATAACTAAATCCTGATCAAGGCGATTTTTAAGGGTACTCAGAATGTTTGATGCGTTGAACTCTAAGGTCTTTTCAGCATTTTCTATAGTCGTCTTGGTACTGTTTGCTAAGTGACGTGCTAACCTCATATTTCGATCTTTAATAGTTGCTTCTACTGTATTCTGTACCGTTTGAATGAGAACAACTCCAGTAATAATGATTGGTATTGAGGCTAACAGGATGTGGGAAATCAGTAACTTAGTAAGAAATCTATGTTTTATTTTTATCTGAAGCTCAGGCATACGACAGATTTAATTATTTTTTTAAGTTCCATTCTGTAAATGGTAACAAAAGACCTTTTTGATCCATGAAATTTGTAAATTTATTTCGATTTACAAAATAGCGATCAACCCATAAAAAGAAAAGGAATGCCGCAGGATGGTCTTCATTTATTTGTTTCTGGATTGCCTGCAATAACACCTTTTGAGTTGAAGGCGCTTGAATTTTATAAAGATCAATATAGCTATCGACTGTTCTATTTTTGTAACCTAATATGTTTTCTTTGCTTGTAGATTTGAAAAATGCTTCAAAACTTTCTATATTTTCCTCAAACAGATGATTCATAAGTATTGTATCGTAATTTTTTTGAGCTAATCGTTTTTTTATTTCACTCTTAAATAAAGGATTTCTAATCACATCAATACCTAATTTATTCCAATCTATTTTAATCCTCGTTACCAACTGTTCATCTAATAGAACTCCTTTTTCATAAGTAATTGAAAACTGAAAAGGTTTTCCATTTCTATCTAAAATTCCATCGCCGTTTGTATCTTTCCAATTTTCGTTTTGTAATAATTGAATTGCTTTCCTGGGACTAAATTTATACTCATCCAAACCTGAAGTATGGAATTTAGATTCATTTGAGAGAGGTCCGTCGGCTAAATAAGCTTGTTGTCTTAACAATCGAGAAAAAATATTATTACGGTTAATTGCATAGGTCAAAGCTCTGCGGATTTTCTCATTTTTTAATATATGATGTTGGTTATTATAGGCAATCAATTTAATAAAATTGGGAGGGGGATAACGGAAATGTATCGTATAAGAAGATGTGGAATTGTCAATCTCTTCTGCAGCTTCATAACTCTCTGTAATAGCAAAGTCAATTTCTTCAGTAATTATTGCAGCGATTAATCTATATTCGGATTCGAAAAATTTAAAAACAATTTGTTTTGGGCGATTCAAGTAATTTTCGTTGGGATAAATCACCTGATAAACGACCTGTTGAGGGGAACTATCCACTCTATCTAATTTTATTTCAGAATTTGTTCGTAAAACTGGATAATAATTGCTTTGTATCA
>JGI2171J19970_10000445_pt1 | contig 21858 bp, 16 predicted proteins | sample DeeMarSWOR324_28_FD_19970 | JGI IMG/M metagenome (IMG submission 19970) | reverse complement strand
ATCCAAAACAAGGGGAATTTTCATTTTATCACCAAAAACACATGGAAAGTTCCCCTTTTAAACTTTTCGATCTTAATTTTTATAAAATACACACAATGTATAATTTATGGATGTACTTTTACAATCTGGGAACAGATGATCCTATTCTCCTAATTTCATACCCATCTGCAGTCTCGAAATTGCCGCTTCTATGGAGGGCCCTGAAGAGCATATAATGCTAGGAGACAAAAAAACGCTTTAATATTCCAAGGGATATCCTCAATTTCCAGAACCAAAAGAATATCAAAAGTTTCTAAGTGGATAAATGTAAGAAAGAGACTGATAAAGAACTGCCCAAATGTAAAATGGAAAAAAATCTGAAAATCCGTCAATCTATTAAGTTCTCTATAGAACGTGTTAAATTTGAACCTATTTTTTGTCTTCTTAAGTTGTATAAAGTTCCAGCCTTTAGTCAGTAGAAATGAAACATGAAGAAAGTATCTTAATACTCTGGGATTTGAAAGAACGTAGTATATAAATGCGCCAATAAAAAACATAAGTAAAACTATAAATGGGTAAAATAATATCATAAGAAACTTCAATTCTGTGGTCCAATGCCAGTAATTATAGATTTCTTCCATTGAATAAAGTACATGAAAGTACATTAATATTGAAGGCAAAAATATTGCTAAAAGTTCCCTCTTTCTTAATCTAAATCCAATATTAGAATAACGAATCATAAGTCCAAATGTCGCTAAAAACATGGAGATAACTGAAAGTAGAAAGATTATCATATTTCGGATCGATAGTACTGAGACAGAAAATGAAAAGATCAGAATACAACATAAAATCTTAGATAGTTTCATCTTCTCACCCAGCTGTCTGCTTAAGAGACTTATCCGGTTCACCATTATGTAAGGGATGGAAATGCAGTATATAAAGACTTCCTCCTTTTCTCATGCAAAGCTAAAAAAAAGGAGGGTTTGAAAGTGAAAAAGGAAAATGGGAAATGAATGGGTCATGAGTTTCAGAGAGCATAGGAATAATAAAGCTTCGGGATTCTTTTAATGAATTTTGTTACACGTGTAACATGCTATAGACCTGAATTCCGTAAGAAGGCCCAGACCGATTATCATAAAGAGGCCAAGTATAATGTATTTTTCCACATTTGATATGCCTCCTCCTGACTGTTTTTTCAGATTGGAAGTATTAGGATTAGAGAAAGTGGTGGGTGACCCAAAGCCATATATTGAGCTAATTAGAAGGAAAGAAGATGAATTCAAGAGACATTACTCACGAGGTAGCCAGACGAGAAGAATTGCTCCGGTTAAGTGAATTAACCCATGTTCCAGTCGCTGTAGATGTGGGAACAGGTGATGGATTCAGTGCTCTGGCCTTATCATCTGTTTCAGATCAGGTCATTGCTGTAGATAAAGACTGGAATCACCTAACGAAGTATGCATGTAATCGAGTTTCGAAATCCATTTTATTAGTACAGGCCGACTTTTTATATCTTCCTCTTCGTTCAGTTGACTTGTACTGCAGCTTTGCCAGCTGGCAGCATGCTCTCATGCATCAGACTTCTACTGAAAAGTTGGAAAAAGCTATTGAAGAAGCCTTCAAGAGTTTAAACCCTGATGGAATTCTCCTGGTGGTGGAGCGGTTGGCTTTCTTTGATGATTGGCAGCCTCAGAACCCATTTCAAAAAAATCAACGAGTATACTATACTGTAATAGAGAATTTATTTCATCCACCGATTTTTAAGGAAGCACTGTTATCTGAAAATGAGTTTCTGTGTATGGTTGAAAAGCACTTTCAGGTACTGACTGCAGAGCTTGTGTATGATCGAGACATTCTATGTGATGCTTTTTTGATACTCTGAAAGAGAGAGAACTTACATGGGAGGACGAAAATTATATAGAGTTTCTTGCAACACATCGAGAGGCTGAAGAACCTATGCTAAGAGTAGTAGCCCAAAAGAAGTAAGGATTACTCAACCTTGGGCAGATATTGTTGTTTCTGTGAAAAATAGTTGGATGCCCATCTAGAGAGTCCCATGATTTTTTGAATTTTCATAGAAGTTAGATTTTAATTATCCACCGCAAAGAGAAAGGCAAGTTATAAGGAGTTAGGTTGTATTTTCGCAGTATGTTACACGTGTAACAAAGGTGGTTAAGTGTGAGATCAGTATTGAGAAGTTTATGCCAATGTTCTATTCCAATGTTTTCTTCAGTAGTTGTGTTGCATCAATTAGAGCTTCTTCTGCCTTTTCTACAGCTTCTGCTGCTTTTTCTATTCTTTTGCTAGCTTCTGTTGGTTGATCAACAAATTTTGTAAGCATAGTTATAGAATCTATGTGTGTTTTGACATTCTCACTGTAGAATTGACTGAAAGTGAATGCAGAAAAGATCATACTTGACTATGCTGAAAACTGTTCAGAAGAAAACATATCCAAGAGTGAATATGTGGGCTGGATCAACTGGATCTATACTTAAGAAGAACCGACATCAGAACCCGAACATAAAACTGAAACAGAATATGCTAATGAAATAGGAACGGGATGCTTTGCACGGACGATTTGTATCATATCCCTGAGTCTGCAGTGCATCAAGTATGCCAGTGAAATATCTGTTGATGTCATTATCCTTTTCACTTAAGCTCATTGAAACAAAGGGGAGACCCTCTTTCTTTATGGTTTTTACATAGCAAGCGCGGAGACTTTCAAAAAAAGAAATCTTGGAAATGTGAGATATCAGCTGAATCTTTTAGTATCGAACTGCGGAATTTTATCCACAAGTTATCTATACTACAAAAAATGTGGGCATTCTGAATCTTGAGGCATCTTGAGAGAGGATGCATCAATGAGACTCGTAAAGATTTCTAACGGTGTTAAAAATGAATACTTTACAATTTATCACTTGATAGCCGCTCTTTTGATTTCTCCCATAGCATATTGTATTGCATAAGGAAAAAATTAAACCAGTAATTATCTCTTTGCTTGATCAATTCGATGTGGGGACGTTTGTCAGTTGGAGTTTTGTAACCAATGAATTCGACAGAAATTTGACCATCGGGTTTCTCAGGATCAATAATTATCATGCTATAGCCTGGTGCTACTTCCATAAGCCGTAATTCTATCGAACCTTTGCCAACTCCTTTGTCAATTATGTGTTTTACTCGCAAGATAGTGCGTTCAATGTCGGATTTGATACCTCCTAAATTATCTAATGTACAATCAGCTGCTGATCTTGCGGCCTGACATTCAGGATCAATAACTAGAACTCGAATGCATACTCCTTCTTTCTCGTTCAGCTTTTCATGAAAATAGTCTTCGTGTCCCATAACGTTAATCTCAGAAATACCGCAGAACCACATGTCATGCGCTTTAGCGGTTCTCTTAGTCAAAGGCGGCAAAGTACTTCGATCTTCGAAGGGAACTTGTGAAATGCCGATGTTAATAGCATCTATCAACTTAACAAGGCCTACAGCATAATTTTTACGAAAGTCAGCGTATTTCTTATTCTTGAGAAGTGGAGGGATTCTGCAATCACGAAGCAAAACAGGTAGAATCAGTGGCTTTTTTTGTTTCATCTCATCCAGATACTTTGCTTGCCATTCCCTTTCGACCCATCCCGATTCTACTGAAAATGGAGAAAGTACAACTATCACGTAATCAGCTTCAGAAATGCCATGCTCGATTCTGGAAACAATATTTTCTCCTACTTTGATTTCCAGCTCATCCAGCCAGGGTTCATGCCATAATTCCCTTAAGTCTGATGCTAATTTCATTGCAAATTTTTTGTCTTTTGATGAATGTGATATGAATACTTTCGCCATGGCAGATCACCGTCTCATTGTAACCACTGCAGTTACAGTAAGTTACACAAATACATAATATACAGAGAGTGTATTTGTTTTCTTCTTTTTATAGTTTTTGGTTGCCACAGTAGTTCCGCAAGTAAATAATTATTGCACACTTTCTGCGATATTTGCGAAAAAAAAGAAAATTCTGTAAGCTCACTGCATGGGGGTGAAGGTGATCCAAGTGACTAAGAAAACCACCTCCGCCGTATTCAAAGATGGCGGGAGAGTTAATAAAGATTTGCCTTTAAAGGTAAAGAGAATTGAGAAGTTAAAACCTAAAGCTGTAGAAGCTTTATGCAGAGAGATATTGAAAGAAGAAAAAGAAGAAGCTGATTTCCCATATCAAGAGTTTCTACCAAAGAATTGTGAGCACTTGGCAGAATTGTACAGGAACAGGTGGACGATTGAAACATCTTACAGAATGACGTATGATGTAAGAGCGAGAACATGTTCTAAGAACTTTGCATTCAGGTGGTTTCTGGTCTTATTTGGGTTATTAGTAAGGAACGGACCTCAGTAGAAGTTTATTACTTCTTGTATCCTTTTTTTCGTAGGTCTTCTTCTAGAATCTCATAACGATAATCATCCCCGGACCAGTATTTATCCATAATCTTCATACTTTCCCGAAGTTCTTCAATTTCATTCTCTAGTTCTGCGATTTCATTTGCTGCCCGTTTGCCCTCTTTCTTCCGCATTTCCTTTTCTTTAACAAGCATCTCCTCGTACATTTCCTTAATACTTTCCAAATAATCTTTGAGTTTTTTGGGTGAATATCTTTGCAAGTCATTAATTTGGTCTTGAAGTAGACTAATCCGCTCTTGCATTATTTGGTTTCGGGCTTTGAGTGCTTCAACATGCTGAAGATAGATGTAAAAGAACATGACAAACAATGTAGGAAAACCTATTATGCTGAAAATGGCATCTACAACTTCTATTGTTACCATAACTTCTTTTTCAATTGTTTACTTATAAAGTTTTTTACGCTGTCCAGATGGATTGATAATCCATCCATCCTTGGAATGTTAGGCACTATCAAATACTTTTTAGAACATTTGTGTACTTCTTCATTTGCATCCACAATAGATTCATTTCAAAAGAATAAAAAGAGTAAAAAAAGAAGAAAAGGAAGAGCTTTTAGCATGAAATACATGTCCTATAGCATGTACAAAGGCGCGTGTAACAGCACATAGGCTGACCACAATTCGTATCCCAGCATGGCCATGGGCCTGTAGTTCAAGTATTGCAGAAGATAATTGGATTGTTTCAATGAATTTTGTTACACGTGTAACATCTTTTTGGAAATATCTCGAAAACCATGCCCTAACTATTTGATACCATGCAGAAAATTTATAAGTTCTAATCTTTAGACTGTTTCAGGGAACACTATGAAAATTGAATGGATAGAGATCAAACAATTTCGTTCAGTAGGAGAAAAAGTAATTTACTTGGAGTTCACATATCCAGATGGAAGAAGGAACCCATCTGTGCTTGTCGGAGAGAATAATGCAGGAAAATCGAATATTCTATCTGCGATCCAATTTATGTTCGCCGTTATCGCTAGACAGGGTCAAGAGGAGGATTTTGATTGGCATTTGGCGGACAGGGGGAATGACATTAAGATAAAAGCTCAAATCGCACTAGACGATGAAACTGTTAATGAAATGATAAGAATCTTCGAACTATATATAGACCACTCAATTGAACAAGATATGATGGATCATCTTAAGAACGAACTCACAGACAAACTCTTGGTGCAAATACTAATCCAAGAAGACAGAAAAAGCAATGACCGCGCCTGCCTTAAGTGGGGTCCATTATGTTTCAATCTATCGGGAACTACAGGTCTTGATGATAGTTGGAGGGGACTTTCTGGTTACGCAACTAGAGATACAAAAGAGATCTTTCAGGCTTATTTCAAGATGGTGGAAGATCCTCATAACAAAGACCCAAGGAAATTTGAAGCTGCTCTGAAACAGACTCTCAAATCACAAAAAGACTTTCTGGACATCCCTTGGCTTCCTAAAAGACTTGGAGAACTACTTGCATCCCACTTTGTGACTTTTTCAAAGATAAGAAACCTTCCCAAAGGCGAACATCATCCGAAAATTGATTCAGAGGATGGCTCTGATCTAGATACAGTACTAGTAAATTTAATGATGAGTCCTGATCAAGAAGATAAGAGGAGATATGGGGAAATAGAACACTTATTCAATAGGATCTTCCCATTTTTTAGAATTTCTCTTTGCCAAGATAGAGAAACTCAAAAACCTCAACTTAGAATCAGTAGAGAAGATGGAAAAGAGTTTCCAATTCAATTTATGGGAACTGGTACTTTGGAAGTCCTGTATTTTTTAACTAAGCTGGCTCTCGCTGAAGACAAGTTAGTGTTGATCGAAGATCCTGAGTTGCATCTTCATCCTCAAGCACAGCGAGTAGTCAAGAGTTTTCTAGCTGAAAGATCGAAAAGAAATCAGATCATCTTAGCCACCCATTCTGGAATTTTTATAGATTTGGAGAACTTACAGAACAATTTTGTTGTACAGGTGAGAAACGGAATGACAGAAGTATTCTTTATTAAGGAGTCACTTTCTCAAACTGACAAAATTATATTGAGTTCTCTCTTAGATACAGAAAAAGGAAGCATCTTTTTCTCTAGACTGGCAGTTTTTGTGGATGGAAAGACGGAATTAGGAGCATTACCTATTCTTGCAGAACTGAAAAACGTAGATTTCAATAGAAAGTCAATCTTTCTTTTTTCGCTTGAAGGCAAGAAAAATCTGGAAAAAGCAATTAGAATAGCAAATGGATTCAATATCCCCTGGATCTCAGTCTGTGACTACGATGCTGGCATGGAAATCACAGATTCAATAGAATCAACAAGAGTTCCTGTCTTATTCAAGCAGCTTTACAACTTAGGGAAGCTATCCCCAGAAAATCTAAATTTCCTTGAGAAAAATCAGGATAAAATTGTGAAAAAAGGCCAACGAGAGTTCTTCTCAGAAGAGCTTTTCCAAGAAATGAAAAAGATATTGAGAGACAATAGATGTTTTTTGCTTTCGTCCAACTTCGAAGGTATTCTCAAGAAAGAGGGATGTAAAAAAATTCTTCAAGAAGCTAAGAGAGTTGTTGGTGGCAGTAAACCTAGACAGGGGAAATATGCAGCGAGAAAAATCGTCCAGGAAAAGAAAATACTCGCAGAATTCTCAGAAATCTTTGAATATATAGAAAACAGATATTAAAAAATGCATTCTGAACATCAACTACAGCTGGAAAGGTACGAACACCTATTAGATTCCACTTGAGTTTCTGCAGTAAGTAACTCCACATCTCTCATGATAATGTGCGCTGCTCTAGCCATTGAATCACAAGCTTCACCAATTTTCGTAACTACCTCCATGCAGGAGACCAAATCTTCAGAAAGCTTTACCTGGTTCTGAGCTAACAGTTTCTGGGCAATATGAATGTTTTTAACACTTATGTCTAATCTCTCTTCAATTTCTTGAATCTCTCTATCAAGTTCTTTTTTCAACATTTCAACTTTTTGTGGTACTTCCCTCAATTTCTTTCTATCAATTCTACCCGTAACGACATCATCAACAAAAGCTTCCAAATTCTCAGTTAACTGGTGGGCTTCTGGACCTTCAAACTCAAAGTGTAGTGACTTTGATTTATCAATTTTCATGACATATTTAATGAGTTCACCTGTTTGATCTACTGTTACTACCTTACTCTCAAAATACAGTAACCCTTTCTTTATGACTTTCCGGGAAAATGGATCATCTTCTATTGCTTCATGCTGTAGTCTGATTTCTGCAGGTTCTGATAAATCAACAATCATCTGGTAATCTCGTAATCTGTCAATGACTTCATTGACAAAGGCAACTATTTTGTCCTCAAACTCAAAGGGAGATGTAAAGATAAAGGGGTGTTTAGGTAGTACATTGACAAAGTGACCTGTGGGGTCTTTTGACTTGAAAATATATGCTTCAGTAAAATGTTTGTGGATTCTTTTCTTATCAAAGATCCACCCTGTCCCTTTCAATCTGTTGTGATTGCACTTCAATAGTTTGAATTGGATAATCATGCGGTGTGCATTCTTCTGCTGCCAGGCAATATAATCATCAAAGGTTTCTAACACATCAAGTGGATCAGTTTCTTGGTCTGAACCATGTAACCCATCAGCTGGCTGATTTGAATTCTCAACTGGCTGGTATACTGGCTGAATTTTTGAAGACTCTTTACCAATTTTTGAGCCACTTTTTACCACTTCAAAAAACTTGGTTAACCCATTCACTGTCACCTCTGTGGGTACAAAAACGAGCTGATTTTTTTCCCTTTTAATTATGATTAGCTTCTTCTTTTCCAGTTTTTCAGTATATTTTTTTACCATATACCTGGAAATGTTATTTTTTCGGGCTAACTCCCTTTCAGAGAATCGTTCATACTTATTGTCCTTGGAGAGGATGTCCATTAAAATGTTTCTTTCTGCAGGATCCAACCCACTATAACCTCTTGTACACCTACCCAAGTGGCTGAAATTTTTCAAAAGTTTCTCAAAAGTTTTGCCATCATGGCCCAAAAAATTTTTATCTGAAAATGCGTAGTGTCCCCAGGATATTTTGATGACTCTCCCTTCTCTAATCAAATTTCTCAAATGGTAATGAGCTGTAGACCGGTCTACTTCAGCAAAGTGAGCAATACCCTTGAGCTGATGTATGTTGTTTGCCAATGCCTGCAGAATCAGACATCTCGTTGTGGTATTCTTTTTCTGTGCATTAGTTCCTGTTACATGTGTAACATTTTTTCTGTCAGTCTGTTCATGTCCCGGGATTGATGCCCTGGTAGCAGTTAAATCCTTTTCCTTAACGCTAGTGTTGTTGGTGTCAGTGGTGTTGGTGGACACACTCGTTGAGTCACTTTGTGTAAGCTCACAGGGTTCATAACGCTCTGTGGGCTGCTCACAGATCTCTGCACGGCCCTCGCTGATAACCTGTTCGCAATAGATTTCATCTGCCAGTCTGAAAAGCTCACAAGATTCATCATGTCCTTGACTGGACTGTTTACAAGTCTCTTCAGATCCTTCATCAGGCTGTTCATGGTGTATCAAATTTCCATCAACATACACTTTCCATTCCCATTTCTTCCAGAAGCTTCTCTTGACCCTTTCCTCACTTTCAGCAAATCTTTCACAGTCTCCTCTGCCTACAGGTAGGCTGATGTGGTTAAATTTCCAGCAACCATCAAATATGAGCTTGCGGCTATAAGCTGAATACTCTTCAACAATGACTGCATGTCTGCAGTGCAAACACGTGTGCAAACACGTGGGAAGTCTGTCGATCACTTGGCTCCCTTTCCTTTTATTATACTACCGATGACCCAGGTTACTGGGTTCCTTTTTGCCAGCAATGACCCGGATAGCTTTCTGTTCGTGTTTTTTGATCTTTGACTTCAATCTTCGTGAAATCACCTCTTTACTGTGCATTTTCTTTCTCTGAAGAGAGAGGTGTCTAAGAGAAGCACAAGTTTTGTAAATGACCAAGGTGCTCGTTAGACACCTACAATGTTACCACCAGGGTCTATCCTGTTCTCCTGATGGCTTCTTTGAGATCCTTACTTTTCTGCACCTCCATTTCATTCCTTCATTACCTCAATACTTCGGGACATGCTTTCTGTACAGCTCCCCGTAAGTGCTCTTAGCCACGTGGACGTACCTCATGGTGCTCTGGATATTCCTATGCCCCAGATGCTTCTGGACCACTACCACATCGCAGTCGTTGGCGATCAGATTGGTAGCAGCTGTATGCCTCAATGTGTGAGGAGAAACCTTGGTCTTCACTATACCATTCTCCTTGTAGGTCCGCAGACCCGCCATCAAAGCATACTTTTTAACTAACCGATTGACCCGATTCCTTGAGATCCTTCTCTTCTTCAGGGATACAAAGAGGGGCTTTTCAGTGTCAACTCTGGTATGTAGATAGCGCTCTATTGCCATGATACACTTCTCTGTTACCATAACTGTTCTATCTATCCTGTTCTTGGTGTTCCTCACCGAAATAGTGAACTCTTCGAAATCAATGTCTTCTCTGTCCAGATTGCACATCTCACTGACCCGTAGTCCGCCGTACAGCATCACCAGCACCATAGCGTAGTCTCTGAGATTGTCGATCTTGTATAACAACGACTTGGCTTCCATCACCGTGAGATAGTCTATTTGCTTGACACGCTTTTTGGGAGGCTTTAAATTCAACTCCTTTCCGGTGAATTCGTAGTAATGCTTCAGAGCAAACAGAATATTCCTCACTGTAGACGCTTTCTTTTTCTCTTTCAACAGTCTGTCAACGTACTTCACTGCATCCTTTCTGCTCGGGTTTGGTGTATCTACCCATCTCAGAAATCGCCCCACTGAATAGCAGTAGTCTTTAGTTACTCCCTCAGAAATCCCTTTTTCGACTCTCAAATAGACTGAGAAGTCTTCCAATATATCGTCTAGCACTGAAATCATACTATCACCCTTGTTCTGTTTTCCGAACAGCAGCCCTTGAAAAAAACGGTGACAAGATAAAGACTTGTTCCGTCTAATGAAACAAGAATTCTTGAGAAAGAAGCAACATTTGCCCTTGAATCTCCGAAAGAACTCATGTATAACGCTGAATAGGAAGGTTCAAATGATCCTGTTTTACAAAACAAAATCGAAGGTCTTGTAACCAGAACTGCATACAGCATATCTTCAATATGACTTGAAGATAAATAATTGCGAAATTCACCATAAAGTGCAATTTTCTCACGAAAGAAGTGGAGGGGAAATTGGAAAATTTACAACGCCACCGAAAGCTTTATATATAAGATGTGAGGAGTTATAATAACTCGCGATTATGCCCCGGTATAAGACACACAGTATCCTCTCCTTTTCCTCCAGGGGCTAGGATGCGAGAAGGGGCTCCTCGATTTTCGGGGGGCCTTTGCATTTTCTTGTTTTGCTGTCACTACTCTTACATATCTGTGAGGTAAGTTGAAGAAGGTGCTTGTATAAGTTGAACTCTCAGAAAACTGGAATGCTCATGCGACAGTACATTTATTATCTTTACTGGCATATCATTGTCACTGCCTCTATTCAAAATTGTCAACCTTTCTGGTAGTATAAAGGTTAAATCTCTTTCAATATCAAAAAATAGTACAGAACCAAAGAGAATAACCTGTTACACGTGTAACAAATGAGACAGCGCCAAATAAGTGGACACTCCTCCTATCGGTAATTTTATATAGTGACTGTTGTATCCTGCCCTATGAACCGATTGTTCCTCGTGTACATCTTCATACTCATCAGTGTGTTATCTCCCCCCCTTTCAGCCCAAGACGAGGTCATATACTTCTATGAGGAAGGGTGTCTCCAGTGTGAGAACGTGTCTTTTATCCTCAATGAACTTTCACAGGAGTATCCTCTACATATTATAGAATATGATGTTGGGACAGTAGAAGGGTATACTCTTTTCGAGCAATATGGATTTACCACTACTCCAGCCCTCATCGTAAATGGAAAAAAACTGGAAGGGAAAATTGGAAGATCAGACATTCTCAAGGCTTTATCCCGTGGCTATGAATGGTACCATTTTTTGGCCGCTCTCGTACTGGGATTACTCTCAGGATTATCACCCACGTTGATGGAAATGCATGGTGATATCATTTCTGAAGTAGCACGAACCACTAGAGAGGAAACAGATGTAGTAATGAGGTCTTTACTCTTTTTTGTGGGGATTTTCTGTATTGTATTGTGTCTCTTTTTTGTCTTCGGTATTGGATTATTCCGCTTTTTGGCCCCCCTTTTGGGGATTGCACTCTCCTTGAATTTGTTGAATTCAGGGCTGCACTCTTTTAACTCGTACACCAAAATTGATCTGTATATAAAGGCAAAATTCATCACGTTAGAATCGTCTTCTGTACTGAAACTGGGGGGGTTACATGGAATATTGAAGTTTCCTGATTCAGTGCCCATGTTCCTTCCTTTACTATACTTCATCATTACCAGAGGGAAATTCTCTCAGGATCTCATTTTGTGTGTGTTATTCTGTACAGGGGTAGTGATGTCCTATCTTGTCATACTGGTACTAGCAATCGTGCAGATCAACCTGTTTAGAACGTTTAAGAATGAACGGTTCAGCCAGCTGTATTTTTCTGTGTCAGGTCTCTTTGTCATGGCAGTTTCTGTATTACTATTGTGGGAGATAATGAATGAGATTCACTTATGGATAGCTGTGGTTTGTGCTGTGGTTGTCATTACTATCTCAGGAGTCTTGATAGGGTTTAAGAGAAGAATCATCTACTGATCTTCTGAACACTTACTGCTTAGAACCTACTTTGATAGTCTAAATAGTACTAAGTTATATTTACAAATAATGAACTGTTACACGTGTAACAATTCAAGATAACCCCCAATTATTCGATAATCATTACAGCACAGCAGATGCCTAAACCTTTTTAAATATCCCCAGTAAGTAACCTTCATGAAAAAAGTGTTCATAGTTATCATGCTTACAGGGTTACTTCTCATGCCAGTGAAGGCAGAGAAAATTAGTATTATCTTCTTTTACACGCCAGGATGCGATCACTGTGCCCAAGTTGAAGAGTGGCTTGAAGAGTTAAAAGCAGAATACGGAGAAGATATTTCCATCAGGTACGTGGATGTACTGAACAAGGAAGGCTGGGACGAATTCAAGAGTTATCAATTTTCAGTCACTCCTGCTGTGGTGGTCAATGAGGAGATCAGACTTCAATTCATGGATATTACCAGGGAGAGCCTTAGAGATGCTGTTGAGAAATCACTGGGCACGACCTCGACAGATATGAGGCTTCCGGTGTTGGTTATTGGTGTCATCTCAGGGACGACGGCCTGCGTTTTAGCAGTGGCAGCCTTCATGTTTGCTATGGTCACTTCTTCTGGTAACAAATTCAGGACGCTGTTATTTATTGCTCTCTCTTTCGGATTGGGATTGATTTTTGTGTTCATGGTGATGGCAGCCCTTTTGGCTGTGGGGTCCTACTCTTTGACAGGAGGAGGAGCATCTGTTGTCCGGTTTTATGTATCACTGTTTCTGGGATATTTCGTTTTAGTATTGGGGATAAACCAATTTAACTATGCTTTTGAATTTGTGAAGCTTCCTGTATCCACGAAGCGGTTCTTCGAGCGCCTTCTTGAAGGGTTGTTGAGTAAGAAAGGGTATATTGGAGCTTTTCTGTTTGGGATCTTATTTGCTCCGGTAAAACTCCCTTGTGCGCTGCCTGCTTTAGGACTGATAATGGAGGATATTCTGGTGAAGGGAGATTTGATTGAGGGGTTAATCTTGGCTCTTGTGTATGGTATTGGGGTTTTGATCCCCTTGGTTGCAGTAGCTGTTATCAGTGGAGGTTCTGCCCAGTTTGCCTCGAAGCTGAGATGGAGTGATACATACCGGAAGGTGAGCTGGGGCATAGGAGGTGTAGTGGTTTTAGTGGTGGCAGTGTGGATATTCTGGAATGCATTCAAGATTCCTGAAACGGTGACACAAGAGCATTATGTAGCATTTGTACTGGTGGGGGTGGCGACTATAGTGGTTATGGTATTGTTCATTAAATATGGAGGGGTTATAACCAAGAGTAAAATATGGAAGAGGGCTTCAAGAGGGTTACAGAAGAAGTTCCGGTAGAGCTTCATAGGTATCCACCTTTTGGGAGTCTATTTATACCACCTCCGCTTCATCATTTTTATTTCCATGTTTTCATCAGGGTGTCAAGAATTCTGATGTCAAAAGTTTTAGATCTCGTTAAATATCTAAATTTCGGGAGAAATATCTAATAAAGGGAATAGAATGTTGCACGCGTAACAAAAATGAGACAAGCACCCAAAGTTGACAATCACTTTTCATCAAAAGATTTAAATACTATTGAAAGAAAGGAAGATCAGGAGGGATGTGATATGGCTATTGAGTTTCGTCGAGCAGGCAAAGGAGTTGGCCTTTTCCTAATGCTAATGTTAGCCTTTCTTGTATCTACTGTTGATTTTTCTCTATGTCAAATACCCTGTGGCCAGTATCAAGCGAGAATTTGGGTGGACAGAGGGTGTGGTTCTTCATACTCAGAAGGGGACCCTATTACAGTCTATTACAAGGTCGAAGAAAGGTCAATATCATGCGAAGGAGGTACTGGAAGTCCTCCACAAGCTGATGCCAGCATGTCACATGTCATTACAAATCCGAACCCCAATCCTACTGTTACGATCACCATTATTGACTATTATGTCACTCAGGGCACTTCTACATATGTGGTCCAAAACCAATCCTGCAACCTCAACCAGGAGTATTCTCTCCCCGGTACGGTGGACTATGTTGCTGGGGAGAGAGAACTGCAGCTTCATGTTGAGATTGAAACAGGAGCTGAAATAATTCATTTGCTGAGTTCATGTCATTTTTACGTAACGAGTTCAAGGAGGCAGTGTTCTCTCGATATCTGGAGCTCAGCATGCAATTCTTCACTAAAAAGAGGGGACGGTTTCACTGTCTCCTTCAGTGTATCATGTGAACCTGCTACATATTTCTATCTTACTGTCATTAACCACACACCACAAGGAAGTCAAGAAGTGATCTCAAACGAACATTATCTCACAAATATCCAGTATACTAAAGATTTTGTCGTAAGTGATCAAGCTCAAGAAGGAATGAGATGTCTCGAATTCACAGCATTTGTTCCTGAAACAGAACAAACACTGCAAGAACAGTGCTGTTTTCACGTCATCAGCGATTCTCCCTGCTATGATCAAGATAACGATGGATACACAACGTGTAATGGAGACTGCAATGATTATGATCCCGCCATCCACCCAGGAGCTGAAGACATTTGTGATGGGATTGACAACAACTGCAACGGAACTACAGATGAAAATTGTCGAGCACTAACTATAAATCTGGGAGTGTCCCCTCCATCTCTTACGAAAGGAGAGATTGTCTCCATTTATGGGGGCGTCTCCCAGGCAGGGATAGAATACATTACCCTGACTTTCACCCGACCAGATGGAACAACTTTTACACAGACAGTGATTGTAGACATAGAAGGATACTTTTCGTATTCATTCGAGCCATATTCTTCTGGAACATGGTATGTCTCAGCATCAGTAGAAGGGAGTTCCAGATACAGAGGAGCTAGCAGTAATCCAGTTTCTTTCACTGTGATAGCAGAAACACATATTTCCCTGCAGGTTACCCCTACAGATGCAGATGTTGAAGAAAATATTGTAATATCAGGTAGTATAACACCTGCTCTGGTCTTAGATGTCAAAATCACTATTGAAGATGAAATGGGACACAAAGAAGAAAGGATTGTTACTACTCTCTCTGATGGTACTTTCTCCCTTATTTACAGCCCAGATCGTCCCGGTACATGGTATGTGACAGCATCTGTAGGAGGCACTTCCGAATACGCTGCATCCACCAGTGAAAGAATCTCCTTTTTTGTGAAAAAGATTGAGACATCTATTTCTTTACATATTACTTCCACACTCGTATACCCTGGAGAGGAGATAGAAGTATCAGGCAATATAACACCTCCCATGAGTGTAGATATCACAATTACTTTCGAATCCGAGGAGGGGGATAACTACACTGAGAAAACAACTACTTCTGACAATGGCACCTTCTCTATTTCTTACAAGCCAGGTGAGGTCGGAATTTGGCTCGTTTCAGCAAGCTTTACCGGAAATCAGAACTATGAAAGTTCTCGTTCCAATACTGCTACTTTCACTGTCACAAGAGAAAAAAGTGCGGTTTCTTTGAGTCTTTCTAAAAATAAAGTTGTAGAATACGATTCAATTGAAATTACAGGAGAGATACGTCCTCCAAGATCAACCACTGTTCTAATTTATTTGGAAAACAGCAGTGGTGAAAACCTGAGTTTTCAAGTGCTGTCAAAGGAAGATGGTACATTTTCCTATGTTCTTGTTCCTGAATCAGCAGGGGTATGGTCTGCTTATGCTCAAGTCCTCGAAGAACCAAAATACACGGGCGCCACTAGCGTCCCGATTTCTTTTACTGTTGAACCTGCTGTTCCAGATCTTGCTGTATCTAACCTAGTAGTTGATCCTCTATCGGTAGAGCCTGGCGAGAACGTGAAAATCCATTTCGAGGTAGAGAATCTGGGAACGGGAGCAGCAGAGGGGATAACTGTACTAGTAAGTGTTAATTCTGGAGCTGAAAGAATAATCATCTATGAAACACAGATTAGTGGAATCGAAGCGGGAGATTGGAGGAGCATAAATGTAGACTGGATTGCTGTTTCCGGAGTTGATACCATTGCTATTGAAATAGATCCCCTAAATAGTATTCCAGAAGTGAGCGAAGAGAACAACCAGGCAACTCAGCAAATGGATATCAGTTTCAAAAGAGATATATCCATTACAGGGGTGTATTTTTCTTCCGAAAAGATAAGAGAAGGAGAAACTGTGACCATAACTGCAAAAATACACTGTGAAGGCGAAATCCCTGTATGTCAGATCGAATTCTGGGATGGAGAACGCGGAAAGGGTTCCAAAATAGGTACCAAGATGCTGATTGGCCTTTCAGGAGAGACTTCTGTGAAAGTCTTGTGGACGCCTTCATCAGGCCGTCATGAAATACATGTAGTAGCTGATCCCTTAGATAGAGTGCCCGAGTTTGATGAAGAGAACAACGGATTGAAAAACGAAACCACTGTAGAAGAAACTCCTCCCATCGTTGAGACGACACTTGTTGTAGCAACAGCAACATCTGCAGGAATTTACTGGTACCTGAAGGATACTGCTCGTTCTCTATCACGAATTGGAAAACGGATTACAAGACCTTTTCATAATGCTGGTGAACCCATCAGGCATGCCTCTCGTGTTTCAAGGGCTCTCCAGCCTGCAAGGTATCCTGGTGGTTATCCTCTTTCCCCTGCAAAGGATCTTCTTTTAAAAGCAGGGGAAAGTATTGCAGCTAGTGAAACTGCAGGAAAATTGTTCTGTGCAAAAGGTCCTCTATTGAAAGCTGCAGAAAGTACTGCAGCCACTGAAATTGGAGCTAAACTCTACAAGGCCCTATACAGCAGGTATTACCACTGGAATAAAGCTCAGCCTGTTGATTTTGAAAGAGCTGTTCAGCACAAGCGGGACATCCTAGAGAAGGTCGTCACCCATTTATTTGTCTTTGAAGGATACATTGACACTGAAGAGTTCTGCAGATTTTTCAATGTGGATGAATTAGAACTCTTGGAAATACTGGATTTCCTGTACAAAAATGGATACATTGAGAGGGTTGTAGCATGAAGTTTCACTTTAAATTGTCAGATGAAGACAGACTCAAAGCTTTGCAGGAGAACTGGCTGATTTTTCTGCATGAATTTTTCGAGGAGAAGACTGTATTCCATACTTCTCAAACTGATTTTCTGGCATTTTTAGATCCTCATGTAATTGAATCGTATGGACATTCAAGAATGCTGCTCTTTGCACATAACAGAGGAAAAGAACAAAAAGTATTTGAATCTTCAATTCTTGTTGGATTACTGCAGGGAAAATCTGTTTCGAAGATTAAACATTCGCCTCCTTTCAGATTCTGTGCACTGCCTGAAGAGTTGGTGTGTATAGAATTTCCTTTAAAAGGGAATAAGACAGCAAAAGGAAAGTACAGAATTGGCATAAAAGTGAAGGACTCTGGAGACACAGCAAAACGACTTGGAGAGAAGTTTTCTATACAATTTGTCACTGAATTCATCTCAGAATGGGCAGGGATTCCTGGGCAGGTCCTGACCGGATGGGCTTTAGATAAGTTGAAGAACAGAAAAATTCATGTTTCGAAGGCAGACGCTCTCTATCTTGGTACAACTGCAGGGACTCAGCTCATGAAAGGTCGTATTGGAAAAAAAATTGATATAGCGGAACCTGTTGTAGGAACAGCCTTCTCAGGGGTAGCAGATGGGGTCCTCACTGAAATATTCGACACGTCCTCATCCAGCTTAACGCTCACTGTGGTTTGACCATTTTTGGAAGGACATAACAGAATCAACCTATAACAATCAAAGCTTTATACTTCCATTCCATTAGAGTACCAATGAATGAAGTAAAAACGATTGCAGAAAAAATTCAAAAAATGGAAATTCGAGGAGCAGGACCCATTGCCAGAGCAGTGGCAGAAGGTATGAGAATACAGGCAGAAACCTCTGTCGTTAAAGATTCTCAAGAATTCGTAAAAGAATTAAAGAAAGCAGCAAAAATTCTGGCCACAGCAAGACCGACAGCAGTATCAGCACCCAATGCAGTGCGATTCCTCTTTAAAAGGCTAAATGCAGCAAAAGAAGGGACAGAACTGGGACAGTTAAAAGAGCATTTCATACAATCCTGCAAAGAGTTCATCACCTTCTCTGAGGAGGCTACCCAGAAAATTGGTGAAATTGGAGCAAATCGGTTACGGGATGGTGACATGATCATGACCCACTGCCATTCCTCTAATGTGCTTTCTGTATTAAAAACTGCACACAACCAAGGGAAAAAATTTGAAGTCTACTGTACAGAGACCAGGCCAAGACTTCAAGGATTGTTGACCGCTAAACAGTTAAGAGATGCAGGTGTTTCTACTACCATTATTGTGGATTGTGCTGCTCGATACTTTATGGAAGATTTTGACCACGTCATCTTTGGAGCAGATGCTATAGCTGCCAACGGAGCTGTGGTGAACAAGATTGGTACATCAGAGATTGCTCTCGTAGCTCACGAGGCCAGGGTGAGGACCATGGTGGCAGCAGAAACGTACAAGTTCCACCCAGGTACTATGGCTGGAGAATTAGTGGAAATAGAAGAGAGATCACCTAAAGAGGTGATCCCCAATTTGGAAGAGTACAAGGGAATTACGATTAGGAATCCTGCCTTTGATATAACACCTTCTGAATACATCGATGTCATTGTCACGGAAATGGGAATTATACCTCCTCAGGCTGCTATTCTCATTCTAACGGAACAGTATGGATGGAAAATTTCAGAGAAAGAACCGTGGGAGTAATTTCAGTGATTAATGGAACATATCTACGATTGAAATGCCACGACAGTCGAACAAATAGAGAATGAAGAACCGAATGTTACACGTGTAACAAATGTAAGAACCATCAGCAAAGGCAACTGCTTGCAGAACTCATATAAATAACCCAGCTTACAGGTATTATGAACGAATACGAAGAAAACCTCAAAAAGTTCTTGCACAAAAATAACATCAAAGCTGAGCATTTAAGCTTTGAACAATCCTGCCACTCTGTAGCAGAAGCAGCTGAAGCAGCACATGCCAATACAGAAGATTTTATCAAAAACATTTGTATGGTTGATTCACGAGGAACCCTCATTGTCGCTGTTGTGAAAGGAGAAGATAGAGCGAGCACTTCCCGGGTGGGCAAAGTTTTAGCCATTGAAAGACCACAGCTTGCCACACCTGAAGAGATTTTCAAAAAAACAGGTTATCCCTGTGGAGGTACACCCTCATTTGGGTATGATGCAGTATTTCTCATTGATCCAAAAGTCATGGAGAAAGAAATCGTCTACACAGGTGGTGGTTCTGAATGTTCTCTTGTGAGAATTTCTCCAAAGGAATTACAACGGGTGAACAAAGGACAAATAGTGAGAATTCGTAAATAAATACGTGATTAAAGCGTATTACTAATTTATTCTCAAATAGTTTTAAAAAAGAGTTTTATTCAAGGAAGATAGTATATTCCAGTTCAGCACTACTCCATCTGTGGTCAGCAACCTTATATACTAGAATGTGACAGAATCGTCATCATGAAGGAGATGATCACATGGATATATCCTCACGAGTAACAAATCACCTGAAAAAGATATGTGAACCTGGCTCCCGACCCATTGGTTCTGCAGCAAACCACAAAGCTGCAGCCTACATACAGGAGGTTTTCCTTACTTGTGGACTTGTTGTACATGAACAGGAATTTGCCTGTCCCCACTGGCAACTTACCCGCACTGAATTGGTGGCAAATGGGAAGCCACTACAAGCTGAGGCCAACACCTTCTCTCCTCCCTGTAATGTAACTGCCCCCTGTGTACCGGTAGGAACAATACAAGAGTTAGAGTCTGCTGTATTGACAGGTAGAATTGCACTTTTGTATGGAGAGTTAACCAAGAAACGATTGGAACCAAAAGAATGCAAAGTGTACAGCCCAAAACGTGATCAAAAAATTGTTCGTTTGCTAGAAGAGAAAAATCCACAAGCCATTATCACAGTAACTCCTCAAATACATGCTGTTGTCCCTGTAATAGAGGATTGGGATCTTCTTATACCTTCGGTGACAGTTTCTCCTGATGTGGGGCTGCAGTTAATGAATGTCAAACAGCCAGTGAGAGTGGTAGTTGTCAGCCATCGTGATAAAAGTCATGGTTCAAACATCATTGGCACAAAAGGTACACGAGAGAGGATTGTATTGTGCGCTCACTACGATACTAAGGTTAAAACACAAGGTGCATTCGATAACGGCTCTGGTGTTGCAGTTCTTTTGACATTGGCTGAACTGCTGACACAAAGGGAATTGGCCACTAATCTGGAATTCATTGCCTTCAACGATGAAGAATACAATGGGCTAGGCGATTATGAGTATGTACGCCACACAAGTGAATTTGAATCTATTCATGCAGTAATTAATATAGATGGTGTTGGACACTTTCTTGGTTCACATACTGTTACCATAATGGAGAACTCTCAAGCATTGAGAGATGTTGTATCTTCAACAAAGGAGAAGTATCCCGGGATAGTGTGGGTTGATCCGTGGCCGCAAAGTAACCATTCCACCTTTTCAAGACGTGGTGTACCCAGTATGGCTGTGAGTTCAGTGGGAGTGGATATAGCTCACTCTCCATTAGATACTGTAGAGCGGATAAGTGCAGATAAGCTTGCTGAAGTTGTGATGTTCATTACCGATATTGTGGATGCATCTGATGACAAACCACTTGCCTGGTTCAGAAAGTCAAAAAAGGAAGGCACTGATAAGTAGTCTTTAATAATTTGTTTGACTGCAATTGCTTTATTATCCCTGTACAGTACAATCTATGATAGGAGGATAGTAATATAAGATCAGAAATTCGAGTTTAAAATTTTCAGCCTTTTTGAATACTAAGAATTCTAGAGAATACTTAGAAATTGTTACACGTGTAACAAAACTGAGATAACCACTAACAATTAGACATTTCCTAGTATGTGGATTATCTCGCAGCAGAAGAACGTTGTAAAGGATTTTGTGAAGCTTTGCATAAGAGTAATCTAAAAAAACCCCTTAATAGTCACACAACCTTATGTTCATTTAACAGAGTAGAAGCCCTTGTAACAAAAGGTTTTTATTATATAGAACAGTACAATCTGTGAAATCCATGCACAGCAAAAGCAAAAAATACCCTGTAATAACCCAAGGGTACGGAGTGTTCATAGAACCGAATGGCGGCTATATTTTCCCGTATGAGGAAATCAACGGTGTGAAGCGTGCTCATTCCAGTTGTGAAAATTTGAATGTCCAGGCATGTGCTATTTTGGCACATTGTACTGGGTCAGAGACAGTAGGAGACATTGTTCATGCTCTGAAAGATATATTTGAGGATATACCTCCAGATCTCTTTGCGCAGGTGGAGTCTTTCCTTGAGGAAGCAGTTGAGAAGGAGTATATCTACTGCAGTGATGAACCTGTACAGATGCAGGGCATCATCCAGGGGAGCATAACGTATTATACTCCCACCCAAGTTCTCATTGAGACTACTGCCAAGTGTAACCTGGATTGTAAGCACTGTCTCTTATCTGCTGGTGAACCGCTTCCAGATGAGTTAACAGTTTCAGAATTCATTCCTCTTATTGAAAGACTTTATGAAATCGGTGTCAAGAGAGTGCATCTTTCTGGAGGAGAGATACTAACCAAAGAAGGATGGGAAAAAATGGCAGATTTCTGTATTGAACGATTTTATTCTGGTATTTTAACCAATGGTATTCTGATAACAGAAGAGATTGCAGA
>JGI2171J19970_10000438_pt1 | contig 21973 bp, 18 predicted proteins | sample DeeMarSWOR324_28_FD_19970 | JGI IMG/M metagenome (IMG submission 19970) | reverse complement strand
ATGATTTTTGCCCACAGTCTTCTTGCTGCTCTGAATTTGGCTATTTCTTCTAGGAAGTTGTTGTGGGCTGCGAAGAAGAATGATAGTCTAGGTGCGAATTGGTCTACTTTTAATCCGCGTTCAAGTGCGGATTCTACGTAGGTGATTCCGTCTGCTAGTGTGAAGGCGAGTTCTTGTACTGCGTTTGAGCCTGCTTCTCGGATGTGGTATCCGCTGATGCTTATGGGGTTCCATTTTGGTAGGTGTTTTGTGCAGTATTCTGTGATGTCTGTGACGAGTTTGACTGAGGGTTCTGGTGGGAATATGCATAGTTTTTGTGCGTGGAATTCTTTTAGGTTGTCGTTTTGGGTTGTTCCTCCAAGCTGCTCTCTAGGTACTCCCTGCATGTCTCCTATTGCGACGTACATTGCTAGTAGCATGGTTGCTGGTCCGTTGATGGTCATNGANGTGGTTACTTTGTCTANGGGTATGCCGTTGAATAGGANTTCCATGTCTTTTAGAGANGAGACTGCTACTCCGCATTTGCCTACTTCGCCTAGTGATAGTGGGTGGTCTGAGTCTAGGCCTAGTATGGTTGGGTAGTCGAATGCGATGCTTAGTCCTGTTTCGCCTTCTTTGAGTAGGTATTTGAATCGTTTGTTTGTTTGTTGTGCTGTTCCGTATCCTGAGAATTGTCTCATGGTCCATAGGCGTCCTCTGTACATGGTTGCGTGTANGCCTCNTGTGAATGGGGGTTCTCCTGGGAAGCCTAGATCTCTTAGGTAGTCTATTTTCTTGACGTCTTCTGGTGTATACAGTCGTTTGATGTGTATGTTTGATGAAGTGTGAAAGCTGTTTTTTCTTTCTGGGTGTTTGCTTGTCCATTCTGGAAGTGTTTTTTCTTTCCAGTTTTTGTGTTTTTTCTGGATCTCGCTGAGCGTGTGTTCGTCAAACACTTGTTTCTTGCCTCCGTCAATTTTAGTAACCATAGTATTGTTCGTCCTAAAAAGTTGTTTCTGCTTGATTCTTTTTATTTATGGGTGTTCTGTTTTGCATTTGTGTTTGGTTTTTTCACATTCTCTTTCTCTCTCTTTTATTAGACCCCCTATAGCCCCCCTAGTCTCTTAGTCTCGTTATCTCTCTCTTTGTAGACCCCCCTATACGGGGGGGGAAAGCTTGTTTCTTGTTGGTTTTTTGAGATTAAGCTTGGAAACGGTTTATCCCACGATAGGAATAGATGGGAAAAGATGGAATCGACGATGCCCGTATCAGAAAACATGTGACTTCACGCGGATTTTGTTTTCGTCGACACACCGAAGTCAACTGGTCATTATAAGTGAACTTGTTCCGAGGCTAAAAATATCTATTTCGTTGAAAGAGATGAAGAAGTTTTAATAACCCTTTGATTAATCTCATATCGGAGTGTGGCTACACCATGGCTGAGATGGGCATCAGAGCAAAAATGTTGGTAAAAGATGTTATGAGTAGTCCTACGATTACGATTGATGAGGAAGCATCCGTCCACACGGTAGCCCAACGTATGGAAAAGTATAAAGTAGGCGGTATCATCGTAACTGGCAAGCAGGGGAAACCCTTAGGCATAATAACTGAAAGAGACCTCATCATACGGGTTTTGGCAAAAAATAGTCAACCAAGTAAACTAACTGCCAAACAAGCGATGACCTCGCCCCTCATCACCGTGAATCCTGATGAAACCCTGAGTGAGGCCGCTAGAAGGATGAGTCGTCTCGACATTCGAAGGTTAGGTGTCATGTATAAGGGTAATCTTGTGGGAGTGATCACAAGCAAGGATATTTTAGCGATCACACCAGAACTCATAGCAATCATACAGGAGCAAGCTCGCATTCAGGGAGAAACGGCAATAGAAGAGGCTCCGGAATATTCACCCCTAGCAGGGTATTGCGACCAATGCGGGGGCTGGTCAGACACGCTTGAAGAGGTTGAAGGTAGTTTTCTCTGCGAGGAATGCAAAGCAGAACTTAAAGCTGAATACTGAGAGGCCGAACGTTTGCGTGTTCAAAATCTAATGAACCGAAAACATCCCTCTCTTTACGCTGATGAGCTTGCCACAAAGGCTCGTGCCGTTCTTCGTAGCCGAGAATTACGACTCCTTCCTGTTGTGGACAAGCATAAACATTTCATTGGTATGATCTCTCGTAGTGACATAATGGCCATATCTTCATCGATCTCTCCCATTCGGGTGAATGGAATTATGTCAATGCCCAAATTCATTGCATCCGAAGAAATGGACGTTATTCAAGTTGCACGGGAAATGATTCGTTTAGATGAATGGTATGTTGCTGTAGTAAAGTCGTCTCAAGATTACACCTATCTAGGAGTTCTCGGCTTAGAAAGCCTCATTGATTTATTTTTGAAAAAGGGTTTTGCCAAACTCGCAAAGCCTCTTTCTGAGATTATGTCAACAGAACCGTTTACATGTTCTCCTGATGATGATGTGGATAACGTCTGGCGTTTGATGCAAGAACATCTTTTCGCTGGGCTCCCAGTTGTGAAAAGAGGTAAGCTTGTTGGCATAGTAACACAAAAGAATTTGCTAGATAGCGGGGTGATCTTTCCAATGTTTGAAGCGAAAAAAGGACGGTTCAAAGCTCCATCAAAAATATCATCTGTGATGAAAACTTCTGTTATTTCTCTTAAGCCGACATCTTCGGTCAAGGAAGCAACTAAACTTATGCTTGAGAAAAACATTGGGCGTGTACCTATTGTTGATGAAAAGAGTAAGCTTGTCGGCGTGGTTGATCGTGAAGACATCGTGAAAGCGCTACTTTGAACTAAATAGAGGTTTGAAATTTGACAGTACGTCGTAGTGGAAAGCGAGAATCCTTTCGGCGCAGTTTACGGGAGAAAGGGGCCCTACGTTTGAGAGTCCACCCTTCCAAGAAGCGTGAAGGAGAAGTAATGACCATCGCAAAAAGTCCGGTAGTCACAATGGCTCCTACTACACCAGTCTATGATGCCATACAGATCATGAGCAAAGAAGGATTTCGACGTATACCTATTGCTGATCCAGGAACCAAAAGGCTTCGCGGCATAATAGTCGCCACTGATATCATCAATTATCTTGGCGGAGGTGAAAAATTCCAGATAATTCAACGAAAGTACGCTGGCAACTTTTTTAAGGCGATAAATGAGCCTGTCAGATCTCTCATGACTCAAAACGTGCTTTCGGTTCCTGTCTCTGCTAAAATCAGCGACGCAATACGACTTATGAAAAAACATAACATAGGAGGCTTACCAGTTGTAGATGAAGAAAACAAAGTATGGGCTATCATAACAGAACGGGACATAGCACTCCTCTTCAGTAGAAGGTTAAGGGGAGCTAAAGTCGTAGACATAATGTCTAAAAATGTTGTGACGGCGAATCCTGAAATAACCGTCTCTGAAACCGAAAAAACAATGATCAAACACGGGTTCAGGCGATTGCCCATCGTTTCAAATCATAAAATCGCTGGGATGGTCACTGTCATGGACATATTACGCTTTTTTGGTTCAGGTCAGGTCTTCAAGCATCTACAATCCGGAACCATTTCTCAGGTTCTGCAGACACCAGTTCTCGAAACAGCTACAAAAGACGTTGCAACAATTGAACCTGACGCCGACGTGGGTCAAGCTGCGAGAATCATGCTAGAGAGAAACATAGGCTCCCTGCCCGTAGTAGAAGATGAGAAACTCGTTGGCATAATAACAGAACGAGACTTTTTCAAACTCATTGGTTGAAGAGGCTTCTATTCTCAGTAACCATGAACATCTCAAATAAACTCGAGGGCAAGCGTTTGCCAGTTGACTTGGTTCTTAGCAATGCCAGAATCTATACTCACAGAGGAATCGTTGAGGCTGGTCTGGCTATAAATAACGGAAGAATTTTTAGAATAGCTAAGGAGACGAACCTCCCTCGGGCTTCAACTAAACTGGATTTACAAGGATGCATAGTAATTCCTGGATTAATAGACATGCATGTGCATCTTCGAGACCAGCAATTAGCGTATAAGGAGGATTTCTTCACCGGAACATCGGCCGCGGCCGCGGGTGGTGTTACGCTGACCGTGGATATGCCAAACAACAAACCGGTGACTATGAGTTTAGAATCGTTAAGAGAACGCATGAAGCTGGCGGAAAAACGGATAATCGTTAACGTTGCTTTTTACTCAGCTTTTCCAGCGAACTTGGGAGAAATGCCTTCAATAGTCGAGGAAGGAGCAGTAGGATTTAAACTCTTTCTGTCACAAAGGATAGGAGGATTAGACATCGAAGACAATGGCGTGTTGCTGCGCGCATTCAACAAAGTAGGAGAGACGAACACTCTTGTCGCGGTACACGCAGAGGACAAGGAAATACTTGAAAACATCAAAAAAAAGATGAAGCAAGCCGGACGCAACGATATGAACGCTCATCTTGAAGTTCACCCGCCAAACGCTGAAATGAAGGCAATACAGCGCATCAGTCAACTCGTGAAGGAATCTAAGATTCGTGCTCATTTTTGCCATGTCAGCTCAGCTGCTGGGCTGAACGCCTTTTTGACAGCGAAAAAAATGGGGCTTTCTGTCACTTGCGAAGTCACCCCACATCATCTCTTTTTGTCACATGAACAATTGAAACGGTGCCAGACCATAGCGCTCGTCCATCCTCCATTGAGAACCAGCAAAGATATCAAAGCTCTTTGGAACGCTCTCACGCGTGGGCTAATCGATACTATAGCCTCAGATCACGCTCCTCACACGATTGAGGAGAAGGAAGCCAAGTCAATCTGGGAGATAAAGCCTGGTATACCCGGACTTGAGACAACACTTCCGTTGCTGCTCACACAAGTAAATGAAGGAAAATTAGCATTGTCTGATCTGGTGAAAATGACTTCAGAAAAGCCAGCGGAGATATTAAACCTGAAGGACAGAGGTAGTCTAGATCAAGGCTACTTAGCTGATTTTGTAGTGGTGGATATCCATCGAAAGCATAAGATCGACTCGTCTAGATTTCTTTCGAAAGCCAAGTATTCCCCATTTGATGGATGGAAAGTTAGGGGTAAGCCGATAAAGACTTTTGTAAACGGGCAGCTAGTCATAGACGAGGGCGAAATTGTGGCGAAGCCTGGAGCCGGCCAAATCGTTGTGGGGAAAAACCGCAAACATTAAACTTGTCCAACGAGTGTAGACGAATATTCGGTACGCTTATCTATATGCAGTAGGAATAATCTGGCAGGTAATGAAATGCCAAGAGATCCTGTTTGCGGAGTTGTCCTTGACGAAAGAACGGCTAAATTCAAAATCAAGTTTGGTGGAGAAACATACTATTTCTGTTCAATAACGTGTAAAAAAAGATTCAAGAGAAGCCCAAACAAATTTGTAAAATAGAGCATGTTTCGCAACTGTCTGCACATGCACATCGGTGGAAACGTTGAAGTTCATAACTGACGGCATGCTTGGAAAGCTCACTCGATGGCTTCGCATGCTTGGTCAAAACGTTGAATACTCCAGGTCTCTTGACGATAAGCAGTTAATAGAAGTCGCAAAAAAGCAGTCTCGTGTTCTCCTTACTCGTGACCTTAGACTTTATCAACAAGCTGTAACGCATGGAGTGAGTGCCTTTCTCGTTGAGGGCACAACAGAAGCTGAGAAGCTCGCTAACTTGGCAAAGCGATTTGATCTCGCACTTGAAGTTGATGTCACTGTTTCGCGTTGTCCCAAATGCAACACACAAATCAAACCAGTTTCAAAAGACAAAATTGTCAAAAAGATTCCGCAAAAAACTTCTTTACACTACAACGAGTTTTGGATGTGTCCCAACTGTGAACAGATTTACTGGCAGGGCGCCCACTGGAAAAGAATCGACAAGACCTTGAGAAACGCTAANCAAGAATTAGAAAAGCTCGACAAAATCTGAGAATATAGNGTGTGAACATAAGCTGAAAAAACAAGCATAAAAAGTTGAGAAGGCAGATGGTTTTTAGTCCTCTGGAAGGAGCCATTTTAATGGTATGTCTTGGAAGGTTCCATCTGGAAGCGTTCTACGAATAGTGATGGGAAGGATTTTACCCTCAAGTTCTTGAATGGCGATGTCAATAGGGTTTGAAACGTTTTCCGAAGGTTTGACGAGTACGGGTGCACCCATGGAGATTTGAAGAGCTCTGGCCCCCACTATGCGGGCTTTTTCATAGCGTGTAAGCTTGGGGGGACCTATCAAAACTTTCTTCTCTCTGTCGGTCAGTTTCGTTAGTATGCCCCCATGCCGGGAGGCATTCCACCAGGTCCCATACCAGGTCCACCCGGTGGTGTTGGTGGAGCTTTCATCTTGCCAGATGCGATGATGTCGTCGATCTTTAAGATCATGCATGCAGCTTCACTGGCTGATTTGATGATTTGCTTTTTGACTGCAAGTGGTTCAAAGACATTTACTTGTTTCATGTTTCTTACTTTTCCTTCGTGAACATTGACTCCTGCCCAAATTTCACCCTTGTCATGTCGAGCCCGAAGCTCAGATATGATATCGATTGGGTCGAGTCCCGCGTTCTCGGCTAGCGTGGTTGGTATCGCTTCAAGTGCCTCTGCAAAAAGCATTGCTGCGAGTTGTTCTCTTCCTGGAAGCGTCTCCGCGTACTCCTTAACAATCTTTGCAACTTCCATTTCTGGTGCTCCGCCGCCGGCTATGATTTTTGGTTCTTCAACAACGTCGCGTACTACACATAGTGCGTCATGTAGTGACCGTTCGGCTTCGTCAACAATTCTTTCGGTTCCACCTCGTATGAGGATGGTTACTGACCGTGGGTTTTTGCATCCTTCGATAAAGGTCATTTTATCGTCGCCGATTTTTCTTTCTTCTACGAGTTTAGCGTAGCCCAAGTCTGCTTTGGTTAAGTCGTCTAAGTTTGTGGCAATTCTTCCTCCAGTTGCCTTTGCGAGCTTCTCCATATCCGATTTCTTGACTCGACGCACTGTGAAGACATTCTCTCTGGAAAGGAAATGCTGAACTAGGTCGTCTATACCTTTTTGGCAGATAACCACATTAGCTCCTTTTGCGGTGATTTTTTTGGCCATCTGTTTTAGCATATTCTCTTCCTCTTTCAAAAAAGCGTCCATCTGCTCAGGGCTTTCTATGTTGATTTTCGCGTCGAACTCGGTTTTTTCAATTTCAAGTGAAGTATCCAGTAGAATAATTTTGGCCTCTTCCACGCGTTTTGGCATGCCTGGGTGAACAACTTCTTTATCAATTATAACTCCGTTGATGAGTTTTGTGTCGGTCAGCGCCTCACCAGCTTTTTTCTCAACCTTAACATCGTCAATGTCCACTTTGTATCCGCCCTTGACTTTTTCAGCGACTTGAAGAATACTCGAAGAAGCGATTTCCGCTAGGTATTCTCTGTTCTCAGCGACAAGCTTGCTGGCCATAGAGGTCATTGCAACTTTTTTCAAAGATTCCTTGTCATCTGGCTTCACCGAGATGGCGATTTTGTCAAGTGCCTCAAGCGCCTTTTCAGCCGCCTTTCGGTATCCATCTATAATAACCGTTGGGTGGACCTTTTTCTCAATAAGGTCTTCAGCTTTTGCTAACAACTCTCCAGCCGTGATTACAGATGTTGTTGTTCCGTCACCTACTTCATCGTCCTGTGTCTTAGCAACTTCTACCATCATCTTCGCGGCGGGGTGTTGGATGTCCATTTCGTCAAGAACTGTACGGCCGTCGCTTGTGATGGTAACGTCACCCATGCTGTCTACAAGCATCTTATCCATGCCTTTCGGTCCGAGAGCGCTTTTTACAGCTTCAGCAACGATTCGAGCTGCCATCATGTTGGCTCGTTGGGCTTCTCTTCCCCGAGATTGCGATGCTCCTTCCCTCAATATCAGAATTGGGGTTCCTGCAGGTTGTGAAGACAATCTCAAACAATCCTCCTATTATAGCGGAACAGTAGAAAACGGATTAGAATATAAGTCTTACGAAAAACATTTTTATGTTAAGAAGGGGGGACCGCTGTTTTTGGAAGCATTTGTGGTCGATGGGTTTTTTAGGTGAACATAGGAGCTAAATAGTAAAACCTGAATTGTTAAACATTAACGCGTTAAGGAAGAGGAGAGTTCAGGGATGCCTACAATAATCGTGTGCCTCAAACAAGCCGTCGACGTAACCGAGTTAAAAGTAGATTCAGCTACGCAACGTCTAATAACTACTGATGCGCCACGGAAAATAAGCGACTTTGACAAGAACGCATTAGAAGAAGCTGTGATACTAAAGGAAAAGCTCGGAGGAGAAGTAATTATAGTAACTGTTGGTCCAGAAGATGCCAAGATGGTTCTGAGGGAAGCCTTGGCAATAGGTGCAGATAGAGCGTATCTTCTAAGCGATCCTTTATTTGAACACTCAGACACGCTTGCCATCTCCTACATTCTTGCCGAGGGAATCAAGAAACTGGGAAACTTTGATCTAATCCTTTGCGGCGAAGCATCCATTGACAGCTATTCAGGTCAGGTTGGGCCTCGCTTAGCCGAGAGACTAGGTCTTCCACAAATAACGTATGTAAGAGCAATTAGCCTTGATAGCGACACCGTAGTGGCTGAGCGAAGCTTGGAAGATTGCCATGAGACGATTAAAGCGAAAACGCCGGTGCTGTTAACGGTGACCAAGGAAATCAACGAGCCTAGGATTCCCTCCCTCATGGCTATCATGAAGGCATCGAAAAAGGAAATCACGATTTGGAACGCGGAAGACCTCAAAGTTAGTAAAGCGAGAGTTGGAGAAGCTGGGTCGGCGGTTCAAATATTAGAAGTTCTCGCGCCAAAGATGGAGCGGAAAAAAATCGTGGTGAAAGCGGAGACTGTCGAGGGAGTTGCAGAGAATTTGGCGAAGGCTCTCATCAAAGAGGGAGTCGTGGGACGGTGAGGGCGTTGAGTGAATTTCAGGGCGTTTGGGTCTTCTCTGAAAACCTGGATTTGATGCTTGAATTGCTTGGGAAAGGAAGCGAGTTGGCGGATAGGCTAAGTGTAGAATTGACCGCTGTGCTGATGGGACAGAACGTTAAGGATCAAGCAAGTGAGCTTATAGAACACGGAGCAGACAAAATCTTCATAGTTGATCGTCCAGCACTCAAAAATTTCTATGTTGAACCGTACACCGATGCACTCGCTCAACTGGCCCAGCAACACAAGCCTGAAATTTTCTTGATCGGCTCAACGAGAAGGGGAAGGGAGGTTGCCTCAAGACTTGCCGCAAGGCTGGAAACTGGATGTGTTTCAGACTGTACAGAGCTGAGCATCAATGGTAGTGACAGGTTGATTATGAGTCGAATGGTGTACGGCGGGAATGCTATAGCGACCGAGGTCTGCCGCGTCAAGCCGCAAATTGCCACCGTGCCTCCAAGGGTCTTTGAGAAGCTTGAGTTTAAAGGAAGAAAGGGAGAGGTCGTCGAAGCCGATGTTGAACTTAAGGAGCCGAGAACTGAGGTTGTTGAAACCAGAGAAATCGAGGCGGCAAGGGTTAAAGTGGAAGAAGCCAAAGTGATCGTTTCTGGTGGACGGGGAGTAGAGAAGAAGGAGGATTTTAGAATCCTCGAGGAACTAGCAGAAACATTGGGTGGTCAGGTTGGGAACTCAAGACCGCTCGCGGAAGATCGCAAATGGTTCACCGACTGGATTGGGCTTTCAGGTCACAAAGTTAGGCCTTTGCTTTACATTGCCTGCGGGATTTCCGGCGTGATTCAACACGTTGCTGGGATACGTGATTCCCAAGTAATCGTAGCTATCAACAAGGATTCTGAGGCGCCGATTTTTGAGGTTGCGGATTATGTAGTCGTTGGGGATCTGTATGAGGTTGTTCCTGCGTTGTCTAGTGCCTTAGGGAAATTGTTGAAGGGTAGTCAGTAGATACGCATAGAGACGGGTGCGCAGGGTGAGAGACGGAGAGGCTATTTGTAGGGAATAAATTCTTTTCCAAGCAGTTCTCTTGCGATAACGATTCTCTGGATGTTCGTAGCTCCTTCAGCCCCGATGCAGTAAGACATGATTCCCCTCAACCCCATTTCGAGGGGGCATTCCTTGGTGTATCCATACGCTCCATGCCACAACATTGCATCCTTGAACGCCTTGAACGCAAAGTGTGGCGCTTTCAACTTGCACATAGATATCCACTTGGCAACTTCGGTGGGTGAAAAACGTTTTTTCTTGTATCTTTCATCCATCATCCAAGCTGTCTTGTATACGAGTCCCCGTATCATTTCAAGTTCTGTGTAATCGTCTGCAAGTTCAAACTGTATCCCCTCAAACTTACCTATTGGACGCCCGAACACCCTTCGTTCTTTGATGTAATCCATTCCGATTTCAAGTGCACGTTGAGCCGCTCCTACACATGCAGCTCCGATGAGGAGCCTCGCTGCGTCAAAACCTTCCATGGTGAGGTAAAATCCTTTATTCACTTCTCCGAGGACGTGACTATCTGGCAGTCGAACATTTTTCATCAAGAAGCCTCCAGTTGATATTGCCATTCTACCCATGTCATCAAACCGCTTTGACACTTCAACTCCTGAAGCTTTTATAGGGAGGTAGAATCCCGTCATGCCTCTATGAGGAGCACCTGGAGGTGGCGGTGCAGTTCTGGCAACCACGAAAAAGCCGCCTCCAAGTTCAACAGCTTCTTCTGTGCCGCTGATATACGTTTTCTCTCCATTGAGAACCCAGTCGTTTCCTTCTTTTTTTGCTGTTGACTTGAACGCAGCGACATCGGAGCCGCCGCCAGCTTCGGTTGACGCTATGCCGATAATTGCGTCGCCTCGTATAGCCTTCCGTATAACCTTTTCTCTAACCTCTTCAGTGCAGTATTTGTCCACCACAAAGCCCCAAGACGATTCAACTAACCATAATACGGGTATTGCTATGCTGATGTCTGCGTAGGCTAGTTCTTCAGCTGCTATGCAGGCTGCTGTCCAACCTGCTCCTGTTCCGCCGTGTTCCTCTGGTGCAGTCATGATCAGCAGGCCAAGGTCGGCCATTTGCTTGATCAGTTCGTGTGGGATCTCCTGTTTGGTGTCCATTTCTCTGATCTTTTCTATGGTTAAGTTCTTTTCACACCATTCTCTCAAGGCTTTTCTAAACAGCTCTTGCTCCTCTGTAAAGCGAAAATCTATCATGTCTTTCACCTTTAAGGTAGAAGTTTGTATAGATCTTGGAATATAAAATTTGCCAGAAAGCTCACAGTAGTCATGGCAGAGACTGCTAAAATCCTACACCGCTTGTAAAGCGCTTAATGCTTATATGAAAGTAAGAGGTTATTTCGAATCTGCTCTTTACAGAGAGTGGTTGTCATGAAAAAGGTTAAGGTAGTCATAATGGGGGCAGCAGGAAGAGATTTTCACAACTTCAACGTTTACTTCAGGAAGAACGATGAATACAAAGTTGTGGCGTTCACCGCCACTCAGATACCCGGCATCGAGAAACGGGCATATCCTGCTGAATTGGCGGGTCTAAATTATCCCAAAGGCATACCCATCTATCCAGAAGAGGAACTTCCGGAACTCATCAAGAAATACGATGTGGATGAAGTAGTTTTTGCATACAGCGATGTTTCTTACGAATATGTTATGCACAAGTCTTCGATAGTGTTGGCTAATGGTGCCGATTTCAGGTTAATGGGACCATCGTCTACGATGCTTAAGGCCAAAGTTCCCGTAGTTTCAATCTGTGCGGTTAGAACAGGATCTGGAAAAAGTCAAACATCAAGAAAAGTCTCTAAGATCTTAAGAAAAATGGGCTTCAAAGTGGTTGTTGTACGACATCCGATGCCATACGGCGATTTACGCAAACAAGTCTGTGAAAGATTTGCATCCTATGAAGACCTTGATAAGTACGAGTGTACAATTGAGGAGCGAGANGAGTACGAGCCGCACATCAATAACGGAATTGTGGTTTACGCCGGGGTTGACTATGAAAAGATTTTGAGAGAGGCTGAAAAGGAGGCAGACATCATAATATGGGATGGAGGCAACAATGACATGTCCTTCTACAAATCTGATTTGTACATCGTAGTGGCTGATCCGCACAGGCCTGATCACGAACTAGCATATCATCCGGGAGAGGCAAACCTAAGAATGGCTGATGTGGTTGTCATAAACAAGGTTGACACAGCGGATCCAATGAACATTGAAACTGTTCGAAAAAACATAGAGGCAGTCAACCCTAAGGCAACAATCATAGAAGCAGCCTCACCAATAACTGTAGATAATCCAAGCATTGTTAAGGGGAAAAAAGTCTTGGTTATAGAAGATGGCCCTACTTTGACTCATGGCAACATGGCGTATGGAGCTGGAACCATCGCAGCAAAAAAGTTGGGAGCAAGTGAAATAGTTGACCCCCGTCCGTACGCCGTCGGTTCAATAAGGGCTACTTTTGATAAATACACTCATTTAGGACCACTGCTTCCTGCAATGGGTTACGATGCGGCGCAGGTAGGAGAGCTTGAAGAAACCATCAACAAAACGCCTTGCGACGTAGTTGTCATTGGAACCCCCATAGACCTGCGAAAGGTTTTACGACTAGGCAAACCTGCCACAAGAGCTCGATATGAACTTGAAGAGATTAGTAAACCATATCTAGAAGACATATTGGCACAGCGTTTTCCTAAACGGTAGCGCATATTAGTGGGAAGGTATGGAAGTAAAAGAGATGTCAAAGGAAAGCTTGTCTCGCATAACGGTCAAGTTTTTGATTGAAGAGGTCGGTGAGGCAGAGGGAGAACTCATCCGTCATCTTGCTCCAAGAACAGTAGACACCCTTGTGAAATTGCTTCCAGTTGAAGGGCGAGCAGCCCATTGGAAGGAGGAGATTTACTTCGAAATCCCTGTGAAGATGGGAGACGAAAAAGCGAAATCCACAGTTGAGAGCGGAGCCATCGCCTACTGGCCTATGGGAAACGCGCTCTGCATTTTCTACGGTGAAACCCAACCCTATAGTCCAGTTAATGTTATGGGCAAGGTGACAAAGAATTTGCATCTTTTTGCGCAGACAGGAAGTGGCAAAAAAATCAGAGTAGAAAAAGTTTAGTGCAGATAAAGTTCCATTCTTGCTATATTTTCCTTTCCGAAATAAGTCTTTAAACCAACATGGGTTCTGATAATCTTGAAGAGAGAAGAAGAGAGCCTACTCTCTTGTGAAAACAATGTTGAAACCTTCGAAGGTCGAACGTCTTGGGAGAAACAACTAAGGAATATTTCGGAAACGGAACTGAGATTATCCGCGGCAAAAAATGGAACTGGAAGTCATTCAAGTCTACAGAAGATTATCCGGTTTCTCTCAACCTTCTTGACTGGGTTATAGGACAAGAACAAGCACTGAAAGAATGCTATTTGTGTCTAGATGAATGGGTTCATAAACTCAAACACATGCGAAAAGAGAAATGGTTTGAGGCATGGAAAGATCCGAAAAAAGAAAAGAATCAGTCAAGAAACATGGTTTCCCCTGGACCGTATCTTCTATTGCTTGGAGACCCCGGCACCGGCAAGTCCCTGATTGGACGAGCACTAGCCGCTCATTTGACCGAGCTTTACAAGAAGCATAAAATTCAACTTCAAGACATTGTGTGCTGGCCAAATGAACTCATTCCAAGTGAACCTAAAATCTCATGTCACTCTGTGGGCGAAGGAAAGAAAATAGTCTTTAAGGAAAAATTGAAAGAGGCGAAGAAATTATTCCTTCAGAAACTGGGAATGAAAACTCTGGTTTATTTAATGATGAGTGTAGCCATAGTTTTCATGTTCGCTGGCTTTTTCTACATATGGCAAGAAAAAGTCCGCTGGGACATCAATCTATCGAGTCCAACAGAAACGTCGATTCAAGCAATATATGAAGGGAATTTCCTCAGGTTCATATTAGACGCTTTTATTTCAATTGGAAGCACAACGTTTCTACCAGCCGGAATGACGTTGATGTTTCTGGTACTCATAGTCTTCCTTGGACGCTTTGGAACGATGGGTGGTGCTAAAGGAGCTGGAGGAGCAAGGGCAACGGATGTCCCAAAGTTAATAGTTGACAACTCCAAGGAAGTTGCGCCTTTCATCGATGCAACTGGTCACGGCACCGCTCAACTCTTCGGTAGCATAGCTTGGGACCCATTGCAGACAGGCGGCCTCGGCACGCCGGAACATCAAAGAGTATCTGCCGGAGATGCACATCGGGCATGTCTCGGCATTTTGTACATAGACGAAATCAAAAATCTGAAGCCTGACGACACTGTCACTTTATTGACGGTTTTGGAAGATGGACAATTGCCAATAACCATGAGAAATCGTTGGAGCGCGGCTGGAACTGCAGCTATGGCTGTGGCAACCGAACCCGTGCCCTGTATGTGCTTCCTAGTCGGTGCCGGAAACTTCGACAGCATTGGGCAAATCCATCCTGCGCTCATGGACAGGATATATGGCTATGGCAAAGTCGTTAGAATGAACAACGACATGCCCAACACTGTTGAAAACCGTCGCCAATACGTTCAGTTCATTGCTCAGGAAGTCTCGCGATTCCATCTAATTCCGTTCAGCAGAGAAGCATGTGAAGAAATCATTGATGAAGGACGTAGGCGAAGCAACAAGAAAGATGCTTTGACCACGAAATTCCGCCCGATGATAGCCATATTGAAGACAGCCGCCACATTAGCAATAAATGAAGGGCAAGAATATGTTGAAAGAGGATATGTCAAAGAAGCCATAGAAAACCACTGTAAGACGATTCAGAAGCAGATTCTGGAACATCAAATGAGCGAGAGAGGAAAACTTCTTGAGATTAGACCAAAAGGAGCGAAAATCGGCCAAATATACGGACTCGCTGTCGTTACCGATCCATACAGCGGAGAAATGACTGGAAACGTTCTAACCGTAAAAGGTTTTCTTGAGAAAAACGGCAAAGATCGAAAGAACTCTTTGAAAGGCTACTACAGGGTTACTGGCGTAGCAAAGGGAAAAGAACAGAACTTCATTGAAGACAGCGTGGCAAAAGTCAGAAGTGTGATCCTACAGAAATACGGCGTTGATATCGCTCAAGAATGCTTCACGCACATAGATTTTGCTCAAGCCTATGGAGTTGACGGTCCAAGCGCCGGCGTCACAATGGCAATCCTCTTATGCTCATTGATTGAAGGCAAGCCGATACGACAAAACATCGCAGTAACGGGAGAAATCAACGTGGGCGTAGTTAATTCGATACAAGTGACAGCCGTCGGCGGTTTGCACGAAAAAATCAAAGCAGCTGAAGCATGGGGATTCAAAAAAGTCATCATTCCACAGAAGAACTACTTGCACTCCATAGATCCAAAAGACTACAACATAGAAGTCGTCGCAGGCGAAACTCTAGAAGACTATCTAAAAGAATGCCTAGCTGATTAAAGCGTTGGCAACGAAGATCTTAGTTTGCGATTTTATATATTTTAAGGTTCTTGCTCCCTGAAACGTATTCTATGACGCGTCGTCGTTCCAGCTCCTCCAGAAGATCTTTGGCTACGCTCAGACGCAGGTTGAAACGTGAGGCCACTGCGTATGGAGTGAGGGCTCTTATCTTTTTCAGGTCGTTAAGAAACTTTTCACTTTTGGAGTCTGGCGAGACTATTCCTGCAGTCTTTTTTTCGGTTGTATGTCGACTGGATTTGCTTAGTTTGCTTTCCTTTTGTGTACTTTTTTTAGTGAGCGCTTTTTCCATCTTCTTAAGGGTGGTCTTCTTCTTGCCTCCGCCCATTTTTGACACCTGAATTTGAGAAAGAGCGATGAACCTTATAGCCTTTCCGACGCTATGCCACTGCACTGATTTCCCTTTTATGCTTTTGTTGCCACTCTTTTATAGGAATTCCGAGGTGTTCTTCAATTTTTGATCTATGTATAGAGTTCATGGTGCAGAATGGGATAATTCTGCCGTCTGGCACGCCATAGTGTATGCAGCATCGCTGTACTCTTTCTAAGTCAAAGTTGTATGGATCCATGAAATGCATGGATGAGATAAGAAGCATCTTTCGGTGCAGTTCGCCCAGAGACTCGTAGCTTCCTGTTCTAAGTATGGGCAAAAGATATTTTCTCAGCAGGCCGAATTTGATGTGGCGCAAGGCTCCTATCAAACGGAGTTTAGCTTGCTTCTTGTGCCCCTTTGACGCTGCTTCGTAGACTTTCTTCATCGTTTTAATGAACTTTTCAACGTTTCCATAACGAGTGATAGGAACCATTTCTCCATCTTCGATGAAGGCGTACGTTGCCATTCCACAGTGAGGATGGGCTGTGAACTCTACGTATCGTTTGTCTTTTAGAGCGCCGATCGCCTTTGAAATGGGAACTACCGTGGGCACCGGATAGAAGTCTGAGACCTTTATTTTTCCGCCTGTCTGTTCTTCGGTTAGTTTCATGAAGTCAGGGATAGTTATGCGCATTTTTGCTCTCTCTTGCTCAGGTAGTCTACCGCACAGAGACACTGGCTGAACGTTCACACATCGAATTATGTCAAAATTTTCAACTGCAAATCTTATGATGTCGCCGAGTTGATGGTCGTTAACACCTTTAATTAGCGTGACGACTAGGACTATGCTTTCTATCCCTGCTTTCCGACAATTTTCTATAGCTTTCATTTTGTTGTCTAGCAGGTCGCGCCCTCGCGTGAACTCGTAAACGTCTGAGGTTAAGCCATCGAATTGTAAGTAAATCGTGCTTATGCCAGCTTCTTTTAGATCGCGACAATACTCCACACTCTGTGCGAGCCGCAGACCATTCGTATTAACCTCTACATGTTCAAAGCCCAGTTCCTTTGCCATACCTACGAGTTCGAAGAGGTCTTTTCGGATCGTTGGTTCTCCGCCTGAAAACTGCAGCGCTGGGGCCGGTACCGGCTTGTTTTGTCTGAAGTTTTCCAGCATCGCTTGAATTTCCTTCTTGGATGGCTCGTAGACGTATCCTGCCGCAGCAGCGTTGGCGAAGCAGACGGGACAGCGGAGGTTGCAGCGGTTGGTTACGTCTATTATGGCGAGTCCAGTGTGTGATTTGTGTTGGGGACACAGGCCACAGTCGAGTGGGCAATCTAGTTTTGTTTTGGTTCTGGGGTTTTCTATTCCGTCGCCTTCGTATCTGAATTGTTCGGCTCGTTGGTACTGTTTGTAGTCGCTCCAGTAGATGTCTCGGAACTTCCCGTGCTCTGAGCATTCTTTTTTTATGTAAACTTTGTTGTTATCTTCGTATATTGTTGCGTCTAGGACTTTGAAACATTCGGGGCATATGCTTTTGGTCTGTTTGATAACTTGCAGGTTTGACACCACTGAGGGTTGTAAATTATTTACGTCAGAATTGCAGATACAGTATAAGAAGGTTTCCAAACGTTTCAGAAGGTGAAGAGGGTTTGAGCGTTATGATCAGTGAGGATGTGAAGAAGTTTCTGCGTGATGTGGGATTGACTGACTACGAGACCCGCGCGTATTTAGCTTTACTTGAGCGAGGCGTGATGACTGCAAGTGAAGTCAGTGGGCAAGGAGGGGTCCCCTATTCTAAGATTTACGAGGTGCTGAATAGTTTGGTCAAAAAAGGCTGGGTTAAGGCTGAGGATGGGAGGCCTAAACGTTACTATCCCAAGTCTCCTTCCGAGGCTTTAGAGGCGGCTAGGCTCGGGTTGGAAGAAATGGTGGGTAAATGGAAACGTGTAGTGATAAACGAGTTGCAGCCTTTGTACAAACGTAGAGAGTTACGGGAGAAGCCTGACATCTGGATTTTGCGAGGTAGGTTCAGCGTTTTAGCGAAGCTGCGGGAGATGTTGGGTGAGACTAGGATGGAGTTGATGGTTGCCGCTCCATCGTTTGCGAAGGATTTTGTGAATGCCAGTACCCCATTGTTGAGTCGTTTAGTTGAAGATGGAGTCAATGTTCAGGTTATGGTTACAAAGGATTGGGGTGTGGAGAAGCTGGAAGGAATTGGGGAGATCAGGGTTCGGGATAGTATGTTTGGTGGAGGCGTTATCGTAGATGGTAGAGAGGCTTTACTTTTCCTTGGTGAGGATGAAGCTACGCTTGTTATATGGTCAAATCACATGGGTCTGGTCAAGTTTGCAAGAGACTATTTTCAATACTTGTGGAATTCATCCGAGAAAGTGTGACTACAAAGCATTTCTGAGTTCAAATATGCTATTCTTTTCTTTCAACCGCTAAGGTGCATCTTGTGGCTAAGGCAGCTATTGCTCCCAGTGCTGCAAGCCATGGAGCCAAAATGGCGCCTACTACTCCGACTGTGGCGGGTATTTCAAGGAGCGTTTTGCCCTTTTCGTCCCTTATAATAATTCTGGTGACGTTTCCTTCGTGGATCAGCTCTTTGACTTTGCTGACTAGGTTGTCTGCTGAAATTGAGAATTCTTCTTTCACGACTTTCTTGACCGTGGCTCCACAATTTGGACAGAATCTTGCGTCTTCAGGCAACTCAGCTCCACATTTTATACAATGCACCAATTTCTCACCTCTCACATAATGTTAGAGAATCATTTGAAGTATGTTCGGGCTTCTAGGAGGTCTTTCATGGTGTTTATTGTAAACCACATTCCATGNTANGTGTATCCNCGAAGTATTTTTTGGTCTGCAAGTCTTTGCATCGTGGTGAGTTCAAAGTCGCCTTTTTCNGGGAAGTATCTTTCAACTACAGCTTTTTTGAANACGTGGTGTCCAGCACTNACNTATATNTCAAGTGTTGGTCTGCGTTCAAATCTCACTACTTCTATTCCGTTGCGAAGCGTCACTTTACTGAAAGGTAGAATTGGTTTGGCGAGGAGTGTCCCTGCTCCTTTAGTGGCGTATTCATAGAGTTCGTTNGGATCGTAAAAAACGATATCGTCTACATTCATGACATAGGCGGTGTTTCCCTTAATTTTCTTGAAGGCGTTTTTTGCGGCTCCCCCTGTTCCTAGGTTGTCTTTTTCTACGGAGAAGGTGACCGGGAGTTTTGTTAGGTCATCTCTGTTTGATGCTATGACAATGTTTTCGAATCTGTGTGAGCGTAGCCAACTTATTTGATGGTCTATAAGGGTTTGTTTGTTTATTTTTAAGAGGGGTTTTGGGATCCACGTGGTGGGTTTGAGTCTCCAACCTTGTCCGCCTGCGAGCACGATTGCCTCTTGCATGTTGTCTTTCACCCACGNTACTTCAAATTGCTAGTATCTTTAGAGAATTATGTGATTAAGTGTAGATGCTTATATGAATTGCTAATATGGCCCAAAAGCTGGTCGAGCCTGAGGAGCCTGTTTAAGAATCAAGTTAAGAACATAAAATGAGTGGGTTGATGATGGAAAAGACTATCCTAAAGGGCTTATGCCCAGGTTTTGAACTACTATCAAACCAAAGAGTACAGCTTCGTAGACTACGTGTTCTCTTCCTACTTGTCTCGCATTTCCAAGCTGGAGAAGTCCTAAGTAGTGCGTCAACTAAGGCTCAAATACAACTTCTCAATACTGCTAGTCGACAGTGATCGATATGAAAGAATACGATTTGATTGCAATAGGTACAGGTTCAGCAATGTCCATTGTAAGTGCCATGATTCAAGAAAATCCGCACATGAGAGCTGCCGTCATAGATAAGGATGAGCCTGGTGGGATTTGTCTCACACGGGGTTGTATTCCTTCCAAAATATTGTTATACCCCGCTGAGTTGCTGAGGACGATACAAAGAGTTGGCAAATTTGGAATAGAGACTGATGTGAAGAAGATAGATTTTGAAAAGATCATGGAGAGGATGAGAACACTCATCTATAAAGAGATAAACTTGATACGCGAAGGGCTTTCGCATTCTAAGAACATAGATTACTATTCTGCAGTAGCAGAATTTGTTGCCCCGCACACATTAAAGGTTGGCAATGATACCCTAAAGTCAAAGACGATCTTTCTTTGCACGGGGTCGAAGCCCACGGTTCCCCCAATAGAAGGACTTGAAAAAGCAGGTTATCTCACTAGTGACACAATCCTCAAAATTGATCAACTGCCTGCAAGTTTCGCCATCGTTGGTGGAGGATATATAGCTGCTGAATACGGTCATTTCCTTTCAGCCATGGGATCAAAAATTACAATAGTCGGCAGAAATCCTCAGTTTCTCCCAAAAGAAGAACCAGAAGTATCGGCACTGGCCAAAAGAGAGTTGCAGAAACACATGGAAATAATCACTAACCACGAGGTGCGCGAGGTCGAAAAGATGTTGACGGGTAAGAAAAAACTCGTTGCTGTTAACAGAGACAACGGAAGAAAGATAGAAATAACAGCCGAAGAGATACTCGTCGCTACTGGAAGGGGTCCAAACACAGACGTACTTCATCCAGAAAGAGGGGAAATAGAAACAGACCAGAGAGGATGGATCATCGTTAATGAATATCTAGAGACTTCACAGCCAAATGTTTGGGCCTTTGGAGATGCGAATGGCAAATACCAGTTCAAGCATGCGGCAAACTACGAAGCTTTAGTCGTATACTACAATGCCGTACTGAAAAAAAGGGTAAAGGTCGATTACCACGCCATACCGCATGCTGTGTTCACCTATCCTGAAATAGCAAGCGTCGGGCTTAAAGAGAAAGAAGCGGTAGAGAAATACGGCAAAGACAAGGTACTAATCGGAATCCAGAGATATCAAGATACTGCTAAGGGAGAAGCCATGGATGTAGAAGACTACTTTGCCAAGGTCATTGTTGACAAGCAAACAATGAAAATTTTGGGAGCACATATCATTGGGCCTTATGCCTCTGTTCTAATACAAGAGGTAATAACTCTGATGTACACTCCTGAACAAAGCGCAGAGCCGATAATTAAAGGGATGCATATTCATCCTGCTCTAGGCGAAGTGGTAGAAAGGGCATTCCATTCCCTTATGACAATAGAACAGTATCATCATGTCATTGAGCATCACTATGGACTTCCTATCGAGCAAGTGAGGATATCGTTCAACGCCTGAGTCAAGTTAGTTGCAGAAAATTTATTGACTGCCTAGAACCTTTTCCTCAGACGGTGGAGCAGATATAAGTCCTTTCTTCATCAACAACGCAGTAGAGTCCATAGCGTTCCTAATAATAGAAACAGCTCTATCCCATAGTTCCTGCCTGCTTAACTTCACGCGTGCAACACCTTCCTCAATCGACTTTAATGCGCAAGCAACGGCTTCGCGAGGATAGACTTCCCATTCTTCCATTCTAGGAACAATGTCTCCTTCATGAATTCCTCTCTCTTCAGCGAACTTTGCGAGTTCCTCGGCTGCAGCTATGCACATGTCGTCGGTGATGGTTTTTGCCTTTACGTCTAAGACTCCTCTGAAGATTCCTGGGAAGCCAAGAGAGTTGTTTATCTGGTTTTCGAAGTCTGAACGTCCTGTTGCCACGATTTTGGCTCCTGCTTCCTTTGCTTCCCATGGCCATATTTCGGGGATTGGGTTTGCACACGCGAATACTATGGAGTCTGTTGCCATTTTAGTTATCCATTCTTTTTTGATTGTGCCTGGGCCTGGTTTGGATGCTGCTATGCAAATATCGGCGTTTTTCAATGCGTCATGTGTGTTTCCTGTTCTTCCTTCTGCGTTTGTTTTTAGGCAGAAGTCCCATTTCCATGGGTTTTCTTGTTTTTCAGCTTCTACGTCTTTTCTGTTGGAGTGTAGGATTCCTTTGGTGTCGACCATTGTGATGTTTCCTGGTTTGGCTCCTGCTCTTATGAGGACGATGGCTGTTCGTGTGTTTGCTGATCCTACTCCGATCATGGTTATTTTTGCTTGTTTCATTTTTTTGCCTACGAGTTTAAGTGCGTTTATTATTCCTGCCAGTATCACGGTTGCTGTGCCTTGTTGGTCGTCGTGCCAAACCGGTATGTTCAGTTTTTTCCTCGTTTCTTCTAGTATGCGGAAGCATTTTGGTTTGCTTATGTCTTCGAGGTTTATTCCCCCAAATGTGGGTTCTAGCCATTTGCACGCTGTTATGATTTCCTCTGGGTTTTTGGTGCCTAGGCAGATTGGGAATGCGTCGACTCCGCCG
>JGI2171J19970_10000437_pt1 | contig 21975 bp, 11 predicted proteins | sample DeeMarSWOR324_28_FD_19970 | JGI IMG/M metagenome (IMG submission 19970) | reverse complement strand
CCAGTTCTTCGCAAAACCTCGAGAGTCGATTGATGAATGAGTTCGAGCTGGTCCCTCGAGGGAACGTGAAGCCTCGGGATATTGAGTCTGTATTTGTCCTTCATTTTTTCACCCCCATGATGGAGAATAATCGATCAATCATTTTCAAGTCCATACATCTTTCTGAGTTTATCATCATAAGGAGCTATGCGGGATGGACAGCGTTCCCTCGGACAGAGCTGGCAGGAGAGGAATGTCACCTCTTTCGGGAAAAAAATCCCGGATATGGATTTTCGAGGGATCATCAGCATTTTTTCTGTTAATCTCACTCCGACGAGCCTCTTAACATCTCCGAGAAGGGAAAACAGAGGCTTTTGCTCCTCTATCGGCCAATCCTTGAGAGAGCCTGGGCTCATGCTGGAGAGCTTTTCTAGCCCGTAATGACTTTTCAAATGTTTTCTCAGACACCTCTCGCTCATGCTGAGTGCCATGTCACCAAGGCTTTCCAGGTAAAACTGCTGAAGCAGGTCGCCTTGGGAACTCGCTTCATCTTCCAATACCTTTCCGATAGTGATGACATAAGGAAAAACTCTCTCCACCTTATCCAGGTTTTTTCTTAGAACCCTGCTCTGAAATAGGGTGCTGTCGATTCGGATAGTGTCTTTCTCCTTCCCTCTGATGAAGGACACTTTAAAGAGAGCCTTCGGATGGATAAGCAGTGATGCTTGACCGATCAATTCTCGAGCGATGACCGAGGCCCTTTCCTTTTTTCCTAAGCCCAGACTATGGACGACTCTCTCAGGATTAAACTCTAACGGAAAGCTTTCTAATAATGGCATCAAATGTCTTCAGATATCACATTGACTTCTTATTCGAGTGATGCGATCGAGAAATATATTAAGCTACAGCTCCATGCTGAACTTAACATCGTGTGCAGTTACTGGAACTCCATCATGCCACTTTACATCTTTTCGGAGGCTGATTGTCCATGTCCGATAATCTGCAGAATACCCTACACTCTCAGCAAGTTTAGGTATCATCTCCTCCCCAAATGAGCAACGTGGCCTTAGATTCGCTCGCTTGTACTTGTTTGTCCCGGCTGCAATGGATGTTCGCAAGAGCTGTTAGACATAAAAGTAAGACTAGTAAAAATCGTTTTAACAAACAAAAAGTCGTACTCATATCGACAATATTCCCTTTGCTATTGTTTTCCCATGTCTGGTCGGCAAAATATTATCAAGGAATACAAGGAAGTGTCAAATGGGATTATCCTGGGATTATTGTCTCTTCAACCCAGTCAGCCTCTTCCTGGCATCCTCAACCTCAGCTATCCCTGGGTCAGCGTCCTTCCAGAGGTCGAGGAATTTCTCGTAATGCTCTATGGCTTTCCCCTCCCAGCCTTTTTGTTCATAAAGTATGGCTAACCTGTAATGATACTTGGGATGAATAAGGCATCGATCCTTTCTGTTTGGATCAAATGTAATAAGCCGCTCATATTCGGCTATCGCTTTTTCTATCTCGTCATTTTTCAGATATGCCCTTGCTAATACATCTTTTAAAAATGGGATGTTATAGGGAAGTATGCCTTGAATCAGAGGAGGTCCTCCCAAGTGCGATGCTTTTTGGTAAACAGCGATAGCTTTCCCGACCTCATTTTCTGCAAGCAGAATCTCTCCATTGAGTAAGTCATGGTAGAATGTTATCCAATCCCTATAGTCAGGGTCTTTCTCAAGTAAAATGGACTCGATCTCAGCCAATCTGGAATTTGCAGAATTGAATTGTCTTTCCTCCAAGTCTACCAACCCAAGGTAGAAGCTGTAAAATGCTGTAATACGTGGCAAGTATTGTGGATAGTTCTCAATAGAAACATCGAACCAGCTTTTAAGGTGCTGCCTGCTAAGTTTAAACTTTCCCTTTTCACAATAAATCAATCCTATTATCCTGTCTGTAATAGCTATCAAATCTGCATTCCCTTCCCATTCTGCTATCTCTGATGCCTTACGAAGATCGCTAAGGGATTGATCTAGGCTGCCTAGAAAATAATTAAAGAATCCCTTCCATAGAAACCCTTCCGCTTTTCTGCCTGAAGTTGGAGCCATTTCAATAAATTGATCAACCCATTTCATTGCCTCGGGATAATTTTCCTTTAAAGCATATACATATATGACAGAGAGCAGCGAGTAATAAAAATCAGGCTTAATTTCCAACGCTTCTTTGAATTTCGCTAAAGCTTCATCAAACCGTCCCATTAAGAAAAAACACCACCCCACTGAATCCAAAGGATTTGCCTCTCCTGGGTAGAGTGATAAGTACTTTTTATAATATTCAATTGCTTTCTCAAATTCTCTCAAATAAATATACATTTCGCCAAGGCTATTAAGGGCATTTCCATGGTTAGGATCAAGTTCCAGTACTTTGTTATATTCTTCAATTGCTTCATGGAATAACTGCTTGCTCCTAAAAAAGTAAGCCAAATCAGAGTGGGCATCTTTCTCCTTGGGATATTTTTTAGCCATTTGTTTGAGAATAAGAAATCTTTTTTCTTGATCTTTTTCAATCCGGTTGGCGTATTCAGCTTCTATCGAAAGTCTCTCCTTTTCTGTTGCCCTATAGGAAAAAGTCATAGCTTTCTCGTAAGCGTCATCTCTTGCTTTAGAATCTTGTAACATTCTATATACATTTGCTAGAGTGAGATATGCCATGGCAAATTGTGGATCAAGCTCAACAGCTTTTTCGAGAAATGGTCTAGCTTCATCAAAATAGTGCTTTCTCGAATTCTCGCTTCCTTTTAAAAAATATTTGTAAGCCTCCATTGAATTGGTGGTCACGTCAGTAATCCCAAACTTAGATGTCGTTATTTCACTTTCAGATATGCCAACACCTAAAGAGATCTCCCTGCTTAATTCGTCAATCTGTGTTCGCAAAATGCTTTCGACTCCTTCTCCCTTTATGCTGGCACTCTTCATGAGTCTCTTGGTCTCAACATCCAAGACTTTCACATCTGTAGCAAATATATCACCAGCTTTAATGAAACTCCCCAGTACAATGGACTCTACACCTTCCATACGACAGAGCTCAAAGCCTAAGTCTCTGTCAATGATCTCCACATCCCTTTTCCCTATTTGCCCAAGGAGATCATGCATTCGCTCCCATGTCACTACATAGAGAAGTCCGGTATTCTCAAGGTTAGTAATTAAGAGATTGGGAATCGCTTCCTGTAAATAGTCGAAGGCTTGGTCTCCAGTCTGATTTTTAAAGCTTATGACTGCAATGGAGTTCTCGATCTTAGGGGCAGCCACAAATGCCTTTTGCGACCAGGGATGCCAAATCACCATCACAACTGCTATAACAAGAGCAATGAAAACTAATGTAGGGATGAGAAGCTTTTTTAGGCTGAACTGTAATGTTATCTCCCTGGAAGTGAGAGGCTTTCTTTCAGGAGCAATTCTTTCTGTGGTCGGAATGCCTTTCTCAATATTCTCAAGCTCTGAATGTATTTCTTCAGCGCTCTGAAACCTACTTTTTTTATCTTTTTCCAAACACTTCAATATTAATTTTGTCAAATCATCGGGAATCTGAGCATAGTATTCCTTCGGATTTTTGGGGACTTCGCTCTTATGCTTCATCGCTATGCTGAGTGCTGTATCTCCTTCAAATGGTACTCTCCCAGTCACCATCTCGTACAAAATCACACCCAATGAATAAATATCAGACCGCTGGTCAACTTCCTTCGCTTCTGCTTGTTCTGGCGACATGTAGTCTGGCGTCCCTATCATCACTCCAGCACCTGTTATGCCCTTTTCTTTTAGTGACCGAGCAATACCAAAGTCCATAATACGAACATTACCCTCTCGGTCTATCATGATGTTGCTGGGTTTTAGGTCTCTATGGGTTACCCCTGTTTTGTGAGCCTCTGACAGCCCTTCACAGACTTGTTTGATAATGGAGATTGCAGTCCCAACTCCCATTTGCCCTGATTGTCTGATAAATCCTTTGAGGTCTTGACCAGATACGTACTCCATCGTGATGTAGTGTGTTCCGTTTTCCTCATTAATGTCGTACATCCGCCCAACATTCTTATGGACAATCTTACGGGCAATCTTCAACTCATTGCCAAACCGTTCTAGAGTCTTTTTATCAGATGCTATTTCTGGCTTGATAAGTTTTAATGCAACCTTCTCGTTAATCTTTGTATCAGTAGCTTTGTAGACTCTCCCCATGCCCCCTCTTCCGAGTTCCTCTATAATCTGGTACCTGCCACCAAATGTGGAGCCAGTAGTGAGTTCTTCTTTGGAAGCTTCTAAAGTTTGCGTAGGGATAGCCTTCTCTTCAGATATTCTAAGCTGAGCCCCACATTTTTTACAGAACTCAGAGTCTTCGGTATTGTCGGTTCCGCAATTAGGACATTTCACGTCCATGTATAACCCCTGTGACTCTCGCAGAAAAGAATATCAATTAATCAATAGAGAGTCAATCTTAGTTTGAGACAGACCTCTCCCCCTTTGTCACCATTTTGTCACCAAATTTGATTAAAATCGCCTAATTACGGCTAAAAATGATTAAATGGAAGCGTTAGAGAAAAAATGAAAAAATTAAGGAAATTCCAGAGGCAACAGGAGTGCCGGAGGAGGGAGTCGAACCCACACTCACCGTGAAGTGAACTGGATTTTGAGTCCTGTGCGTCATAAAAATTCATTAATAGTTATCACATTTTCGTAATATCTTAAGCCGAGAAAACATGATCAGGTTAACAAGCTGAAATAAAATGCGATGTTATGTTAGGATGTGTATAGAGCGACGGAGTCGATATCAGATATTCGTTCAAAAGCTTTTTGGATCAAATTGACAGTCTCTTATAGCTCAATTAGAATTATAAACAGAAATAAGCACAATATATGCATCGATGAAGATAAGATTAACAAAAAGAATCAAGAGGTATTTACGCGAAAATTACCGTCACACAACTGATAGACTCCTGGCAAAAGAACTCGGTGTATCGGAAAGTTTCGTCCGGAAGGCTCTTGAACAGCTTCGTCTCAAGCGAGCAGTAGAAGAAGATATGATTATCCAAACTTCCGCGTCAAGAAAAAGTAAAACATCTAATTTATCAGATTTTTTTTCGTCTCACAGATATTTTGTTTCCTTACTTATCATCGTAGGACTGATATGTATTGGCCTTATAACCTACTTCACCTTGAATAGAATCTTCGCGTCCGAGGAGTCTAAATCGATCAGAGAAATAAAAAAAATATTGGCTCCTTATAAAGGTTCTAACCTAAATCTTCTGGTATTCACACTTGATACGACAAGGGCTGACCATCTAGGTTGCTATGGTTATAAACAAGTGGATACTCCAAACATTGATCAACTTGCGAAAAATGGTGTTCTTTTCAAAACAGCCATCTCCCAATCACCCCTCACTTTACCCTCTCATTCTTCTATCTTCACAGGAACTTATCCGTTATACCACGGAGTACGAGACAACGGAGGCTTCTATCTTGAGCCTGAGCATATGACTTTGGCCGAGATGTTAAAAAAAAGAGGCTGGAATACAAGCGCCTTTGTCGGCGCATTTGTCCTGGATTCCCGCTGGGGCTTAGACCAAGGCTTTGACTATTACTATGATAACTTTGATTTTGCTAAATACAAAAAGGTGAGTCTTAGCACTGTTCAAAGAGAAGGAGGAGAAGTCATCAACGCTTTTTTTGAGTGGCTTGAGAAAAATTATCAAGCCAAATTTTTCAGTTGGATTCATCTGTATGATCCCCATACCCCATATGATCCACCTGAGCCTTACAAGAGTCAATACTCTCACAGACGCTGGGGCCTTTATGATGGAGAAATCGCATATGTTGACAATCTAATTGGGAAGGTCTTGGAGAGATTGAAGCAAAAGAATCTTCTGGAAGAGACCATTATTATCATAGTGGGAGATCACGGCGAAAGCCTAGGTGAACACCACGAAAACACCCATGGGTTTTTTATATATGATGCGACTGTTCATGTTCCCCTGATTCTCAAGATCCCTTCGTCTAAATTAAAAGGTAGGGTCATTGAATCCCAAGTCAATTGTGTGGATATCCTGCCTTCAATTCTCCAGGTTCTTGGCATCTCCGTTCCAATGGAGGTCCAGGGAAACAGTTTCCTGCCTGCTATTTTAGGGAAAGATGCAGATATCGAACAGCTTGCTTATAGCGAGACATACTATCCTCGGTATCACTATGGATGGAGTGAATTGAAAAGCATCCGAAGCTCACGGTACAAGTTTATCCACGCTCCTAAACCTGAGCTCTATGATCTCATTCAAGATCCCGACGAGAAAAGCAATATCTATGACCAGAAAGCGAGTGAAGCCAAAAGATACGAGAAAGAACTGAAGGACCTCGAGGAAAAGATGTCTGTTGAGGGAATCGAAGAAAAAAATCCACAGAAAATGGATCAAGAGGCCGAAGAAAAGCTGCGGGCCCTAGGATATATTGGAGGATTTACCTCTTCGGCCAAGCTTAGCAAGACCAAAAATCTCGCAGACCCGAAAGACAAAATCTTTCTCTATATAAGAATCAAGATGGCAGAGGGTTACGCAGCCAATGAAGATTATGAGAAAGCACTGCAGGAGATCAATCCGGTTATTGCCGAAGATCCGGGAATTATGGAGGCTCGACAAGTGCGTGCGCAAATCTTTCTCCGTATCGGCCGATCCGAAGAAGCTATAGAGGATTGTCAAGAAGCATTGAAAATTGATCCGGAATATGAATCAGCCATCCTCACACTTGCTCATGCCTATCGTCTCCAGGAAAAGTATGATGATGCCATTGCCGGCTATGATCGGCTCATTCAGTTGAACCCGAGAGATGCCAGGCCCCACGTGAACCTTGGAGATATTTACCTGAAATTAAAAGATATTGATAAGGCGACATCCCATCTCCAACAAGCCATCGAAATGGATCCTGAAATGAGTTCGAGGGCACATAATCTTTTGGGATCTGCCTATTTAGAAAAGAAAATGTTGGAAGAAGCAGAACACGAGATCACAAAGGCCTTGGAGCTCAGGCCGCGCATTCCAGACGCTCATTACTTTCTTGCTCTCCTGTATGAAGAGAGGCAAGATTTCTCTAGAGCATTAGAGGAGTATAAGAAGGAAATCGAGCTCCATCCGGCTGCCTATCCTGCTCATTACAATCTTGCTCTTCTGTATGGAAAGATGGGCTCACCCCAAGAACAGATCAAACATCTTAAGGAATGCATCAACCACAACAAAAATTTTTCCAAAGCATATCTTTTTTTAGCCAAAGCTTATTTAGATCTGGAACAGAATTTTGACGAAGCGATTAGGCTTGCGAAAAAAGGCCTAGAACTGGAACCAGAATCTGAAGCTGCACCTTTAGGACACTACATTTTAGCAGATATCTACAATCGCATGGGACGCTGGAAGGAATATAATTCAGAACTGCAAAAAGGCAAAGAGCTTGAGAAAAAATTAAAAGATCTCAGCAATACTCAATATCAGGAAGAATGATCTATCTAAAACATTTCAAGCTATTTCAGACTCTTCAGAATTTCCCTGGCAGTTGAAGCGTTCCTGCTTTCCGGGTCCATTTCTATGAATTTTCGGAGGAGCTCTTTTGCTTTTTCTGTCTCCCCCAAGCCAATGCTAATTATCCCGAGCTGATAATATGCGTCCGAGTATTCAGGATCCAAAATAAGCAGTTGCTCCAACACCCTCTTGGCATCTGAGGTCTTGCCTGTATTGACTAAGCATACACCGTAGTTGTAAAAAGTTTCCGGATCTTTGAAACCCAATTCCACCGCTTTATCATAAAACTCGATGGCTCTTTCGAAATCTCCTTTTTTAGCTGAAATGACACCCAGTCTAGAGAGTGGAAGAGTGAAATCAGACTTCAATTCAACCGCCCTTTGATAATCCTCCATAGCCTTCTCGGTGTCTCCGTTCCTCTCAAAAGCCACAGCCCGGTAATAATGATAAACTGGGTTAGAGGAATCCTTGCTGATCGCATCTGTGAATATTTCGATCGCCTCTACATATTTTCCGGTATCCAACTGCTTCTTACCCTTTCCTATGAAATTTTCAGACGCGATGGTGATTCCTCTCGATGGTTCAAGCTCAATTTCTACACTTACCGTATCCGCCAATTTCACCCTTATGGATGCTCCAATAGGGATATACCCATCCTTTTCAAATGTGGCTCTATATACACCAGTCCTAAGACCACTTTTATAAAATTTTCCTTTCTTATCTGTATGCAGTTCGTATTTCAGTGTCTCTGATCGGGAATAAACGAGCGTTATTTTGGCTCCAGAAAGTGCTTCTCCCGTTTTCGCGTCTATTATCGTCCCTTTAAAGGCACCAGTACTGGTACTCCACAGTAAAGCGGAACAAAAAATTAAGACGGCGATGGAGGATATCCATATATTTCTGGTTGTCTTCATTGCATTGGTCCTATTTTTCCCTGATTTTTTTCTTTCTTTTTTTTCTCTAATTCTTTGGCTCTCTCATAGTAAATCTGAGCTTTTTCTCTCTCCCCTAAAGAATAATAGATTGCACCGAGAACGCGATTGTTCTTTACAGTATCACCATACTTTCGCAATTTTTCAAAATATTCTGCTGCAGTTTGCAGCTTCTTGAGTTCCAAACAGGAATTGCCGAGCAATAAAAGAACAGAATAATCCTTCGCAACTTCCTCTCTTTCAAGAAGCTCTATGACTTTTTGATAATCCTTCATCCGGTAATAGGCACGGGCAATCACAGGTAGGGTATTTGCGTTCCAAAAATCTTTAGGAAGTTTTTTGAATTGTCCTAGGGCAGCTTCTACATTGCCCTTGTTCAAATATTCCTTTCCAATCATGTAAGTATAGTTATAGTGAGATAAAAATGATTCAGCTCTATCGAGTTCCAGAGGTTTTTCAACTTGAAAAGACAAAACAGAAAGGATCTTTTGAAATACCTCTATATCGCCAATTTTTACACTCAAAATATAATTGCCAGTCTTCACATCCCCAAGAGGCTGTTTAAAAATAAAGACTTTTCCCTTTTGTGTGATGTCATTGATTTGTATTGAATAATCTTCTTCGTGATGGATAAGAAAAACCTCGGGGGTTTCTTCAGAATGAATCAGCCCCTCTAAGGAATCGGCGTTATTGAAAATGGCACGTGGGTCATTCAAGACCTTATGGTTTTCCATCCTGAAAGGAATGAATTCATCTGTGCTCAATTCTCTCACTTTGTATCCCACCAAAACAGGGAAAGTCTTTTCGGTTATGTTGATCTGATCTTCATAAACAAAAAACTCATTTGTGCTTTTATTCGAAAAAGTTAAAATGACTCGAAATTGTCCATCAATTAAAGGAGCAAAATCATTAAACGCAAGCTTTCTCTTCTCTAAATCTCTCTTTTTTGCCGGATCAAGATCGAGATTGATCTCTCTTTCTTGTTGATGAATGGTTTTTCCCTCCTTATCTGCTATCCTCACAGTTATAGCTATCCTGGCAGTGTCAAAATTGTCTGCGCTTTTTTTAGTGTGAATGGCATCCGGCAAAAGAGAAAAACTGAGAAACCTGAATCCTCTGTCCTCACTAATGGAAACACTGCCACTGCCTCTTATCTCCTTCATCGAATAGTCGACATCTACGATTCCCTCAAGAGAAGCAAAATTTCTCAGATAACTTCTCTCGACCTCTCTTTCTGGCAGCTTGAAGATTTGTGCAATCATATGAGCCGAGGAAGTGGAGGCTCCCATAAGCATAAGATTTCCTGTTTCTGGGATAATGGATAAGGTCGCAGCCGCGAGTTCTGGAAATTTCGCTTTTAACATGTTATAGGCTTGATAGGTTGACAAAGCTCCTCTTCTATAGTTTGGCGAGAGGATATCCACGGGAGTGTTGTGACCAGGATAAAAGAGCTTATATCGTCCCAAATTGTTGGGTCTGAAAAAAATCAGGTACATGATTGGAGAAAGACCAGGTCTGCCTTCGCCCTTGTAAATCCACAATTCACAATCAATGATGTCCTCATCCCCGATGTAGTTGCGTTTTTCTGAAGGTTCTCCAAGAAGCACATAGATCTTTCCTCGGTCTGAATTTGCTCCTTCCAGTCGGTTCTCTGCATACCTGCGGCGGGTGTAATATTCGACCATGTATTCATTGGTGGGTGTTTGAGGGGTGGGATCCCTGGCCTGCCAGAACAATTTCTGAAACCTTCTCTTATCTTCCTCTGTTTGTAGCGTCTTAAAAACAGACAATTCCGAATTGGTTATGATGGGCCGGACTTCATCCAACCATTTTTCCCATCGATCCTGTTTCTTCCCTGAAGCGTTCAAAATGCACAATAGAAAGCAGACGAGCATCATATTGAGAGCTGGTATTTTGTGTTTATTTTTCATCTGAAAACTGATCCCTCACCTTTTATATCATAACAGAAAATTACCATCAATCAATGCCTAACAAAATTTGACGGNTAAAATATCCGATAACAAAACAGGAATTTCCACTGGGGAGAGGTGGAGCCTTTTGTCTAGCGGCAACTTTGGGTAACAGACTGGTTTTATCCCACATCAGTTTATATATAAACACGCGAAAAACATGGATTTATTTGTCATTTTATGTTATTTTTCTGAATCTAGGGATGAAGCACGTTCTGAAAATTATATTCAAGGATGAAGTCCAAACCATCTTCGATCTCTTTAGCTCGATCTTTGATGTCAAAATTATTTACTATTCGCCCGAAGGAAATATCATAAAAGTTGGCTTAAACAAACCAAATTCCAGATATTGTCAGCTCATCCAGAATAAATTATACGGAATACAATCCTGTCTTTCCACAGATCAGCAAAAACGTGAAGAAGCCAAATACAAAGGCAAAACCATTCAGTATTCCTGCCATGCGGATTTGAAAGAAGTGCTTACTCCCATTTACAACGACGGATATCTATTAGGGTTTATGGGATATGGACAGTTTCGCCAACATAACAGCATATCCAGGAGAGTTTTGAAGGCTTGGATTCAAAAATATAACGATCCATCAGAATTGACCGAAGCCTATAGGGCTCTTCCCTATTATACAAAGGAAAAAGCACAAGATATTCTTGAGTTATTTTCGGTTCTTGTCAATCATATCGTTTCCCAGCATATGGTCACGGCAAAAGGAGACTTTCTTCTCCAAAAAGTCCTCGAATATATCCATTCCAATATCGAAGATCCTGTCTCTCTTAATGATATCTCATCTTATGTCGGGCGAAGCAGTTCAACTTTATCCCACCTGTTCAAGAATAGACTGGGCATGAGCTTCAAAGAGGCTATGATCAATACAAAATTAGATAAAGCCGAGGAATATTTTCGTACGTGTCCACACCTCAAAATCCGCGAAGTGGCCGAAAAGATTGGCTACAGTGATCCCCTGTATTTTTCTCGAATATACAAAAAATATCGCCTGAAAACGCCCAGCCAATATAAGAAACAACATCTGCTCTTTTGACACCCGAACAGATCTATATTAATATCAGAAAAAGGGCGGATGCCTCCGGTTCAAGATGGAAAGAAAGGGCCTTCAATTCTTCAAAAAATATATACTTTTCGCTGTACCTATCCTTGTGATAATCGCCACACTGTATCTAGCTTTATTCTCCAAATGGAGATCAGACGAATATAGAAAAAGATGCGAAGATCTCAATATCATAGTCATCACGATTGATACGCTCAGATGGGATTATGTCAGCATTTACGGCCAGGGCTATGCTCAAACTCCCAAACTCGACCGCCTGGCAGAAGAAGGGATTTTATTCAAATCCTGCGTCGCTCAGATACCTCTTACTCTGCCTTCTCACACTACGATTCTTTCAGGAACTTACCCCTTGTACCACCATGTTATCGACAACAGCGGCATACAAGTGCCCAATCAACTCCAATTAATCAGCGAGATTTTGAGAAATCACGGCTTTTCCACGTCTGCTTTTATCGGATCTTACGTTCTTCACCGAAAAACCGGAATGAACCAAGGTTTTGAGTACTATGCAGATGAATTTGAGGTCAAGGACAAGATTTTCTCACCAGAGAGTCTCCAGAAAAGTTCGGATGAGGTTTTGGCAGAGGCTAAAGAGTGGCTAACGAAAAATAAAAAAAACAAATTTTTCACCTGGATTCATCTTTTTGATCCTCATTCTCCCTATACTCCTCCTTCTCCCTATAAGGAAAGGTATCCCTCCAATCCCTATCGAGGAGAAGTTGAATACGTGGACAATCAATTGGGACAATTCATTGTCTTTCTCAAAAATGAAGGATTATATGATCAGACCCTTATTATCGTTACCTCCGATCACGGAGAAGGACTGGGAGACCATGGAGAGAAGGAACATGGATTTTTTTTGTATGAATCAACGGTTCGGGTTCCCCTCATACTCAGAGCGCCCTTTGATTTTCCTGTTAAATATGTGGTTCAGATTGTTGAGCACGTAGATATAGTCCCCACCATACTGGATCTCTTGGATATGCCGATTCCTGAAAACTGCCAAGGAGTCTCCTTTTTTAATCTGATGATCAACCGAAAAAGAAATAAATCCAATATCGCCTTTAGTGAAACCTATTACCCTCGACTCCACTTTGGCTGGTCTGAGCTCAAAGCCTTCTATCGGAAAAATTGGAAATATATCCAGGCCCCGAGGGAAGAGCTGTATGACCTTTCCCAGGACATTGACGAGAAAGCTAATCTCGCTCTTGTCGATGCCAGTGAAAGAGAGAAGATGAATACAGATATGGAAAGATTCATCAAAGAAAAATCGGCCAATCCACTTTCTTCCAAGAAGGCAGGACAACTTGACAAGAGGGATATCGATCGATTGGCTTCATTGGGTTACCTGACATCAGTCGTAGATATGAGAGGGAAAAAGGATCTGCATGATCCAAAAGACAAAATTCAGATAGTCAATGACCTAGAAAGAGCAAAAAAGCAATTTGGAAATCAGCAATATGATCAAGCTATCAATCTAATCAAATCCATCCTCGAAACCGATCCTGAAGTTATTTATGCTCATCATCTTCTGGGAAACTGTTATTTTCAAAAAAAAATATATTCTGCAGCTTTGGAAAATTATCGTTACGTTTTAAAACGCCAGCCAGATTGGATTGTAGCTATGTATGATGTTATTGACTGTCTTTACAAGATGGGAAATTACGGGGCTGCCGTGGAAGAGACGAAGAAATTCCTTCAAGCCTTTCCCAATGATTACATTCTTCTAGAGAAATTGGCAGGCCTTTATCATGCCCTAGAAGAATATGACAAATCAATGGATGTTCTGGAAATACTCAATCAGATGGATAAAACCAACACAGAAATATTGAGTCTTATTGTCGATATTTGCATCAAACAAAGAGAGTATGACGTTTCCAGTAAGTATGTTGAACACGCATTGGAAATCCATCCGCGTTTGAGACGCGCTCACTTTTTATTGGGCCGGATCGAAAGCGCACAGGGTCATTCTCAAAAAGCCATCGATCTTTACAAAAAGGAATTAGCCATTCATCCTCATGATCCAGAAGTCTATTTTTACCTGGCTGAAGAATTGCGGATCAATGGAAATTTTCCTGAGGCAAACATTTATTACCGAAAAACAATCGAGCTGGATCCCGAATTTAATGTACCATATTTCATCATCGCCAAATACCTAGTGATGAAAGATATACAGCTACCAGAGGCTATTCGTCTCTGCAAGAAAGGAATCTCTATAGAACCCAAAAATCAGCACACTCTCATGGGCTATTCTCTACTTCTGCAGATTTACACCAAGCTCGGCGATGATGAAAAGGTTGCCTTTTATACAACTGAGGCAAGAAAATTACAAACATTCTTGAACAGAACGCCAAGGTAGCAGAATCTATAAACAGGTGAGCAATTTCCCAACATATATCTGACATCTTTGTAAACTTTTGCAAAAAAATCCATGATTTTTGCGAATTATTATATTGAAATGAGCGAACTTTCTGGTTATTTTTACTAATGTGGGGAATATTCAATATATACAAATAAATAAAAAGGAGGCATTTATGCATCCAAAATCTGTATTTCGTTTGATGGTTGGACTGTTTATATTATCTTTTTTGTATCTACCGCTCTCGTCCCAATCCATCGTCACTGGAGCCATCGAAGGAAAAGTTGTTTCAGATACAGGTGAGGCCCTTCCAAACGTAAAGATTGTTCTCAGCTCCGATATTCTCATTCAGAGAGAGATTGAAACCTTCACAAATGAGCGTGGTATTTATCGATTTCCTGCCTTGCAGCCAGGAACCTATTCTATCAGAGCCACCCTTGAAGGATTCGCACCAATTGAACAGAGAGCTGTTCGTGTTACTTTGGGAAAAACCCTGAAGGCCAACCTTACGCTTCAGGTAGGAACACTCGCAGAGGAAATCGAAGTTATAGCTCAAGCACCTTTGATAGACGTCAAAGATTCGGCTACTGCTGTCACAGATTTACCAGAAGAGCTACTAACAAACATTCCAAATCGTCAGGACTGGCAAAGCATCGTGAATCTAGCTCCTGGTGTAGTTAGCGACAGCGCCTACGGAGCACCGATTCAAACCGGAATCAGCTATCAAATCGATGGAGTGAATGTTTCTGATCCTGGAGAAGGAGCAAAATGGGTTCGACTGGACTATAATGCTGTTGAGGAAGTCTCTGTATCGGGCATAGGTGCGCCAGCAGAATACGGCGAGTATTCTGGTGTTATCTTCAACACAGTGACCAAGTCCGGGACAAACAGATTTGAAGGATATGTCGAATTATTATTTCAGGGAAGAGGCTGGACGAGCTCTCATGAAGCAGCAGAAGCTGCAGGAATAACCTACCAGGAGAGGCAAGAAATCGGAGCATCCTTTAATCTCAGCGGTCCGATCATCAAAGACAAACTCACGTTTTTTATCTCAGGCGCGTGGAACAATAGCCGAGCCTATTATGCAGAATTTGAAGATTGGGGCACCGTATACCCCGAGACTTATTCCAACTGGTATACTCCAAAGATCTTCGCCAAGTTGAGCTGGCAAGCTTCAGGAAATACTCGTATCCATCTCTTTACCCAGTACGACGACCAACGAAGCCCTGCTTCGATGGGAGGATGGGGGGTTAGAGATGGTGCCAACGCCGAAGTTGAAGCTCCCAACTTCATATTAAATGGAGACCTCATCCATTCGTTCTCTGACAAAACATTCCTTGAAGCAAAATTTGCCTATTACAACGGAAAATGGCAAGTAACTCCAGTGAAAGGGCGTGAACCAGGAATTGTCGATGTGTGGAATTGGGTTTATTATGGTAATCACATCTACCGTCCGCATGATAGAAAGGAAAGACTGCAGATTAAAACTAGTGTTTCCCACCACGCTGATGACTTTTTGGGCACACACGATCTTAAAGCGGGAGTTGAACACCAGCGTGGTCACTTCTTATACGGAGATGACACGGTCGCCTATTATACTTACTATTTCGGTTATCCCGGCTACGAGTATACTGTTGTGGGGAGCTGGGGGTACGAGCACGAGGGCTATGTCAGGACCACTGGCATTTTTTTCCAGGACAACTGGAGCGTAACGGATCGGCTGACAATCAATCCAGGCTTGAGGTACACCTTTTACTCGGGGAAAGTTGAAACATCCACTGAAAAAGTCAAGACAAAGCCCACTTGGGCTCCAAGGATCGGATTGACTTATGATTTCTTAGGAGACGGCTCTCTTGCGCTGAAGGCTCATTGGGGGCGTTATTATGACAATCTCTACATCCGTGGCTTTAAGACATTATCCAAGGACAACTTTGCATCCTTTGGGGCTTACATTTTTGACATGGACCTGTGGCAGAGTACTTTCGACTACAATAATCCTGATATTGCAGGTGCAGACCCAGACAGTTATAGTTTGTGGTGGTATGATCCTGGCGGCGGAACGAATGTCATGGTTGATCCAGATTTGAAGCAACCTTTTATGGACCAGTGGACAGTTGGTCTTGAGTACGAGCTCTTTAGAGACACCTCCATCGGAATAACATACATTGACAGGCACCATAAAGACCTCCAAGGACAGATCCCGGTTGGTTCGGTCTGGTCCCCTGAGGAGATTGAGAATCCATTGGGTGGTACGATCACTGTTTATACAAGGGATGCAATTGAAAATGAATGGTTGATCACGAATCCGAGTGCATCCCGGCATGAAAATATACTCGTTGAACCTTACCGGAAATACAAGGGACTCGAGTTTTTCCTGAACAAGCGGTTTTCCGACAACTGGATGTTGATGCTATCATACGTCTACGGGAACGCAACCGGCTCTGTCGATAATAATTCCACCCGCCTGGCTGCAGGAGCAGAGGTCAATTCGGGATGGGCAAAATTTTATCACAGTCCCAACACACAAATCAATTCAGACGGCCATCTCACCTTTGACCCGACACACATGTTTAAAGCCCAAGGGACGGTCGTTCTCCCGTTTGATATCAATTTCTCAGCCAATTTTTCGATCATCTCAGGAAACAGATGGACAAGGACCATTAAACCTGATCGGAGAAAATACAGCATGCCCAGCGCCGCTAACCTGAACATTCGCCTCGAAGAGATGGGAGCCCAGAGATACCCGACCAAATATAATCTTGACCTCAGACTGGAGAAAACCTTCATCTTCGACAGATTCAGATTTGGCATTTATGCCGATGCCTTTAATGTTTTTAACGATGACGCAGTAACTTCCTGGCTTACTTGGTACGATCTGCCTGTATATCAAAAGCCCACAGGAATACGTGCTCCAAGAGATTTCAAGATAGGGCTGCGTTTCTGGTTCTAGGAAGATAAGTCTCTCTAGGGTATAAAAAGGAGAGGAGGAATCTTCTCTTCTCTATTCCTAGGGTCGTTGTTCCTTTTGAAGAGATAAAATTTTCATTACGATAACGTAGTAATAAATTACCTCCGAAATTACGATTTCTCTCAGCAGAGGAAATTTTTGCATTATTTCTTTTCTATCTGAGGTATAGTGCAGATTCAAGCCAGCATACCAAATAAACATTTAAAAAACCTTGCATTCCCAGATAAAAAAGGAGATTTCATTGAACAAGATTATAAGTCTAGGATTAATGGAACAAAAAGAGTACCGAACAGGAAGAGTTCATAATCCCTCAGACTTGAGCTTAGTTACTCATGTTGAGTATAAATACTTAGATTCTGTTGATAGGTCGATTGAAAGTGTGAGACAAAATGGAGGTGATAAGTTCACAATTTTACACGTTCAATATCCTAGCGAGGGTGAGGGAACTTTAAATTTAGTAAATCCAGAATTCAGAAAAATGTTAGATAGTATAGGTTTGGAAAGGATTATTAAAGATTATGATCCGTGCTGGATTTCCTTTCATCTTGGTTTTGCCGCAGAGGAGCTCGAAAGTGGGGGACAATTCGGCCATGATGTAGCCAAATCAGAGATTCTTGAAAGAAATGAAGTCAAAAAAAGGATTATCAAGAATGTAAATTGTGTTAAACAAAAATTCCCCAGTATTGATGTTCTACTGGAAAACCTTGACTACAATCCGACTGAAAGGAGCAACGGAGCCTATGAATATATTACGGATCCAGGGTTCATCAGCGATATCTTGCATGGCACGAATACATATATGTTATTGGACCTCGCCCATGCAGAAATAAGCGCCAAAAATATGGGATACAAACACATAAAAGATTATATTGATAGACTGCCGCTTGACAGAGTCTGGGAGATACATCTAGCTAAGCCAGGGGAAAAAAACGGCTTTCTCCACGATTCACACGAAGAATTAAAGGATACAAAGCTGTTTGAATATGTTTTGGATAAAACAATGCATTTAAAGGCGGTTACATTAGAGACTTTTTCTGATATTGGAAGACAGCTCGATTTGATAAAAGGAGCATTAAAAAGGAAAACGCAAATTGTCCTGGAGGATGTTGTTAAACCTGAGTATTATTTTGTATTAGAGAATTCTGAACATAAAAAAATATTTGATGATGTTAAATATGTCTGGGAAATCATTAAGAAGATTGAACCTTATGCAATAGAATATGTGTCAAATAAAATTCAAGAATTGGATTCCAAACTTACTTATCCCCTCTACCGCATTAGTGAGGAGGCAAGGGTGCACAAAACTTCTGTAATCGGTGAAAACGTTACTATTGAGGAAGCTGTTGAAATTGGTGCTTATAGTGTTATTGCAGATAATGTTTTCATAGGTAAAAACACAAAAATTGGCTCACAGGTAGTCGTTAACAACAAAGTGTCTATCGGTGAAGATTGCAGTATCGAAGAAAAGGTTATACTTAAGGACAACGTATTGATTGGGAACAATGTCTCGGTCAATCCTGCAAGTGTTCTCATGGGGGATGTATTTATCGATGCCGGCGCGACTATAGGGACTTTTTCAAGGATAAAAAACAAAGTATATATTGGGAAAAAAACTAAGACCGGTCATCTTTGGATCGAAGGACCCACGATAATCGGTGCGCATTGTGATCTTAGGCACGGAACATACATTAGAGGAAATGTTATTTTGGGCGATCATGTAGAATTTAGAAGTGAAGCGAAGAATTCCATCGTATTGGGTGGCCTAAAAAGTAACAAGGAAATTATTCCAGGAGCAGCAGCACACTATAGTTATCTAGGTGATTGCATTCTGGGTTTTGGAGTCAACCTTGGTGCAGGAACCAAAATAAGCAATGTTAAAACTGACTGGACCCAAGTAGTCGTGGACATTAAGAGTTGGAGATTTATGACTGGCTATTATAAGTTTGGCGCTGTGATCGGAGATTTAAGTTCAACCGGGTGCAATTCTGTTATCAATCCAGGGACTTTGATAGGCAAAGCAGTCGAAGCCTATGCGCTAGCCACGATAAGAGGATTTACTCCCAGTGGTCATCTGGTTAAACTAAAACAGAAACAAGAAACAGTAATCATGAAAAAGGCTATTGGAGACTCGCTGTTGAGTCGAACTGATTTAAAAAACCGGATCCTTGATGAGAAATGAGTACTCCGTTACAGGAAAGGTTCCTATCTAAGAGGTGCCCTCCCAATTCTTTCAACACGTTTAATAAATTCTTCCACATTGTCGGACCGCGGCCCTCCCCATGTACGCTCTGCCAAAACAACCTTAGGTAAGCCTGCCCACTGATCAAACCACTCATCCTCCTTGTCCTCAACCCTATCTGCCCAGATACAGACCTGAAAGCCTTTGACGTGAGGATGCAGTCTCGGTTGCCATTTTTCGTAGTTGTATTTCACATCAAAGAAACCATAGTCTCCTAATTTTCTTCCATGTCCTGGTGTAACGTACAAAGCCCCTTCTCCTTCTTCGGTTGTGATGATAACCTCATATCCGTCTGCGATGATTTCATCTTCGCGAGGTTTATTCCAGACTGTGATCAGAATATCTTTATCGGGTTGAATGCTGGTCTTATTTTGCATCTTCTCATTCACAGAGAATCTCCACCAGTTCCATATCTGGGTTTTCTTGCCGTAAGATTTTATCTGTTCATTGACCTCATTAATCCATTCAATAAATACATCTCCTGGGTAGGCTAAACCCTTGGCCTTTGCAGCATCCACCAATTCCGGGCAGGCATATTTCTGTGCGTCATACTGATATTCGTCACCCCCCACATGAAAAATAGGTGCGTCAAAAAGGGGAACAAATTCATCTAGGAGGGCTTTGATCCAGGCACGCACCTCCTGCCTCGTGATGTCCAAAGTCCATGCTTTTCCCACCTTGTTGGCTTCCTCACCCTGCCAGCGAGCTTCCCGCATGGAGAGGCATTTGAAACCCAGCTTGGGATTATGATCTGTGATAGCCGTGGCATGGGCAGGAAGGTCGATTTCGGGAACAAGCATCACATGGTATTTTTTCGCGAAATCCTGCAGTTCTCGGATGTCGACTTTGCTGTAAGATTTTTCGGAAGCTAAGCCGGGATATGTGTCGCTTTGAAGTCGGAATCCAAGCCAATCCGTGAAATGCATATGGATATAATTCATCTTGTACCAGGCTAAATTCCTAATAGTCTTCTTCAAATAGTCCATTCGCCAGTATTTACGCCCTGCATCGAGCATGATTCCGCGGCGCTCAAACTGCGGGAAGTCACGTGCGTATCCTGTTGGCANAGATCGTTTGTCAGGGGTTTGTTTCAAAAGCTGCAAAACGGTCTGCGTGGCATGGAAGATGCCATGGGATTTATTGGCTCGAATGGTGAGGACATCTCCAATCTCCAGCAAGTATCCCTCATCGCCAATCTTTTTATCTTCACACTCCAAGGTCAAAAAGATATCACCAGTATTATTTTCTGGGGTGACAACAATTTTCAAAACAAGGCCAAGGAGGATGTCCAAATCTTGTTTAAAGGTGAGCGCAGTTTCCGAGATCTGCGTTTCATAATTCTTGTCTATCACGATCCTGGATCCTTCGGTTAATTGAAATTCGCCCTCGCCAGGAATCCACTCCCTTATACTCGGAACTACATTGGGCTGAACTTTTCGTTTGGTACCCATTGCTGTCATTGTTGTTATTCCCACCAGAATGAACAGAATACACAAGAAATAAACTCTCTTATTCGACAACATCACAGGTTCCATCTATTTTATCTTGAACTCACGCTCAAGAATTTTCTTTTTTCCATTGAGGAAGGCTTCTATCCTCACTACATTATCGGCATGCGAGAGAGCTACTCCCTGTTGAAAGCTCCCATCTTCGGGATTGACCATGACTTCCGTACCATTTATCGTGACCTCTGTACCTTTCTCCACAAAACCGTAGACTTTGATAACAGGTGGACCCATTACAAGCAGTGTGTTTGCACAAGGATCAGTGGCGACAAGTAGAAGAGGAGAGCGGTCGACTTCGCTAATTTCCTGGGCGAGCAATCTCCTCACAGCATAAATGGTCTCTGGATCTGTGGTGTATTCGACAAGACTCTTAACCAGTTTCCCGCAGATTTCCTGACTTCTGAAGTCGGATGGAAAACTCTCCGGACTCAATCCCAGCTTTTCGATTATGTGTTTGGTCTTGGATTCAAGCAGCCAGAGATACTCATAATCCTCGAGACCTTCTCTCATCATTTCCCAACGGATCGAACTCATCGGTCCTTGTTTTCCAGGATAAATGATATGAGAATCCCCAGGAGGAAATCTTGGGGCTGGACCGAAAGGATCTTCCCAGCCATAAGTCAAGCCCCAGTGCAAGAAGCCTTCGGTACCTGTTACATAATTCATCCAATGCAGGATGCGCGTTTTGCTCAGGTGATAGTCTAAAAACCGATTGGCATAGTAGCCATACGGAACACAGCAGGTATAAAACCAAAGCTCTATCCCGCTTGCTTGAACCTTTTTGTAATCATCAAACCAGGTATGGAGATTGAGTGTAAGCGGAACCATGATATCCAGCATATCCTCAAATCCTGTGCTGCCGATAGCATCTATGGTTTTTACGCCTGGCATATGCTGATGGACAAATCGTGAAGCCATCTTCCATTGTTCGAGATTGTGAAAAGAGGGTTCATCAGCTACATGGATGATTGTTTTCTCAAGCCAACCTTTTGCCTGTAAATGATGGTATAAATCCTCGAGCAAGGCTGCCAAACCTTGATCTCCTGGCTGCGTAATTTTCTTACCAGTGTCTCTGTCTATGAATTCGACCTTGTATAAAATGATCTCCTTTCCAGCCCTTCCACCTTTTCCATGGTGAGCGATATGATACAGTTCAATCCTATCGCTAGCTCCTGCTTGTTGAAATGTCTCGACGAATCTGTCAAAATTCGTATAATCAAAAATTAATTCGCCATTCTTTTCTTGATAGACCTTTACGAGCTGCCAAGGTGTAAAAATAACATTCTGCCGGTGCTGGGCCAGATTCTTTGCATATCGTCCTAGTATCTCCCAGAACTCTTCAGAAAACTCTACGACTTTATGTGCTTTAGCAATATGGCCAATTTCAAACCAATTGGTTATATACAGATG
>JGI2171J19970_10000433_pt1 | contig 22050 bp, 17 predicted proteins | sample DeeMarSWOR324_28_FD_19970 | JGI IMG/M metagenome (IMG submission 19970) | reverse complement strand
TTGGGTGTTGATTGCCAATCTGATTGCTTGGCCAGCGGCCGTATTTGCCATGAACAGGTGGCTGCAGAATTTCGCTTATAAAATCCGTCTTTCGCTTGTTATTTTTCTGATGGCAGCTTTATTCATGCTGTTGGTGGTCCTTTTGACAACTTGGATTCAAACCTGGAAAGCTGCTCGCTCTAATCCGATTGAAGCGTTGCGATATGAATGAAAGTTTATGCCTGAAAAGGGATTGCAATGTTGTCCAAAGCGAAACGCTATCTGGCCCAAGCTCACCTTTGTCGCAGAGAGGCCTCCCCCGCCACACATCGTCTATTAAGAACTCTTTATGGCTGCCGAGGAGAGGAGCGAATGGTTTTGAGAACCTCACCCCTTGTTCTCTATCGATTTGAGGGAGAACGTCTATCTTATAGCTGGTTGCCCGGCACTTTCCGCGGTTTTATGTCTCTTTTTAGTCCTTGATCTTTCCGTTTTTGGTGTGATAAGTCCATTTCAGGATGTCAGTGGGTGGAAATTGCAGAGAATTGGGAGAAATTTTTGGCCATCGTAAAAAGGAATTTCTTATTCCTCATGATTATTGCTGATTGAAATAGGGAATGCAGTTTTTAACTTATATGTCTCCAATTTTTGGGTGGAGTTTATCGTACGTGATTTGTCAGTGGTTGGTTAAAAGGAACCCTTCTACTCTATTTTTCGTAAATTATAATAAGAATCTAAGATCTCCCTGGAGGAATAGATTTTAAGAAATTACATCAAGATAGCGTTACGAAACCTGTTACGAAACAGGTTGTACTCTTCGATCAACCTCTTAGGATTAGCCATCGGGATGGCAGCCTGCCTGATGATATTTCTTTGGGTGCAGGATGAATTGAGCTATGACCGATTCCATCAGAATGCAGGACGAATTTATAGAGTAGAGCGAAGGTATGATTTCAGAGACATGCACGGCCAGGCCCCAGTCACATCAGGACCATATGGACCCGCGATGGTCAGAGATTATCCAGAAATCGAAAATTTCGTTCGTTTGGACATAGGAGAATTGTCCGTCAAAGACCACAGGAATATATTCCGCAAGCAGCGGCTCATTTTTGCAGACAACTCTATTTTTGAAATATTTAATTTTCGTCTCGAGGCAGGAGACCCGCAAACTGCTCTCATCAAACCCAATTCGATTGTATTGACCCGCGAGAATGCTTTAAAGTACCTTGGAACTGAAGATGCTATCGGTAAGTCTCTCACCCTCGACTGGAATGAGGCACTGACAGACTTTCAGGTCACAGGAATCTTAGAAGAGATCCCCCACAACTCCCATGTCCATTTTGACATGCTTGCCTCTCTCTCGACCTATTCGGAAGAGCGTCTGAGCATCTGGTTCAATAATTTTCTTTACACCTATGTGCTAGTAAAGGAGGGAATTTCTGCTGAGGATCTACAGAATAAATTCCCTGGGCTATGGACCAAATATATGGCGGCGGACTTCATTGCTGTCGTCGGTGCTGACGTTGATATCAATGATGTGTTTCAGTTGAAATTGCATCCTCTCCTGGACATCCATCTTCATCCGAGTGAAGAGTTTGAAATTGAACCGCAGGGCAGCTTGCCTTCTGTTTATATTTTCTCAGCGATTGCTCTTTTGATTCTGATCATTGCGTGTATCAATTTTATGAATCTTTCCACTGCCCGTGCCAATAAAAGAGCCAGAGAAGTGGGCATCCGAAAAACTGTCGGTGCCATTAAACGGCAACTCTGGGGGCAGTTCATCGGTGAATCAGTGCTTTTAGCCATCATAGCCCTGGTCTTAGCGGTTCTCTTGATCAGGTTGTTTATCCCTCTTTTCAACACCGTATCGAATAAAGCCTTATCCGTTACCCAGCTTTTCCATTTAGGTAACTGGTTTATCCTCATCGGGATTACAGTCATAACAGGATTGCTGGCTGGACTTTACCCTGCTTTCTATCTTACAGCCTTTCATCCAGCACGAGTTTTGAAAGGAAGTGCACTCTCCGGAACAGGGAAATCGGCATTTCGAAAAGGAATGGCCGTCATCCAATTTGTCATCTCCATTACTTTGATTATAGGAACGCTCATCATCTTCAGACAGATGGAATATATACAGAACAGGTCTTTGGGTTTTGACAAAGAGAATGTGGTCATCATCCCTGCAGAAAGCAACACTATCCGTCAGAACATCGAGGCTTTTCGGAATACCCTGACGCAGGATACCCGGATCAAATCAGTCGCCGTTTCCTCCAACATTCCTGGAAGCGCGATGTTTTCTGATACAGTCTTCAAGAGGGATGATTCCGATGATGTTTTTTCCATTATTTACACACTTACGGATTATGAATTTGTAAACACCTATGGATTCAATGTCATTCAAGGTCGAAATTTCTCAAAAGAATTCAGTACAGATATCCAAGGAGCAGTTATCCTCAATCAGGCGGCTTCCAAAGAAATCAGCTACAAACCAGAGGAAGCGGTCGGAAAAAAATTGTATCGGTACGAGAGTGCCACTGAACTTGTGGGAAATACGATAGTTGGGGTTGTGGAAGATTTCCATTTCAAATCCTTGCACCGGATCATAGAGCCTTTCCTTCTTATGCTTGCCCCAGAAAGATTTGACACCATTTCTGTCAGAGTTATGCCAGGTGATGTTAGAGGAACAATCGATTTTATTCAGCAAAAATGGAGAGAAACATATCCAGGAGAACAATTTGAATTCAGTTTCTTGGATAACAAAATCAATCTCCTTTACGAAAGCGAAGGCAAGATGCGGAATATTTTTTTAATATTCTCTATCCTTTCTATATTCGTTGCCTGCCTGGGACTTTTTGGTTTGGCAGCCTTTACTGCTGAAGAGAGGACCAAGGAGATCGGAGTACGGAAGGTTTTGGGAGCATCTATTGGAAATATCTTAATTTTGCTGAGTAAGGAATTTGCCAAATGGGTGCTTGTGGCAAACGTTGTGGCCTGGCCTATCGGGTATTTTATGATGAACAGATGGCTGCAGAACTTTGCTTTTAGAACAAAGATCGGTTTGTGGCCATTTATGTTATCCGCAATCCTGGCTTTGATTATCGCGTTGCTTACGGTCAGCTACCAGTCTATTAAAGCCTCTCTAACCAACCCGGTCGATTGCCTAAGGTATGAATAATCCAGGTTAAAATTCTTTTTTTTAAGTATTACAACACCGCTTTCTCTTTTTCCCATTCTTTTGGATATAATTTTACATTGATATCTAAAAGTTTTTTGCGCTGGATACTTATTTCAAATTTAATTGCATGGCCAGCAGCCTACTTTATTTTACAAGGGTGGTTGGAAACTTTTGCATACCGCATCTCTTGCCTTTCTTACAAAATCTTCCCCAACCGCTCTAAAGAAATAACAAGGTTAAGAGCCCGAGGATTCCCCGCCGCGCCTGGGCAGAGATGATCCGGAAAGTCTACGAAGTGGCCCCACTCCGATGCACCCAATGCCAGGGCCAGATGCGCATCATCGCCTTCATCACAGACTGTGCTGTGGTCGATCGCATCATCAACCAACTCAAGCTCACCTTTGTCCCAGAGAGGCCTCCCCCGCCACACATCGTCTATCAAGAACTCTTTATGGCTGCCGGGGAGAGGAGCGAATGGTTTTGAGAACCTCACCCCTTGTTCTCTATCGATTTGTGGGAGAATGTCTATCTTATAGCTGGTTGCTCCGCACTTTCCGCCGTTTTGTGTCTCTTCTTAGTCCTTGATTTTTCCGTCTTTGGTGTGATAAGTCCATTTCAGGATGTCAGTGGGTGGAAATTGCAGAGAATGGGGAGAGATTTTTGGCAATCGCAAAAAGGAATTTCTTATTCCTTCTTGTTCAGCAGTACTTCCGCCTCACGAAGCATGCTGATGATCTGCTCTGATGAGTATCGCTTCCTAGCCATATCCTCCTCCGCATATTTTAAAACTAACTTAGAAAATGGACCTAAAAAGGGGGCAGGTTCACAGACGGAATGAACCATGTAAAAGTTCACTTTTAATACATAAGCAGCAATATGTGGAATACGGTTAATTCATTCCCGATAAAACGTCCAACGCATAGAGAATCACGGCGTTAGGATCAAATCCGTAAATCTTCAATTTTTCATAAGTCAACTACGAGGGCTTCTTTCCCTGATTCTTTAATTTCAGTAACTAGCTGGCGGAATGTCCGTTCCCCCCATTCAGCCTGCTTTAAATATAGAAATCTGCATTCATACAGGATTTTCTATGGGAGTTTGTTTTTTTTGTTTATTTCAAGAATCTTTCCTGTTCCCATAGGCACATAATTCTGCTCGTAAGCTTTCTTGAACAGCTCAATCGCCCTATCTCCCGTACAATGGGTTGCCCCGCATCTTTCTACGCCAATCTCTTTAAAATGACGGATGATTTCTTCCAGCTCGGCATCCGGCTTTCCACGAAGATGAAATCCTCCAAATACCAGATGGATTGGTCTGTCAAAAAGTTCCTTTGCCCGCCTGAGGATCTCTACGATTCCTTGATGGGAACACCCTGTTACAATGACCAAACCTCTATCCGTATTGATGATGAGAGACTGTTCCTTGATCTGGACGCCCATCTCCCCTGTAGAGTAGACGTTCGGGCATATTTCAACAGGTTCATCGACACTAATGACTTCAGCCTTTTTGGTCTCCACACCCCGCACAATCTCATAGGCAAAAGAAACGGGCAGGTAGACCGAGACATCATGGTTTTTTTCCAAAACGGCCGGAAGCCCGCCGATATGATCATGATGATGATGGCTGATCACGATCTGCTCTACCTTCTTCAAGTCCACATCCAAGTGGTCGACATTGTGGAGCAGGATATCCGGCCGGGTGCCCGTATCAAAAAGGATTGTTTTTTCTGCTCCCTCGATCAAGCAAGAAAACCCCCAATCCGGCTTTGTTCCTTCCAGATAAAGATAATTATCGTAAAGAATCGTAAATTTCAGGGGCTTTGATAAGCCTTTTTTGTCGATTTTACCTGAAAGAATCTTTTTCGGACTCTTCTGAAAATCTTTCATCCCATATGCTCCTTTGGCCTTAAGCAGCTCAATTACTTCTGTATGGCTTCCCCTTAATGCATTGTCAAGGGGGGTGCGCCCTTCATTGTTTTTGATATTGACCGGGGCTTCTTCGGCAATCAATATTTCGGCGATCTCCCGATTCCCTATCCAAGCCGCCCCATGGAGGGCGGTGTCACCTCTCTTGTTTTGATTGTTCACATCCGTGCCTTTGGCAACCAGGAGTTCCACCACATCTTTATGCCCATGATTGGCAGCCAGGTGCAGGGGACAATGTCCGGCATCATCTATTAGATGGATGTCTGCACCTTTAGATATCAAAAGTTCGGCAAGCTCTTTACGACCCTCTACAACTGCTTCATGAAGGGGGGAGGCTCCGCTTTCATTTTTTTTATTCGGGTCCGCTCCCCTGGCCAAGAGAATCTCGGCCACTTCTTTCCGGCCGCGCAAGACAGAGATGCACAAAGGGGTAAAGCCTCTGTCGTCTCCAGCATTCACATCAGCTCCCCCATCTACTAACACTTCAACGACTTCTTTATGTCCTCGGGACGCTGCATAATTAAGCGGTGTGGAACCATCGTCCTTTTTTATTTGAGCATTTACGCCTTTTCCCATCAAAAGCTTCGCTATATCCTTTTGTCCATACAAGGCAGCTGCATGAAGCAGGCTGGAGCCATCATCTGTTTTTGCCTGGATATCGGCTCCCTTATCCACCAGAAACTTAAATGTCTCTATGTGACCTCCTGGCACTGCATAATAGAGAGGCGTTGTTCCATTGGTAACCCTGGCTTCGAGATCGGCCCCATGGATTATCAATTCTTCAGCCACATCCTTGAAGCCACCATAGCAAGCCAGGTGCAGAGGCGTTCTTCTTTGATTATCAGAAGCATTGACATTCGATCCCTTTTCAATCAAAAATTTCACGATGACCAGATGACCATCCATGGCTGCCTGATGGAGCGCGGTCTCTTCACTCTCATTTCTTGCATTGGCCAAGGCTGGATCTTTTTCTAATAACGCTTTCAGCTTATCCAGATCACCATCTTTTGCAGCCTGGTGAATATCTGTGGCCAAACTAGCTGTTCCAATCGCAAAAAAAACTATAATCCCTATTATTGCTTTTTTCTGAAATAGCATTTTTTCAGTTCCTCCTTTTGAGTCAATTTTCCATTATTTCAGTAAGATACCTTACTTCATGTTCTTTTATCATTAAGAACTGAATGGCGGCAAGTTTATTCACTCCTTCCTTTTTTACTAATTATTTTTAGAGCGGACTCTCAAAAGAAGCATATCAAAAAAACCGCTTCCTGACGAGTCCGTGTGCCCGGCAACGACAATTTCGTCATTCCCTGTCAGGGCAAGGGCACTGGCCCAGTCCGAATCCGGACCGCCGAATATTTTCTCTTCGGTCACATTTCCCTCGGAATCCAGCCTGATCAGGCAGATATCGTTGTTATAGATTTTTTTATTTGCGACAATGGATTTCGTTGTTCCCAAAAGTATGATGCCACCAGAGGCCGATTCACAAACCGCGTTCCCAAAATCATAGAAGGGCTTCTTTCCCAAAGTCTTCGACCAGACCTCTCTTCCCTCTGAATCTGCTTTGATCAAATGGATATCCATCACATCCTGACAATCGGTGTATCCAGTGAGAAGCGCACCTCCGTCCTGAGTAGAAGAGACTGAATTGCACCAGTCAAACCCATGCCCTCGAGGACCTTTTGCCGTGTAGGTCCTCAACCACAGTTCCTTGCCATCCGCATCGGTTCGGATCAATAGAAAATCGGTGTTCTGGCTGAACGAGCCGCTTGTCGCTCCGATCAAGAATCCGCCGTCCCCAGTTAAACTGACCGAATTTCCCATGTCAAGCCTTTCCCCGCCATACGTTCGCGACCATATGATATTGCCTTCGCTATCTATTTTTATCAAGTACACATCCTCTTCCCCTTTTCCGAAGGAATGCGTATACCCACATACAACAAAATTCCCATCACCTGTTTTCTTAACTGCTATTCCCACATCCCAACTTGCACCTCCATAAGTTCTTGACCAGACCTCCTTTCCTTTTTTATCCAGTTTTATCAAATAGACATCTTTGGATCCTGAGCCAAATGAGGTTGTGTATCCTGTGACCAAGTACCCGTCCGATGTTGAAAGACATCCATTCCCGTACTCTGTTCCAGCCCCGCCATACGTCCTGGACCAGATCAAATTCCCTTGTTCGTCAGTTTTGCTGACGAGTACATCCGAATCCCCTGTGCCATGAGAAAATGTGTAGCCAGTCATTATGAACCCCCCGTCAGAACAAGGGTATATGGCCCTTCCTCCTTCAGCCTGGGATCCACCGTAGGTTTTGGCCCAATCCACATCATCCAGCGCAAATGGCGCTGTTTGGACAGAGAGGAACTTTGCTTCAGATGATCTCCTCCCCTCCTTTTTCTGCCGGTTTTCAACGACAGAAGCGACGGCTTGGCAATTGGGCAGATTATAGTACTGCCCTCTTGTTCCGGTTACGATATTTCCATCGATAACCGGCGCATGATCATTCCTTTCATTTCCGACATAAATCGCTCCCGCTGCCTCGTATTCCTCGACAAATCGCGGAGCACCCACCATCTTTTTCCCGCGTATAACATCTGCCGCAGCCAGAACGCGCGAGCCGGAGCACATGGCAAAAATAGGCAATCCTTCTCGAACAGCACTTCTTATCAGAGTCATGGCCTCAGTGCTCCCTAAAAGATCTCCGTAAGCGTCAGGCACCGGATTAAAATTGCCTGACCCCGGAGGTATGATAAGACAATCGTATGCGCTCAGCTCCTTAACTGCAGATAGGGGAACATCCGGAACGATGGGATGGACCCCGAGCTGTTCGTGAACCGGGGGACATGCCGTGATGCTGTCTAAAACACCCGTGTGGATCACCCTCCAGCCGAATTGATCAAAAACATCCCGCATCAAAAAATAGTTCAGGCCATAATTCTTGCTGACCAGCAGGAGCGCCCGAATTTCTTTTTTCTCGATTTTCTTATGACCGCGTTCTCTTGCTTGACAGGCAGTAAGGACCAAAACTACGATCATACCCATAAATATGGCCAATAACCCGTTACAAATCGATCCTTTTCTTTCCATTTTCCCTCCCTCTCCTCAAAATTACGGAAGAAGATTTCATGTATGTGAAAATCTCTCTTTTTAAGATAAAAACCAACAGAATTCCCCACTTTGATTTGAGCTTAGAATAAGTATTTGTGTTAAAAAATTTTACAGATTTTTCCTTTTTCAGGAAGAGATTCCCCCTTTTCCGTCTCCCTCCGAGCGCGAGCCCAGATAGGCACATCCTTTCCATCATATCCTTGCCCAAACTATATGCAATATTAGTGCCAAAATATACGCATCTCTTCTCTGCCGCTCTCGCGTCTCGTTTCCCACAAGGAGGAAAGCACCCGCAGATTTTTTAGCTCAAAAGCTTCATTTTTGCAGATAACAGCTACCTAAATATGTCCTCATGCGATCAAAAAATTCATCCTTAAAATCGCCCACACTGACCCCGAAATGATTTTGGAAAGAAACAGGAAACGATATTCCGTCTCGCAAATCATAAAATAAACCCAGCACATCCCTGTATGATCTTCCCAGTTCCGCTAACCTCTGTCATTTCAGCGATTAACCTTTTCCTGAGGGGATTGGCCCGTTTCTTGATTCGTGATCTCCTATCTTATAGCTGGTTGCTCCGCACTTTCCGCCATTTTGTGTCTCTTCTTAGTCCCTGATTTTTCCGTTTTTGGTGTGATAAGTCCATTTCAGGATGTCATCGAGTGGAAATTGCAGAGAATTGGGAGAGATTTTTGGCAATCACAAAAAGGAATTTCTTATTTCTCAAAAGGATTAATTTTCTTTTGAGGACAAATACAGGAACAGAATAAATCCCCCTAGGCAGATCCCGAAAATCAGGATCATGGTTATCAGAGCTTCAATCGTCATTTTTATCCAGAGAAAGCTTTTTTGTGATGAGCTTGTTAAAAATTATGAAAATCCCAATGGCGACTGCCCATTGAAAGATCACGGTTCCTATCGATGTCGTTGAAAATATATTCCACCAGTTCCCGGGATTAGCAGAGTAACTGTCCCAGAACCACCAGCCCAGCATGGCGATTATCTGGACAGGAAGGAAAAAAGTCACCAGAATATCAAACCACCGGCCCAATTTGATTTTATGCTCCGGACGAGTGATGATCTCTTCGCGGATTTTTCTCGGGCCGGCCTTGAGCACAAGGATGAGGAAGAACGAGCCGCTCACCACCAGCCCCATAGCCCAGACCCAGTCCTGATTGTTGAAAAAACCCATGCTTATGGCAGAAGGAAGCCCCAGGACAAAACAGCAGATCCCGACGATCGTTACGGCTTTTTTCCTGGTCAATCCTGCATCCATGAAAATCCGGGAAATCAGCTCCAGCTGAGAAATAAGTGAAGAGAAGGCCGCAAAGCACAACGCCAGGAAGAAAAGCGCTAAGAAAAAATTCCCAGATGGGACCTTAGAAAACAGGATGGGAATCCATTTGAAGGTCAATCCTTCATTTCCCTGTTTCATGATATCCAGCACTTTTTCCTGAGCCAGATTCTGACCGGCGAAAAACGAGAAAACCGTCGGTATCACGGCTGCCGCAGCCAGGAGTGAAGCCAAGTTGTTGCCGAATCCCAGTGTGGCTGTGGTCAGCAGTGGGTTTTCCTTTTTCCGGGAGTACACTCCCAGGGTCAGCATCAAACCCCAGCCTGCTCCGGTGGACCAGGCTGCCTGGCTCAGGGCGTTCAGCCAGACTTTTATGTTTCCCAACTGGGCGAGATTGGGGGAGAAAAGAAAATTCAAACCCTGCACAGCCCCGGGAAGAGTGAGGGAACGTGCCACAGCTATCAAAAGGAGCACAAACAGAGACGGGATGAGGATTCTATTCGCTCTCTCTATGCCCTTGACAACTCCAAAATAAATGATGGAACAGCCAATAAAAACAGCCAGGAAGTGGAAGCCGACCGGCTCCCAGGACGAAGTGAAAGTCTCCCAATATCGGATCGGCTCTTTCCGGATCAATCCCTGAAAACATGTGGCAAAGAAGTATTTGACGCACCAGCCTGTCACGACCGTATAATAAAAAGTGATCGCTGCCGTCACAAAGGCCACGAAGGTCCCCATCCAGGCATATTTCCGTCCCATCATCTTCCCGAATGAACCGACAACGCCCATCCTGATCTTTTTGCCTAGAGCGAGTTCAACGGTCAGAAGAGGAATGGCCCAGATGAAGAGGAACACAATCCAGGCGATCATGAAGGCCCCACCGCCGTACTGAGAAGCAATCCGCGGGAAACGCCAGAGATTTCCTGTTCCAATAGCCATGCCGATCCCGGCAAAGACTATCCCCCAGCGAGAAAAGGTCTCAGTCTTTTTCATGATAAGGAAATCACTTTACCTGTTGCTATTTCAGGAGTCAATACATAATTGCTGAGGTTCCCTGAAAGGATACCTTATCTGATTATCTAAATTAGAGGGCAGTATAAACCGGTAGTCTTTTTAAAAATATTAAGGCTGTACCTTAGGGAACGTCCCCAAGATAGAAAAATAAATAATTCTCTCGGGGAGTCTGAACACGAAAAGAATCACATCGTTTTTATCAATCCTCCTCATTTTTGCCTGTTTTCTTTCCGCGCAAAAAATCGACGTCTACAAGCGACCTCTCCAGTCCGAAAGGTACCTGGATTACGATGCCAAACACTACCGTATTGCCTTGACTTTTGATCTAGACAAAAAACATTTTCAGGGAGAAAACCGGATCACCCTGTCTTCTCTCAAAGATGATTTCAACGAATGTGTTCTGCACGCGGAAGAACTGGTGGTCTCGGCTGTACTGGATTCCAACGACAATCCTCTTGAGTTCAAGCAGACGGAAAAACATCTCATAGTAGCTTTATCGAGAACCTTTGATTACGGCGAGACAGTGACGCTCACAGTCAAGTATCAGGCTACAGACCCCAAACACGACCTGTTTTTTGACAAGGAAGGCCCGGCCAATCCCCAAATGGTCTCTGCCATCTCCTGGCCCGATAACGCTCATCACTGGTTTCCCTGCTATGACTACCCCCATGACAAGGTGACCAATGAGATGATAATCACGGTCAAGGACCGACACAAGGTCCTCTCCAAATGAATAAATTCAATTTTTTGGAGAACAAGGAGGTAAAGGTGAAACATTTTATACTTACAATGGCCATTTTTAACAGATGATGATGTCTGTATCATTATCCTGAGCAATCTTGAGCACTCTCCGCTAGGAAAAACCAAGTGAAAAGCTGTTTTATCTTGGCCTAAAATAGCGCCAGCTCTGTATCTTCATTCACTGTTGCTCCCTTTCAGATAAATGACTTTTTGGAAATTTAGCAAATTTCTAAAAAAATTGTCCAATCCTTGCCTTTAAACATGATTTAAATTATCTTTTAGAGAATGTTTGAGCCGGTTGTCGAAGTTAAGGAACTGACTAAGGTCTTTAGATCATTCAGGGCCGTTGATAATGTTTCCTTCGAGATCTACCCCAGGGAGATCCTTGGCCTTCTTGGTCCCAACGGGGCTGGCAAAACAACCATCATTCATATGCTTCTTGGCCTGACAACTCCCACCAAAGGAGATATAAATGTCTTTGGTCTGGACATGAAAAGACACAGAAAAAAGATCATTCAAGATGTCAATTTTTCCTCTTCCTATATCTCCATGCCTAATTCCTTAAAAGTAAAGGAGAGCTTGAAAGTATTTGCCAGGCTTTACGGCGTAAGAAACAGAGAAAAAAGAATATCAGAGCTCCTCAGAATTTTTGAGATAGAAGACATTAAAGATAAGATTGTAAGAAACATCTCATCAGGGCATCAGACACGGCTAAACCTGGCAAAGGCTCTCATCAACGACCCGAAGATTCTCTTTCTCGACGAGCCCACTGCAAGCCTGGACCCTGATATTGCTGACAAAACAAGAAGCTTATTAAAGACGATAAAGAAAGAACGCAGTATTTCCATCCTTTACACTTCTCACAACATGAAGGAAATGGAAGAGATGTCGGATAGATTAATATTTCTCCACAAAGGAAAGATAATTTCAGAAGGAACGCCTGAGGAGGTAATAAGCAGTTTCAAAAGGAAGAACCTGGAGGAGGTTTTTTTGAGAGTAGCAAGGGAGGAGAGGAATTGAGGTTTCACAGGATTATTGCCCTTTTTATCAGGCACATTTACCTCTATAGAAGGAGTCTGCCCAGGCTTATGGAAGTTTTTTACTGGCCATTGCTGGATCTTCTCGTCTGGGGATTTATCACCGTTTATCTCTCTCAATTCAGACAAAGCCTTCCTGGTTTCATTACTTTTTTAATCGGGGCCTTGATCCTCTGGGATATACTCTTCCGCTCTCACCAAGGCATATCTGTATCCTTCTTAGAGGATGTATGGTCGAAAAACCTTCTTAATCTTTTTGCAAGCCCTTTAAGCCCGGTTGAGTATATTCTCTCTCTTATGCTGGTAAGCGTTGCCAAACTTATCATTGTGACCACTGTCATGGCTGCCCTGGCCTGGGTCTTTTATTCTTTCAACATCTTCCTGATAGGCATATCGCTTGTTCCCTTTGTCTTCAACCTTATTGTCATGGGATGGGCTATAGGGATCATAACTACCGGGCTTATCCTGAGATTAGGTCAGGAGGCAGAACTTCTTGCCTGGGCACTAGGCTTTCTGTTTATGCCTGTTTCAGCTGTATTTTATCCCGTATCTGTGCTTCCTCCGGCTCTTCAGTCCATAGCGCATTATATCCCCGCTTCATACGTTTTTGAAGGAATGAGGAGCGTCATAGCCGCTGGAGGTTTTCCTCTCAAGGAACTTCTCTGGTCTTCAGGCCTCAATGCAATTTACATTATCTTAGCCTTTTTATTTTTTAACTTGAACTTTAAATATGTAAAGCGGAAAGGGCTATTGGTTAGAATTGGTGAATAATGAATTTTTAAATGAGAGATGTGTATGAGCGGATACTAACAGAATACTAATAAAATTTAGGTTAAGTGGGCATGACCATACAGGCGGCAATCAGGTGTATGCAGATGCAGAGATTGAAGTTGATCCTCTCCTCTGCCCTCAATGCGGCGGAGAGATGAAAGTGATCTTCTTTGTCGAAGACCGTTTTGCTGTTTGTGTTGCTTTGTCTTTATTTTTTAGCAGTGACCTTGCTGTCTTGTGCATGATATGTCTATTTTAGGATGTCTTCTAGTGGAAATTGCAGAGAATTGGGAGAGATTTTTGGCAATCGCAAAAAGGAATTTATTATTCCTTAAATGTTAAAGAAATAAAATATTCCTTCCATCGTCAACATCAGAATTTGATTTTGATAAACAACTAGAAGGAATGAAAAATATTGTGTTCTGGACTGCTTCGGTTAAAATAAAAACTTCGCAACTGTCCAGAGAGCGATCGATCCGAGGATGGTGCCAGCATAAGACCAGCGCGGACGCCGGTCAAACAGAATGCCTCCATTTTTGCCAACAAAAAATCCCAGGGGTACAAGGAATGCGGCTATTACGGTCGTAATGCTCCCGCTGATAAAAATGTGGTGGAAAACCTTTGAAAATCCCCCGGCTGTCCAATATTCATAGCGAAAGACATAGGTGATCAAAAGAGCGAAAAGTGCATTGTTCCCAAAAGCACTCAGCATGCCTGTAACGCCCCATTTGAGTGGCGCTTGGTCTTTGTTTTTTATCAGCAAAGAGGAAAAGATATCAAATGTGGCACCTAAAAGGAAGATTCCGAGAAGATGACAATAGGAAGGGGCCGTGTTTGCCAAACGGAAGAGAACAGCAAATATCCCGATCAAAGCAGAAGAACCGGGCTTGTTGATCATGCCGCGGGATACCGCCAGCAAAAAAAGAGCCATAACCGTTAGGATAACCGATGAATTTTGAACATCATTCCGGTATAAGATATTTCCCAGGAAGAGTTCATTTAGTCCCCAGATCGAGCCGAAGAGAAACAGCCACGTTATAGGTTTAAATTTGTTCATCTTTTTTTCCTTTTCTTGACAAGGACAGGGTGATACATTCCGGGTCTTCCGGTATCCCCTCCAGGGAATGGATCATTCCCATCAAGACTTGCGTGAATATATTCTGGACAAAGGGATTCATAGAAACGGACACATCGTCAATATCGAGCCAGAGCAACGGCTCCTTTTCAGAGGGATAATTTTCCATGAAATCGGCGATTTTTTCAATGTCTTCCGGATGAAACACTGGGATGTCCTTTCCCGCATCAAAATCTGAAACAACGGCGATCAGTTCTTCTGGAGAGCATAATATTTTTTCAGAAAATCCTTTTCGCAACACCTCGATTTTTTTGAGTTTTTTATTTGACTTCGCTCCCTCTACCAGGATAAAGTCGCTGCACTTAAGATACTCCCTGGAAACCTTTTCGATATCGAGTTCTGACTTTTTTTGCTGGAAGACAGCCATTCCTTCCGGAGAATACATACAGACAGAATCGGATCCAGCTTCCCTAAATTGGGCTGTGTCTTTCCCCTGTCCTTCGAGGTCAAAACCATGGGCGCAGTGTTTTATGACTGATACAGTGTACCCTCTGCTTTTGAGCTCAGCGATCAGTTTGCGCATCAGGTGTGTTTTACCTGAATCGGAAATTCCAACAAAAGCAAATATTTTCATCAAATTATCACATTATCATGGCTAGTAACAGACAAATTGTATAATCGGGCATATTCGATGTCAAATTCAAAATTTATTTCATCCTAAAAACCGGCCGCAGCTGGGGGACTGAACATAATCGTTTACACACTAAGCTTAACTTTTTCTCTAAATCTTTCATATGGTGTTTGCCCAAATAAAGCCGCATGCGGTCTATTATAGTCGTAAAAGTCTTCCCATTCTTTCAGTTTCTCATTAAAAACCTTGGCTTCTTGATCTCGTCAGTCAGAAAATTCAAAATCTTCACTACAGTCGACGAACCGAAAAAACGTATGTTGGATGGATCAAACGTTTTATCCTTTGCCGTGGAAAACGGCATCCAGTGAAAATGGGAGGACCAGTTGCCATACATTCAGACATTCATTTGCCACACATCCTTTTGAAGGCGGATATGATATCCGAACAGTTCAAGAACTCCCAGGAAATAAAGATGCTCGAACAACGATGATTTATACAGATGTCTTGAATCGAGGAGTTCGTGGAGTTTTGAGTCCTGCAGACAGATTGAAATAAATCCAGCTCTTAGAATCGCAGAAAGCGATATTGATATTGACCGGTAACATTGGTAACATCCGTTTATACAGCGAGAAATGCTGTAGAACGTAAGGGTCAAAAAGTTAATGGTTGTGACAAAACTGACTTAATTCAATTTTTAATATGGAGGTTGTTTACAAAGAAGAATGGAGTTTTGGTTCTATTTTTCCCCTTACAAACCCTTCAAATTTCCCCATATAAACTCCTCCTCTGCCCCGCTTTAGATGAGCTAATAGCTGCAAATCGCTCATTAAGCCAGCATTTTATGGGAAAAATGATCTAATTTATAAAAATTTATGAAAATAAACTCACCTTTATCGGGAACATGGGAGGTCGCCCGGGTGATAAAACCGAGGTAGAAAAACGGTCTTTCCCAAGGATATTGCCGATAGAATGCTGTCCTAAAGGCAGAGATGATTCAATAAGCAGGCAAATACTCCGAAAATATTTGAACAGGCTGGAATTGCCGGATTTAGTAGCCAGCTCGTTACTTCCCAGCTTTTCTAACTGTAAGCTGGTGGGTTGGTCTTCAGCTATAACTTAGGAAGGCTTCGTCGCCTCTTTTATAGCATGGGTGGCATGCTCCCATGCCTTCTTATAGTGGTGGATGGCCTTGCCTAACTTGTAGTCATCACGGTCCTCATCACCCTTGGCGAGTTCTTTCTCAGCCTTTGCTATCTCGCGTTCGAACTTGTCCTGTCTTGCAGGATCGGCTGGGACTAACAGGCGCGCATCATCAAGCTGGATCTCCGCCAGCAACCGGTCAGCCTTTACCAGTCGTTCGATTGCAATCCCAACTGCAACTTGGGCTTCGTCGCTGATCTGGTGTTTTTTACCCTTTTTACCGATCTTAGGCGGCAGCTTGTCCAGATCGACGATGATAAAGTAACCATGTTCATCATCTATGTTGATGGGTTTTGAGCAGGATGTGTGGATCTTTGCCAGCTCTATGCCATCGGATACGAGTTTGATTTCTGGGTGCAGTTTCCCTCCGGTCTCATCGGTCGCCTCAACCGCGAAAGTATCTCCTTCTTCTTCAACATGGAAGGAACCCAGAAGGACGTTTTTAAGATATACATAAACATCAATTGGTAAAGAACCTGTGTACTTGAGTTCGATAAGTGAGATTCCACCGCACTTGCCGTCATCAGGGATTCCCTTCAGCAAGTGGTCCAGCTCCCTAGCGGCGTGGCGCTCGCGGTCCAAGACCTTCTTGCCACCCTCTGATTTCAGGTGGAAATTATCGGTCCACAGTTTATCCTCAAGGCTTTTCTCGATCTCCCTAATGGCCTTGCTGATTTGCTTAGACTCATGAGCATACGTCCACAACTGGTTAATGGTTTTCTGTTTCAGTACTTTTGGTTCTTTTGGTTCCTTAAACGTTAGCACAATACCATCGAGCCCCATGAAGCTATCGAAACCGGCATCAATTCCGTTACCAACTCGAGCCTCTACTGTATATGTCCCTTCTTCTGTAAATGTATACTCCCATTTTGTCCATGGTGTCTCGCCAAAGAGGCCATAGTAGTACTCTACAGTATTGACGCTGGCGTAAAACACGGTATCCACCACCTTGCCATCAGAATCAATTATTCGGACCTGTGCGTTATCGTTGTATGGCGCATAGTCTTGGGCATCGAAGAAGGCCCAACCTGATATTATGTCGCCCTCCGAGGCATCAAACGTCTGTGATAAAGTGGTGTAGGAATCATATCCGTCTGCCTTCAGCAGCGCAAAGTAGACCCCGTCTTTCGCGGAATATTTGATATCCAAGTCTGTGTAATGGAACTCGCCGACGTTGATCTCTCCACCATCCCAACTGTATACGTCCGGAATGACGGCGTCCCAATCTGATAGGTCGCCTGTCTCAAAACTCGGATTGGTCAGTTCTTCATCAGCCAAAATAGCATTTGGGCATACCAGCACAGCCATGGCAGCAAGGATAACGATTGTTGCCAAGTTTGCTTGTTTTAATACTTTCATTGTTGCCTCCTTTCCTTTATGTTAAATCTGATTTGTGGTTTGATTTTATCATTAGTTTTAAGTGGGATTGTCTTCGATCAGATGTACTTTGATTTGTTTGTTAATCATTTTTAATAGTTAATAGACGTCATATGTATAAATAGAATTGGTTACATAGATAAAGTTACTGGTATCATGAATTTGAGTAAATAGCCTTAAGAGATGATTTTCAGGGTAACCTATTTATCCCCTAATCTAAACAGAAAGATGATACTCCTCAAGTGGAGCTAAAAATGAAAAGATAATCCAAGAGATAACTCAGTACCTCCAGGGCTAACATTTTCATCAAGCTTAGAGCCTTTTTTGGTAGGAATTGAACTAAATTGAGTTGTTCCCAGGAGAGAAAATCTTCTGCTGATAAAGTATTCTACTCCAGCAATAAGAAAAAATCCCAAATTTTTATCTTCAAAAGAAATACCTAATTGATCCCATTTTTCCCGATAAATATTGTAGCCAATACCTCCAGGTGTAAACCATCTCTGTAAAGAAAAGCTCAGGCATTGTATATAGAAAAAAATCCAATTTTGAAAAGTAGGAAACTTATCCTGGATGGACGGCGCTGAATAAATAATGTCATAAAATGTATATTTCACGCCATTCTGCAATTAGCTATGGAAATGATGCTATTCAGCCTAAAGAATAGTTAATTGAAGACTATAAAAAGGGCAAGGATAAAGAAATGGAAGCGGTCAAGAAGCTTATCAGCAAATAGCCTCCATAAAATGCAGGATTAATTTATTTTGATTTTGTATTTTTCCACAGCTTTTAAGGCTTTTGGTGTGCCTATCCGTTTTAAAGCCTCAGCCGCCCACATCCGAACTTCTTCGTCTTCATCTTTAAGCGCAGCTATCAATGATTTTACAGCTTTGTCTGAAGGTATCTTTTCCAGCGCCCAGGCAATCCTTCTCTGGTGCCATTCAATCCTGTACTCAGACCATTCGCTCATTTCTTCATCCCTTAGCTTCTTTATAAGGGGCTCAATGATAAAATCTCCTATCTCTCTTAAAGTTTGACTCAAACTTCCCCAATCTCCGTAACGCAAACTCCATAGTTTATTTATAAGCTGATCGACCTTTTCCTGTTCGCTCGATTGACTATCCTGGGCAAACCCATTGATACAGACCATAACTAGTATGATAATGCCCAAAATCACTCTGATCTTATTCCTCATATCTCCTCCCCCTTCACAGAGACGTTCTCTCTTGTAAAATGTTCCGTGAGCGCTTTATACAGGTTCCCCTCGAATGCTTTTTCGATTTCTTCTAAGCTTCTTAAACCGAATAGGAGAGAGATGGCTATGGGGTCTGCCCGGTAACCTGTGTGGCCTTCATAAAAACCATAGCGCATGATGTAAAACGGCACCATCTCCCCTGTATGTATGTGGCTGAGTATTTTTTGAAAATCTGTCATCTTTTCGTTACTAAGATTGGAGTATTTCTCTTGTAAAAAGGCTTTTTCATCCTCATCCAATTCTATACAAAACTCAAGATGATACATTCCCAGGATTTCATCATTAAATATGGAACTCTGCCATCCCCGACCGCCAGCATGCAGAAGACGGACTTTTCTTCTGTTATACAGAAAATAATCGATGCCTCCTACGGATCTACCGACGCTTCTGCTTGTGTAGCTGAGCCATCGGGCTATATTCCAGACATGAAACAGTGGTTTGGCCAGTTGGGAATGAGTCAGCCCCAATTTCTTGACCAGCCGATTATCTCCTTTCAGGACAGAAATGATATCCTCCTCTTGACTCATAAAACCCGCGCCGGATGAACCTTCGGGCCGGCCGCTATCTGTAATTTCTGCAATAGAGCGGCCTGTAATCCGTCTTGTGTAATCCAGTTCAATCTCTGAATGCANCCCTGTCCGGGCTAATGTGGGAAAATCCTCGCCGTCGACTTCGAGTATGCGGATTTTGTCCCAATCTTCTTCCCTGTAACCAAGAGATTCGCCTTTTTCAACGGTCACGGGTATAAGCGTGAATTTATTGTCTTTGGTGATACCCGCCAGGATTTCCGTCCCGTCCTTCATCGTGTAGGGAGAAGGAAGTTCCGGGCGTTTATCATAGGTGTGGGGGAAAAACTTTAAGGATTCCTTTGTTCGGGTATGTTGACTGATCTGTGTCTTTTGCGATGCCATGAGAACGATAGAGGAAACTGCAGCGAGTAGAACTATCAGCAGCCACATACCTTTAGACCTACAGTCTTTCATCAGGGTTATTCCCATGTTTCTTTTTTTGCAGCCTTTTAGGACCCTGTCCCCCATCTCTTTCTGGATGAAATTTCGCCGGCTGATTCCGGAATCCTTGAAGTTTTTGTGCTTCATGTGATTTTTCCTCCGATTCGAATTATCTTCATACTTGTTATTAAGAGAGAACACGGAATGCGTTCATTCAAAACTTATAATAGCCGAAATGGGAAAATTTAATACAGGGTTTTCTTCAATATCCAGATTAATTTTCCCTCCAGGACAATTAATGGAAGGAAGCAAGGGTTTGATATCCGGAACGGGTGTTTTGTCAAAAGCATCGATGCCTCTTACATGAAGGATATTACCTTCAACCTTTTTAAGCTTTATTACGCTAATCCCGATAGAGTTTGGACGATTTGGAGATCTTGTGGCAAACAATTCAAAAGGACGTGAACTGCGGGGTGGTCGAACTGGAGTATGCCAGCCTTTAGAAAGATGCATATGATAGATTACGATGATGTATTCATATTTCTCAAGGTCCCGCAGTGCCTACTGATATTCTGGATACACTTTTATTTGAGTGCAAAATCCACAGCAGCTTTGGCGTGAAGAGCAGTTGTGTCATATAGAGGAATTTCATAATCTTCTTGACGGACGATTAAAGGAATTTCCGTGCATCCTAGAATCACACCTTGGGCGCCGCGTTTGACAAGATTTTGGATGATACTTTGAAATTTCTCTCTTGAAAGCTCCTTGATCTCTCCCAAACACAGTTCATTATACAGAATATCGTGAATGACCTGTCTCTCCTTATCCTCCGGAATCAAAATGTCTATCCCATGTATGTCTTTCAAACGTCCCTTATAGAAATCCTGTTCCATTGTAAATTTTGTACCGAGCAGTCCCACTCGGCTTTGTCCTTTTGCCTTGACAGCTCCTGCTGTAACATCAGCAATATGCAGCAGAGGAATCCGGATTGCCATTTGTACCTCATCAGCCATCTTATGCATGGTGTTTGTACAGATGACTAAAAAATCAGCTCCTGCTTTCTTCACCCTTTGAGCCGCTTCGATCATCAACCGCGTCAATGATTCCCAGTCTCCTTGATGCTGCAGTTTTTCCACATCATCAAAATCCACAGAATAGAGAATGCATTGCGCTGAATGAAATCCTCCGAGCTTCTCCTTGACGGCCTGATTCATGATTCGATAGTACTCGAGAGATGACTCCCAGCTCATTCCTCCGATCATGCCAATAGTTTTCATGTACCCCTCCTTTCCCGGTTACACATAATCCTTAAACGGGAATGCATTTAAGCCAAAAACATAGGAAATTGGTTTTTTGGACTGCATTGAGTTCGGCTCATTTTTATTCAATTTCCACCTTCTGATCTGCTCTTTAGATAGTAGTAGATAATAATAAATAGAAGAAACATATCCTGTCAATGAAGAATTCGCGATGAGTAGAAGAAATCACATGTCTTCAATTCATGCAAAAAAGCCCAGGAATGGAAGAAAAACTTTACCTTTATGCGCGCGTATAACAAAATAGTCGCGATGGATTATAAAAGAGCTAAGATATATTTTCTGAGCGGCACGGGAAATTCCTATAGAGTGGCACTCTGGCTATACGAGGCTTGCGCTGCAAACAATATTGATTCTGAAATCATTCCGATCAATCAGGCAAAGCCCAAAGAAGAGATCGAGGCCTCACCAGAAAACCTCATTGTGCTTTCCTACCCGACACACGGTTTTCTCCCTCCTTGGTCTGCAGTTAAATTCATCTTTAAAATGCCTTTCAAAAGGAGAGCCCATTTTTTCTGTATGCCTACCCGTGGATGTATACGTTTCGGCCCGTTAATCATTCCCGGTATTGCAGCTCTCGCCTCGATGCTACCGACTTTTATTCTTCCATTCAAAGGATACAATATCCGCGGCTCTTTGAGCTTTGACATGCCTGCGAATATGATCTCGCTCCACAGCCGGCTGAGCGAGAAAAACATCAACCTCATCAAAGCCAGCGCAAAACGAAAGGCTGAAAAATATTTCCCAGGGTTACTATCAGGGAAATCGATTTGGTTCACTCTGAACAATCTATGGGAATACTTCTGGGGAGTGCTTCTGCTTTTATATTTCCCTTTTTTTCTTCCGACTTATCTTTTGATCGGGCGATTTTTCATGGGACAAATGATGTTTGCCAATAACAACTGCATCGGATGCGGGCTGTGTGCAAAATCCTGTCCGAACGGTGCGATCGTCATGAAGGGGAGAAAAAATCCACGCCCATACTGGAAACACAACTGCGAAGATTGCCTGCGATGTATGAATTATTGTCAGCAAAAAGCCGTAGAGGTCGGGCATTCATGGGGCGTTATCCTCTATTTTATCGCAGCTCTGGGCTTTCCAGTTGGCGTGTTTATTTTTAATTCCATCGCTAGCGTATTTCCGCTGATCGATGGGATCAGGAATTGGTACACGATTTGGATAGTGGGGGCTATCTACCTCTA
>JGI2171J19970_10000427_pt1 | contig 22146 bp, 25 predicted proteins | sample DeeMarSWOR324_28_FD_19970 | JGI IMG/M metagenome (IMG submission 19970) | reverse complement strand
TCCCGCCAGTCTCCGCCCTGGTATGGTGTAAGATTCCCGTAACCCCCTGCAATTCGTAATATTAGCCAGCCTGCAAGGAGAACTAACCCAAAAATTAAGAAGAACTTTGTTATCTTTTTCGGATGAGTGCCTATCCAGAACCCGCATGCGCATCCCAGTCCTATGACGCCAAGCCACGGCAGTATAGGGTAATTTGAAGCCAAAAAGCCTGTACGGTCTGGTTGAAGCACAATCTCCAGAAGCGGCTGGTCACTCTGTGTGAGGGGAAATCTCCTCAAGAGAAAGGGCACTACCAAGAGCAAAAGGACAGATCCAATAGCTACCACAGAAACGGGTAAGCGGCGGGCAAAGGCCAAGAACATCAATCCTGATCCAATACAAGCCAAAATGCCAAAATAGATAAAAGGCCAACCAGATAACCGACCAAATCCCCAGCAAAAGTTCACTATGGTCATCTGCAGCAGTATTAAGAGAATCCCGCGCGTGAGAAGCTTTTTGGTGATCTGATTTTCAGTTAAGTGCGACTTACGAAGGGTGTACAAGGCCACGCTTAACCCAGCGAGAAAGATAAAGGTAGGTGCACAGTAATGGGTGAGAAACCGAGTTGCATAGTGGAGGACATCCGGCATGGAATCTGGCCGCACACCTTGGTACCCCTCAGCAAAGATATGTATGTAGGAGAAGACCATGGCATGATCCAGTGCCATGAAGATCATCACCCATCCACGTACTGCATCAATACTGAATAACCGGCTTTGTATACTTTTCAACGCTGTAGGCGAAGATGTGGACACGAGCATTCCTCCAAAATTACTTTATAGGTAGACTCTGAATCTACAGCAATCATCTCCTCTGACAATTGATTTCTCAAGCTCTACCTGTAATGGTTTCTCTAGAACTGACTCGAACAATTCTTTGACCCATCCCCGGGAGCAGTAACACCATGATGGTGACAATCCACCTGGGTGGTCTTTTACTAATGAACAGTAACACTTAGGATACACCACGTACACGTTGTTGTGATCTATGTGCAAATGGGAATATATTTCACTGAATTTCTCCAGAAAATCAGGTACATCTTTCGCTTTCTTGTGACACGCTTTCGCTTTCTTGACAAGATTCTGAGAAATGCAGGAGCGACCGCAGTTTTCAAGCACTTTAACTGTTGTTTCTTCATTAACATGTTCATCTAAATTGGCAAGGAGATTTCCAATCCACTTGTGTAACTGTTTCATTGTGGTGCATCCCTTCTTGTGCTTATATAGGTTACTCAGGTTTTGTGTTCTGCATCATCGGTTGTCAATAGAACCTGAAAATCAAATCAATCTTACTCAAATCTCTGAAGAGTCCTCTATTGAGCAGTTTCATCAGGTTCCATAATTCCAAAGGTGTTTCCTTCTGTGTCCTGGCAGTAGGCCATATATCCAACCCCAGGAACAGCCATTTTGGGAACCACCACTTTACCGCCCTTTTCAACGATCTTTTCTGTCAATTCATCCACAGAGGGAATTTCAATAATGTTGACTGTGGTTGCGTGAGGGCTCTCTCGCTTCATCAATCCTCCATTGATGCCAGGTTTGTCATCTGGACCGGTAGTAACAAGCCAGTAATCTACAGGACCCTTCCATTTCTGGATCTGCCAGCCAAACACTTCTCTGTAAAATTGTGCTGCCCGTTCTGGGTCATCAGCATTTATCTCAAAATGATTTACTCTCATATTTAACCTCCTTTTTACTTGATGGGTGCTATCTGATTCTATTCGAACAGGTTCAATCTCTTTGAATATTTTCTTTCCTTTCTTTGATTTCCTTCTCCTCTTCCTTTTTTACCACCTCCTGTACCTAAGAATTGAGATGTGGTTACAGTCTCTTTTTCATATTATACATATATACTTTTGCTTTTTGCTTTTTGCGGGGCTGTCACGTCTTTAGAGGTCAATATGTTACACGTGTAACGTTTCATAACTTATCATTTCACCTGCAATCCAATTATAAAGAGACAATATGAATTAGAGAGGTTCTATCCCTCGAAAATTTGACAATCCCTTTTTTGCTCTTTGCATATACATACAAAACAACGCCCAATTCTTTAAACGTATTGACAAAAGGGCCAGTAAATAACTAACCTGTATCCAGTTTTATTCTGACAGCGGTAAAGGATGTGCTTTTAAAATCATCGCACTTCTTTTCTTTGAAGGATTCTATTATTTATTCCTTCCGCAAAGTCTTTAAATGTCTGAGGTTATTACCATTTATGAGCGAAGATGTAGACCCTATTGCTGCAGCTATCCAAACCGAGAAGGATGGTATTGCATTCTATGAGAAAGCGGCCCAAAAAACCTCACATCCCTTCGGGAAGAAGATGTTTCTGTCCTTTATAGAAGACGAAAAAAGACATTTAGAAATTTTAGAACAGATTTCAAAGGAGATGGGTATACCATTTGATACAGAATACAGTCCGCGGGAGCGAATAAAGACAATCTTTGAGGAAGTTTCTGACCAGGTCACAGCACATATTGCCCCTACCTCAGATGAGACAGAAGCTATTAACATTGCTTTAGAAATTGAAAACAAAGGATACAAGTTCTACAAGGAGGAGGCAGAAAAGCATGCTGAACATTCAAAAATCTTTGACAGGTTAGCTAAAGAGGAGAGCGAGCACATATTTGTCCTGCAAAATCTTTTTAATTACTTGAATGATACAGGGCACTGGTTCATGTATGAAGAGCACCAGATGGTGGATGGAGGGTAACGGGGTTAGCCGCCTGGATAGGGAGAGATACCTCTGTTGGTGAAGGGAGCCTGCAGGGTTTGGCAAATGGGAACCCACAAAAAAGGACAAATTAGAAATAAAAAAAGATCACTAACACTTAAGACAGCCAATCAGACTTATATTGAGGATGGAAGTCTGGTTTTGACTTTTTAAGTAATGGGCCACTTCCTGGGTTCTCACAGTGTTCAGCACGTGAGGAACCTATCTCTACTGCATTCAGCTGGCTCAACTATGACAAGCCCTTCTCTTCTCTTCTCTGGCGGAAGTACATGATCTATGTTGATGCGTTCTGTCTCATAGGGCGCTAAAGATCGGGTACTCTGCCAACTCTGGCTGCCATCATGATCATAAACAGTGATCTTATAGTGAGCTTTGTGGTTTTGTACGTTCATTACTTCGAGAGTGAAGTTCCAATTGGAACAATCCCAATATGAGATGCATTTTACCATTATGATCACCTATTTCATCGACGAAGCTCCCATGACCTTACTTTATAAATTTTGGGTTTGTACTCTTTTGTGCAAACCTAAACCTCAAGCATTTCTAACTACTTGGTTGAGTGCAAAAGTACATTTAAGGTCACAAAATCAAGAAAGGTGATAAATAAGCAGGTCAAATGCCGATTTCAGAAATTTTAGATTCCTTTCAATATTAAAAACCTAAAAAAATTAAAAACAGGATTGTTACACGTGTAACAGATCTGAGATAACCGCCGATAATGGATATCCTCAACAGAGGAGTAACCTTTATATTAAGAAATGGAAAGGTACATCATGATTTTGGTTTATAGTATCCTCCAGGAGAGTGCTACATCTGTGATTGAAGATATAGTGAATTTGCTCATAAGTTTATTCAGCACCTATCAGCTGTACATTCTGATCGCTATTGGATTGATCATCCTTTATTTTGTGGTGACTCGATTGATTTTTCGTGGTACTATCTACAAGTCTGCTCGAAAAGAACCCATGGTTACATTGAGTATGTCAGGAAGGGAACGATCTCTGGAATATCTGGAGAGATTTGGGGAAATGAAAGGTGTTGATGCACAAGTTATCAGGTATTTACGGAAACATGGATCTTTACCCAAAAAACAGCTGGAAAAGACCTTTGGATCAAAAGTTATTCGGCGATTGATCGAGAAAGGAATGATCAGAGTTGTGTAAAAGAGCTGGATTAATCTGGAAGATTCACAGATCTCTTTTAAGGTATTTGAGAGGCTGAATAACCTGGAACCACCATACGTTGTATGAATATGAAAAGATTGAAATCCCAATAGGGTGTATGACCACTTTAGATTGACATTAATGAGAAATATGGCTGAAATGTAAAAATGGCTAAGAAAAGGTGATGAAATGAAGAACTCCTGGTACGAAAATGATGATTTCTGGGAGACAGTGGCACCCTTACTGTTTGGTGAGAAACGGTGGGCTGCCACAGCAGTGGAAGTTGATCAAATCTTGGCTTTACTGCGTGTTACAGCGCACGCTTCAATCTTGGATATGTGCTGCGGCCCAGGAAGGCATTCTTTAGAGCTGGCTCGCCGCCACTTTTGTGTGACAGGAGTAGACAGAACTGTACAGTACCTGGAAACAGCACGGGAAAAGGCTGAACGTGAAGGACTTTGTGTTGAATTTGTGCAGGAGGATATGAGACACTTTTGCAGACCTGAAACCTTTGATGGAGCGCTACTGGTGTTTACATCCTTTGGTTATTTTGAGGACCCGAATGAAAACCACCAGGTTCTGGTCAATATGTATACATCGTTGAAGAAAGGTGGGAGGTTAGTAATAGAATTAATGGGGAAAGAAGTAGTGGCACGCATCTTTCGCGAGCGAGACTGGGGAGAGCAGGATGGTGTCATTCATCTAGAAGAACGTAAAATCAATAAAGACTGGAGCAAAATAGAGAATCGATGGATCATTATCCATGATCAGATTAAAAAGGAATTCAAATTCTCTCACTGGATTTATTCAGCCAGTGAACTGTCTGCTTTGTTGAAAGAGTGCGGTTTTTTATCTGTGGAAGTATACGGTGATCTTGGAGGGACCCCCTATGATTGTACGGCTAGAAGATTGGTGGTTGTCGCACAGAAGTAGTAAAAGTTGATGGTGAAGTATTTAACAGCAGAAAGGATGCAGATATATGGAAGCACAAACGCTCAAGCAGTGTGAAGAAAGAATTGAAAAAGCTCTTTTACTTGAGCAGTCAGGTCAATTGAATGAAGCTTTAACAGTCTATCGTGAGGTGGAAGTTGTCATAGAAGCTCTCAATATTACACCAGGAGATCTATTGTATGCTGAAAAGCAGCGAGTAGTAGCGTACTGTCTGATGCGGCAGGTTAATGTCCTTCGCCAGTTGGGACAGGTGAAGGAAGCTTCAGCTTTATCTGAACGGGAGTTATCTGCAGCGCGCGCTTCTCAAGATGAGATCACGCTGGCCCGCAGTTTGATGTCTCACGGTACCACCTGTATTGTCAACGGTGAAATGGAGAAAGGGTTGAAATTCATTGAAAAAGCGCGTCCTTTGTTTGAAAAAGGTGCAAGCTACGATCATAAACAGGGATTGGGCTGGTACTGGATTCTTAAAGCTGATTTGGTGAATGCAGGGATTGTTGCTGGGCGACCTTCTGAAGTTGTTGATGCGTGTGGTAAGGCGCTGGAAGTGTTAGAACCTATAAAAAACTGGCCTGGTGTTGCACGTGCGTATGCTGCCCGTGCACAGGCATACGAGAGTATGGGAGAGCATGAAAAGGCTGCAGCTGACCGCAAGGCACAATCTGAATACGAACGAACGAATGAAAAAGGAGAGCAAGAATGAAAAGTGAAGACATAAAGTTTATTCAAGAAATTAAAGAAGAATTAATCAAAAACACTGACCATAAATTTCAAGAGAGAGTAAAAAAGTTCTCTAAATGTCAAATCATTACTTATGGGTTGAGAACGCCTGTCACCAGGAAGATTTCTGCAAACTATTTCTCGAAAATTAAAAAGAGGTCTAAACAGGACATATTTGACCTGTGTGAGTTACTGCTGAAATCAGGGTACAGTGAAGAGAGAACAATTGCTTTTGACTGGGCTTTTCGGGTCAAAAGGCAGTATACGCTGTCTGATTTTGAGCGGTTTGAGTCATGGTTGAGAACCTTTGTGACAGGTTGGGGATCGTGCGATGATTTCTGCACCCATGCGCTTGGTGCATTTATTTTTCAGTTTCCTGAAGTTATTCCAGAGGTGAAGAAGTGGGCAGAATCTGATAATCGCTGGTTAAAACGAGCATCTGCAGTAGTTTTCATTTATTCAATTCGGAGAGATACCTACATTGAACATGGATTTGAGATAGCTGATATCTTACTACTAGACCATGATGATATGGTGCAAAAGGGTTACGGGTGGATGTTGAAAGAGATCAGCAATTTATATCCACAAAAAGTGTTTGAGTATGTGATGCAAAAAAAGGACGTCATGCCGAGGACATCGTTGCGGTACGCAATTGAAAAGCTCTCACCAGAATTAAAGAAAAAAGCTATGGCAAAGAATTAAATTATTTAGAGCTGAGAAAAGTTACCTTTTCAAGGAAATGGCACTGAATAACTTGGGATGCCCCTTGAAAAAAGAAATTACAAAATGCCATTAAACAGAAGTATAATCAGTAACTTTATATACTAAGTTACCTTGTATTACCCATGTCAAAAACTATAAAGATAACTGATAAAAATTATGCTCTCTTGGTGAAGTTAGCTGGAGAGCTCCAGGCAGCATCAAAGAAACCTGTTTCAATCGATGAGGCACTTTCACAGCTTTTGGGCAAAGAAGATATCATGAACCTTGCAGGGAGCTGGAATATCAGTGATGAAGAAGCGGAAAACCTCAAAAAAGATATTGAGGAGCTGTGGTCAAAATGGAGAATCTCGTCTTAGACACAGATATACTCATAGACTTTTTGAGAAATAAGAAAAAAACAGTGTTACTCATCGAGAACCTAAAAAAGGAAAATCTAGCCACAACAGCCATAAATGTTTTTGAACTCTTTTGGGGTGCTCACAAGGTGAAATCTCAATTAACAGCAGTTGAAAGACTTTTGAACTCTTTGGTCTTACTGAATACTACAAAGGAAAGCATGAGGGAAGCTGGTGAAATAGCAGCCATTCTCGATTCTAGAGGAATCCAAATCAATGTGGGCGATCTTTTAATTGGAGCAATTTGCAGGGTGAGCAATTATGCTATAGTAACGAATAACAAACAACACTTTTCAAGAATTGATGGATTGAGACTGTGGAATTCAATGTGAAAGCTTTACCACTTTCCAGAGTCAGAGAGAAAAGCCGTAGAAATGTCCTTCAAACGTTTTCCACCCCCTTTTTGGACGTTTCGTAACATTGAATTACCACCACACGCTTTTCATATCCAGTTTATACCCAATAGCATTGAACGATAAATGCATTAAAGGAGTCAGCACCACAATAACTAATAACCCCCCCCAGCTCAGATAATAAAACTCATTCAGAGCATACGGACCCACTATGTAGTACAGTGCTAGAGCTCCCATAATAAAGTCTAATTGATCAAAAGGAGGAAATGGTCTCCCGCTATTAATATTTAATCGTCTCTTAATAAAGCTCTTCGTAATATCGCCCAGCATAGCCCCCACCCCCATGATGAGTCCAAAAATTAATGGGTTAACAGTATAGTAAACAAAACTCTGTAAGACAGCCACACACACTGCAGAAAAAATACCCACACAGACTCCTCTTACTGTCTTCCCCTTTCCTAAGAGAGGTCTTCCATCAGTAAAGGTTCTCCCACCATCTATGGGTCTTCCACCACCAAAGGTGCAGGCCAGCATATTACCAGCCCATGCAGGAAGGATGAACCACACCGCTAATCCAATTCCTTGGAGTATCATTATCTTCATTTAAAGAAGCCTTATTTAAGGTTTGCGGTTCATATGTTAACCAAAATTACTTAGTGTTTATCTCAGTTTTGTTACACGTGTAACATTTTTTTGGAGGTTTTTAATAGATTATGGGTTATAGTAAAAGGTTATTTCAATAGAATCCTCAACAAGTGACATCTATCTGTATCATGGGGTTGCCCCCTCAGTCGATGTTCATCATTGGAGTACATAGGATTTAATGCAGGTTACTGACTCTTTTTGATTTTACCGATTCAAAACATTTTTAAATCTCTCCGGCACCATACTTATATGAGAGCCAATCTCCAATACTTCTTTCAACCAGAATCTGTTGCAGTTATTGGGGCTTCCCAACACAAAGGAAAGGTTGGCCACGAAGTGTTGAACAACATCGTCACCTATGGGTACCAGGGAATGGTCTACTGTATAAACATTCGAGCTGATGAAATTGAGGACATTGTAGGGTTAAACCCCTACAAATCCATAAGAGATGTGCCTGGCCCCGTGGATCTGGCTGTAATAGCAATTCCTGCCAAATATGTGGCGGATGCTTTACGAGAATGCGGAGAAAAAAAGGTGAAAGCGTGCGTTATTATTACTTCTGGATTTTCTGAAGTTGAGAACATCAAGGGAGAACAGGAGTTAACAGAGATTGCTAAATCGTATTCCATGCCGTTGTTAGGGCCAAATGTTTTCGGTGTTGTCTACACTCCTAGAAAATTGAATGCATCTTTTGGTCCTACTGAATTACTTCCCGGCAAGATTGCCTTTATCACGCAGAGCGGCGCTTTGGGTATCTCGTTAATGGATTGGACTATTGCAGAACGGATTGGATTGTCCTCTGTGGTGAGCGTGGGGAATAAGGCGGATATAGATGATGATGACTTACTGGAGTTTTTTCTTCAGGATGAGAACACGAAAGCTGTTGCCATTTACATGGAAGGGTTAAAAGATGGGCGGCGCTTCATGAGGTTGGCAGAAAGAATAGTGATGCAGAAGCCATTGATTGCTATCAAATCAGGGAGGTCCCAAAAGGGTGCAAAAGCGGCTGCTTCCCATACGGGGAGTTTAGCAGGCGTGGATGAGGTATTTACCTCTGCGTTCAAACAGGTAGGTATTCTGCGGGCCGGAACTACCAGGGAAGCCTTTGACTGGGCGCGGTTGTTCAGTTTGGAGAACCCCAAGGGAGATAACACAGTGATTATTACCAATGGCGGGGGTGCGGGGGTTATGGCTACTGATGAAGCAGAAGCAAGTGGAGTGCACTTGTTGGATGATTACACGTATCTCAATAAGGTGTTCAAGGACTGTGTACCAGAGTTTGGTTCCACCCGAAACCCTGTGGACTTGACTGGTCAAACAGGGGAGAAGGCCTACCAAACTGCACTAGAGGCAGCTCTAAAGGAAGGGAGAATTCATGCGGTAGTGGTTATCTACTGTGAATCACCTCTGACAGATCCTCAGAAAGTGGCAGGTTACCTTGTAGAAGCTGTGGAGAAGTACGATTACAAAAAACCAGTAGTGGCAGCTTTTTTTGGTGGTTCCCGCGCGCAAGCTGCTATTAACTGGTTGAATGAGAAGGGTATACCCACGTATCCTGAGGCTGAGAGGGCTATGAATGCGTTAGGTGCCTTTTATGAATGGGTTCACTTCATCGAAGGTGAAAAAAAGGAGGAACCTCTTGGTACACTGGATATTTTAGAAAAGGAGAGAAAAGAAATTGAGAAGATAATTGAAAATGTGAGAAAAGAGCAGAGGTTGCAGTTGTTGGAAAGTGAAGCGAAACGTATTTTACAGTTGGCTGGGTTTGATGTTCCTGCCTTCTATGTTGGGGGGACGATAGAGGAATGCGTGAGAGCTGCCAAAGAAATAGGGTTCCCTGTGGCCATGAAGATTGTTTCAGAAGATATCATTCACAAGACAGAGGTGGGCGGGGTGAGGTTAACCATTCAATCAGTTGAGGAAGTAAAAGAAGTGTACACTGACATCATGACGAGAGCACGAAAAGGGTACCCAAATGCTAATTTGAGGGGGATTTTGGTGAATAAAATGGTGGAAAAGGGGGTTGAAACTATAGTGGGCATGTCTTTAGATCCGCAATTTGGCCCCATGGTCATGTTCGGGTTAGGGGGGATATATGTGGAGGTGCTAAAGGATGTGTCCTTCAGGGTAGCTCCTCTATCGAAGAAGGATGCAGATGAAATGATCCACGAAATTAAAACGACGCCCCTGCTGTATGGGGTTCGAGGCGCAAAAAGGGGGGATATTGAATCTCTGCGAGATGCTTTATACCTGCTGGGATTGCTGGTTTTTGAGTTTTCTGAAATTGCAGAAATGGATGTTAACCCATTAATTGTGCTGGAGAAAGGGAAGGGATGCAAGGTGGTGGATGCGCGCATGACACTACAACCCGAGGAGGGAAACCCATGAAGACCATATTTATTACGTCTACCACATCTTTTGCTGGGAAAACTACTGTTGGATTATGTTTGGCGTTGAACTTTCCAGGAAAGGTGGGGTATTTTAAACCTTTCAGTTTGAATGAGGATTGTCATTTGTTTAAAGAGGTTTTACATTTAGAGGAACCTGAAAACAAGCTTTCTTTAGACGATAAGGAGTTAAAAAACCAATTTGAAGAGCTGTCAACCAAGGATTTGCTCATTGTGGAGAGTGGACCAGATTTGTCATATGGTGCGTACAAGAAGTTATCTGCTTCTGAAATAGCCAAAATCCTTGATTTAGAACCTGTAATTGTGACAGGAGGCTCTCCCGAAGTCATAGTGGACAAATTGATCATGGGGAAAGCGTGCTTTTCTCGTATTCGAGGAGTGGTCATCAATAAGATTCCCTATACGGAGTTAAATGAGACTAAATCCTTTACTGTACCTTCGCTTGAAAAGGTGGGTCTTCCCGTTTTAGGGACTATTCCATCGTACAAGATGCTGCGGACATTCACTGCACAAGATGTTAAAGAACGCTTGAATGCAGAAGTAGTCTGTGAAGAAGGGATGGACAAAGGTATTGACAACGTTTTGATAGGAGCTATGACCTTTGATTCTGCTTTAACGTATTTCAGACGATACGCGGATAAGGTAGTAATCACGGGAGGAGACAGAGCGGAGATCATGCTGGCAGCCATGGAGACCTCTACCTCCTGCATTGTGGCCACGGGAGGCGTGAGGCCATCACCGCCAGTGATCAGGAAAGCGGTGGAGTTAGAAATACCTGTACTGCTGGTGAAAGGGCACACCTATGCGGCAGCAAAAAAAGTGGAGGAAATTCAACCGGAGATAAGAGCAGGAGACCATGAGAAAATTGAACTAATTAAAAAGAGAGTTGCCCGTCACATAGATCTTGAGGCACTTTTTGAATAAGTGGATTATCTTGCTGATAGCAAGCTCCGTAATGAGGTGTTTCTGATAGTTTGAATTTTGGACAAGTTCGATTTTAATCCTCATTTTTTAATCAAAAGAAAAGAAATAAAAAATATAAATAACTAATTTTCAGAGTATGGGCTACTTCATCTTTTCCCACAGCATCATTACCACAGCAGCCACGACAAACCAAAAGATCCAATCCCCGATGAAGTTGATCACCTTATAGTGTGTTACAGGTGTAGCAGTGACGAGGACAATTCTCCAGACTGCAGGAAATCCATACCATGTGGCACCAACCAGACCGTGAGGCGTTGTATTTATGACACCTGTGATCAATGCTATGACTAAACCCACTATGATTGCGTATACAAACATTTTCATAATATCACCTCATTACCCTTTTTTCATGAAGATATTTAAACACTTCTTTGTGCAGAACTTATAAGGTTGGAAAAGCCCTAAAATTTGTCCTTATTAAAAAATTTATAGAGTGTTAACCTCTCAAATTTAAAGTAGATATCATGGAAACGGAAGACAACTTTGTCATGTTACATGTGTAACATCATAATGCATAATGAATGAGGGGAGGAACCTATTTAAAGTCATACAAAAATCATAACCAATGGACGAAGAAGAAAAACTCCTGTATTACGGGATTATCCTCGCATGCATAGTGGGAATTGCTGCCACTTCAGTACTGCTGTTCCAATCCAGGCCTCCTCAAGAAGAATTTTCAGAGTTATACTTCTACTTCGAGCGGATAGACCTCAAAGAGGGCCAAGGAGTATTCAGAGGGTGTACTGTGGAAGTGTTAACCACCATCTGGATCGATCTCAATAAGAATGGGGGCCGCAATGAGGACGAAACCTTTCTGGCAGGAGATACCTTCATATTAGAAGGTGAATTCTGGAACATATCTGATGTAGCCAAAGATGCAAGCCAGATTTTGTTTGGCAAATTCCCCAAAGAAGTAACCCCGGGTGATATCAATTTCTCCTTCGTCATTGTAAACCACCTCCAGGAAGACCATTCGTATGAATATACGGTAGCCATTAATGGGGTAACGCAAAAAGAAACTGTTTTGGTAAAAAAAGAAGAAAAAAAGTTGATTTTGCAGACTATTTCAGTGGGTGCGGGAGAGTACACGGTGAGCGTCACCATTGATACAGGGGAAGAGATCTACTTCTACTTGTACATCAGGGAGTAATGGTCAATCACTGTACTGGTATCCCTCTGCTCCGGTCGCGGTACATCACTGTAAAGGTAACTGCACTATACCCAGCAAGGAAGCAGGCCACAACAACGCCCAAAACGAGATTCAATCGAGCAACGGCCAAAATAACCAGAAACACAAAGAGTAACACCAGTACCTCCATCCAGTTTGCTTTGGCCACATCATAACTCGTGCTGAAGCTGTCAAACAAATCTTTGTTGTCCAACAGTATGGCCTGTCCCACAAAGATCAGTAACACTGCAGGAATCAGTAACCCCACCCAGAAGAAGAACATGCCTACAAATTTTAGAAACCAGGAAATCAAAAAGGCTACCACAAAAATGGGCAGCTTCCCACCGATGGCATCGAATGCTTCTCCTACTTTCATGGTTTTCCCTGAAAATCCGGCATCGCTCATGACAATGGTTAATGCCACACATACAGCTATAACGATTAAGACAACAATCCATACGAGCCAAACAGTTGCTCTCAACAACCGTATAGATCCCACAAGATACGTGAAGAACTGCAGAGGACTCCTCCCCAATGGAGATAACCGTGTTATTCCCCAGGACACCATATTGGTAACGCGCGCCCACATGGCCACCAAAGACAGGATCAAAGGAACAATGTACACTGCTAGAATCTGCGGCTGCTCAGTAACGATGTCTATGGATTTTCCTAACATTTCTGATATCTTCATTCAATCACACTCACAGGTTTTCTTTTCAGGTATCATCTCAATAGTTTTACTTATCAACTTTTTAATCATTTCGCTATTCTCATCCATGATCTCGATGACTTCCTCGTGGGTAATCTTAGTGGGAGATATACCTGCTGCAAAATTGGTCACTGTGGCAATGGACGCGTAACAGATTTTGGCCTCTCTGGCTAATACGACTTCAGGCACACTGGTCATGCCCACCACGTCTCCTCCTAGTAAAGCGAACATTTCAATTTCAGCAGGTGTTTCAAATCTCGGTCCCTCTGTGCACACGTATGTACCTTTAGGATGGAGCGTAATTTTCAAATCAGAAGCAGCTTGTGAAATGATCTCTCGCAATTGGGAACAATACGGATTGGTAACATCAGTGTGAACAACTGTATCATCAAAAAAAGTGTATTCTCTCTTTTTGGTAAAGTCAATAAATTGGTCCAGTAGAACGAAATCTCTTGGGTTCATCTCTTTGTTTAAAGAACCTACAGCTGATGTGGATACAATGCGTTCCACATTCAAATCTTGTAACGCTCTAATATTGGCTCTGTAGTTTACCTTATGGGGGGGAACTGAATGCTCTCCACCATGTCGTGCCAGAAAGAAGACGTTTTTTCCCCGGTGCACTCCGGATTTCAAATTGACAGTACCGTACTCATTTTGAACAGTGACATCTTTCACATCCTTGAGCATTTTGGGATCGTAAACTCCTGATCCTCCAATAATGGCAATCATGGTCTCATTATTTTGAAGACCTATTTATGTATTTCTATGAAGGGTTTAAGATAAGTGTCAAAACAGATAACTATCAACAAATCATTGCAGGACGAACTTGGCTGAAGACAGGAGATCGACTGGATGTTCGTTATGAAGATAATGCTCTCATTCTAAAAATGGTTGGAAAAGAAAGTATTGTAGATGAGGTGGCAGGAACAGTAGACACCAGCCCTGAAATTTTAGAAAGAAGGAAGAGGATATATATCTGCTTTTATGTGTTTTGAGATATATGGGGGGTCGAAATCTGAACGGGAAAATGCTAGAAAACTGATTTCAATCTTTCATGAGATTCCTATTGTCTGCTACATTGCAGAAAAAGCTTCAGATATTCTTAAGAAATACCTAATTGGTGAAGGGGGCATTAGTAGCAGCCGCCTCTCTCATTACTGGTTCTTCCTGTTTAATTACAAGGAATAGTGATTATCAGCGAATCGACAATCTATCTGTGCTTACACCACAAGAGGGGTTGGAAGGTTTAGGTTGAAGTGATTGTCAATAGAGAGTTAACAGATTTCATTTGGATACAATCTCTTGATAACTCCATTTGATCGGCATCATATCTCAATAACACAAAACCCTCACCCTAACATCTTCTGACCTTACCCAACTCTTCTGAAAGGCAGACATGCTAACCTATTTAACGAACCTATTCCAAAAAATGAATGGTGACAGAATGAGTACTACCTATGAAAAAATAGAGAAATTGGAATCAGCATTACAAGTGCTCAGGGCAGATTTGCTCAGGATGAGGAGGGATCTTATTGAGGTAAAAAGAGAATTTTTCAGCGAAAAAGATTTTGAGAAATTAGTTAGTGAAGCTTCGAACCTCATTAGCGAAGGAGAAGATATTGACCCCACAACAATGATCAGAGAAATGAGGGATAAAGACTATGATTGGTGAAAAAGAGCTCACTCTCGATACCTCTGTAATCATAAAAGAGATGATCCCTCCCAAGAGAAGAGATAAAAAACGTAATGAAAGAATAAGAAAATTCAAAACTGCAAACACATATATGAAACTTCTTTTTTCCGGCAAAATTATTGGATTTATACCTTCTGCTGTACTCGTTGAGTTGAGTGCTGTTGGTACTCGACTTACAGGAAGTAAGAAATTTGGGATAAGTCTTGCAGGAAAGATAGAAGAAATCTGCACAGTCCTTTATGATGAAGAGATTTTGGATAATGCAATTGGGGTCAGTGCACAATACAAAGCCAGCGGGTTTGACAACCTTTTGTTAACATGTGCTATTCTCACTAATACACTTCTTTTCACAGATGACAAGAAACTGCACAACTTATATGATAAGGCGAAGATAAAGAGTTATCTACTGGATGATCTTATCAAATAAGAATTTGTCTTTTGCAATCTGAAGTTTTAGGGCGTTTTTGGAAAGGATTGATTTTGAAAACGCTAATATTCAACACAGAAAGACATTTGAGCCTCTGATCCCACGGAACACTACCCTCACATTTGAAGCACTCAGCTTGTTTTAACTCTGAAATTTGCAGAAGAATCCTCAAACTGCTGCTTATATTTGCATAATTACCGCACTCAGAGGTTTGCATTCAACATTTCAGCATACGATAATAGAAATTAGAAATCAAAGAAATTTGCTCAGTATCTTCTTCAACCACGTCAGGTCCAGCCCTGTCCTCCGTTCCAGTGTTTTGAGCAGTACAATGTCCTCTCTATCAAAACTCTTCGTAACCAATACTACCAGAACATAGGACACGACACACACTACGAACACCACAGGAAGTATCCAGTAAGATACAGTAACATACCTGAATAAAGCAGTAACCAAAACCACAAGACCCAGAGAAGAACCCAGCAGCTTCACGTAGTTGTGGGAAAAGGGATGCATCCCAGAAATCCGGTAAACCTGCAGGAGCGCCAGAACGTTGAGAAAGACAAAAGTGACAGATGTGGCTGTGGCTGCCCCATTTATGCCATACTGAGGTATCAACAACAAATTCAACCCAATATTTAGGAGTAATCCTGCAGTGTTGTTAACCAAGAGTAATCGTGGCCTGCCAAAGATCACCAGGTTCTGCCCGATGGGACCCATTAAAACGTGGAACATATACCCGCACGATAAAATCCTCAACGCAGTATGAGCTCCTTGGTAAGTGCTCCCGAAAAAAAAGGTTAAAACCATCTGAGGAAAAATGAAAATTACTAAGAAAAACGGTAAGGTAGCAGAGAATATCCACTTCGTTACTGTAGAATAGGCTTTCTTCATCTCTGATAACTGTCCTCGGGAGTACAACACTGACAGCACTGGTACAAAAATAACCCCTGCAGAACTCAAGAAAATGGGCAGTATCCCGCACAAAGGGACAGCTCCACTGTATAACCCTACCAAATCGGCAGAGGTGAAATATCCCAGCATGAGCACGTCTGTCCAATTCATCAATTGACCAAGAAAAACGGTTCCGAATAAAGGAAGAGAAAACAGGAGCAGCTCTTTTCCCATAGGAGCGGCTTCACCTCTCACTACAGGGTTGTTCCATTTGTAGTAGACCACAGCAGATACAGCAGTGCCAGCTAATGCTCCTACGTATGCTGCCAGTATATACGGTAAGGAAGGTGCCACCATGGCTGCTGCAAGGAGGAACAGAAACCGTAGCCCCACCAGCATCACATTGTTGAAGTATAAGGTGGGGTTCACGTTGTCAAACCCTTTGAAAATATTGATAATTATGTGAATGAGGTCAAACAAGGGGATTCCCACAGCAAAAATCTGTAGCGCCATTTTTAATCCTTCCATCTGGTAAAAATTCTCGATGTAACCTGCTCCAAAGAATAAAATGAAGGAAAATGCAATCCCCAAGAAAACCTGTATTTGAAAAGAGGATCTTATGACACCCCTGATACGGTTCTCATCCTTTTTTCCACGGTAGTAACCGAGGAACCGCGGTACTGACATGTGGAACCCCCCTTGTGACATTGTCCCTGCTATACCGAAAAGAACAAGCCCCAGAGAGAATATACCATAATCTGCCATGGAAACAGATCTCACAATAAGGATTCTGTTGATGAGCTGGACAGCCATACCTGTTACTGTGCCTGCAAATATTATTCCTGCACCTTTGGCTATCTTTTTGATGGACTGATCCACCGCTGCTATATCTATTTTTTCCATTTTCTCACGTGAAGCTTTGGCACCACTTTCAAAAAGGTATTAAAAAAGATTTGGTACAAAGGGATTGTTAACTCGTTAGTGCTTGTCTCACTTTTGTTGTGCGTGTAACAAAATCGTCTTTTCTATTTATTTTCTACCATTTCCAATACTCAACAGGGGGGGCTGCAGGAACGCTTCATTTTTGACGTATGTTTCACTCTTTTGGTCATTCTGGGAGTACCTGTACCTTCCGATATGGATGGAAATGTCATGAGAGAAATATTTGACAGAGAGCTCCATTTAGGAAAGGAGCCTGTAGAATCCCAAAGAGGGGTATATCAGCATCTATATACAGAAGAAGAGGAAGAGAAGATAAAGGACCGATTATCTGCATTAGGTTATTTTGACTGATTGCTGCAAGATATTCTGCTTGAGGGTACTAATCTCAGAAATTGATCTCTTGAATGTCTCAATTTGGAATACAGCTAAAATTGTTACACGTGTAACAATGTGAGGAGAATGCTAGTGCAGTTCTGAAAGGGTAATTTTCCTTCTGATGTGGTTATCAAGGAGCAATGTGTACGGAGTTCACGAAATTAAGGGAGCAACAATTAAAAAGGAAACTCTCATAAATAGGGTTGTGGAAAAAGCATTAAAAAATGATGATCTAGCAGTGTATGAACCTGGAACGCAGTCCAAGAATTTTCTGCATGTTGCAGATGTGGCGGCGGTCTACAGGAGAGCTGTGGAAAAAATTGCTAACGAGAAGGAGAAAGAAACGAAATTCTTCTGTCTAAATGGGAGTGAGTCTGCTATTCTGGAGTTAGGGCAGCTAAGAGAGGATCTCGCGAGAAAAAGACATCGAGGAGGTTTAGATGGAGCTAAAAGAAAAAAGAATCTTGATAACAGGAGGTTGCGGCTTCATAGGCTCCCAATTAGCTGAACAGTTGTCCAAAGAAAATGAAGTCAAAATAATTGATGACCTCTCATCTGGAACCCTTACAAATATTGGAGGGATCAAAGACAAAGTCATTTGTGCAAAAAGAGACATAAGAGAAAGGGGTATAGAGACTGAATTTAACGACATAGATGTAGTTTTTCACGAAGCTGCCCAAGCCTTCATCAGTACGTCTTTGGAAAACCCTCTTTTTGACGCTGACGTAAACATTTTGGGAACGTTAAACATACTGGAAGCATGCAGGAAAAAAGATGTACCACGAGTGGTTTTTGCTTCCTCTTCTGCCGTCTATGGTGAGCCACAGACAATTCCTCTCAAAGAGACCCATCCCTTAAACCCTGTAACACCCTATGGGCTGGCAAAGAAAGTGTGCGAGGAATATCTCAGGCTGTATTACTCGCTCTACCGAATCGAAAGCATCGCTTTAAGGTACTTCAACGTGTATGGGAAAAACCAAAACTTAGTCTTCCCCAATGCTGGTGTCATAGCCTTGTTTACAGACAGACTTGTAAAAGGTGAACCAGTGACGATTTATGGCGATGAGAGCTGTACACGGGATTTCATTCACGTGGAAGATGTGGCAAAAGCTAATATTTTGGCTGCCCTCTGCAGACAGGCTTCTGCTACCGTCATCAATGTAGGAACAGGGAGAGAAACATCCATCAAAGATGTGATAAGAATCCTGGAAGAACTCACCCACAGAACTATTAAGGTGATGCACCTTCCAGAAAGAAAGGGCGACATTACGAGGAGTGTAGCAGATATAACTGCTTCTAAAAAGATATTGGGATTTGAGCCGAGAATAAACCTGGAAGAAGGACTGGCAAGACTCTTTCGTGAGGTGTCTGTATGAAAGTCTTTCGTGAGGTGTCTGTATTGGCACCATTCTTTCCCTCACAATCACCAAAAGAAAAGATGCCAGAAACATTTCTGTACAGACAAGTGCAGAGCCTGATCCCTCTGGGTTATGACCTTGTTGTTCTTGTGCCAAGGCGAGCCTCTTTCATCACCTTTTCCCTGTTATAAAAATGAAGCTGTGATATTTAGAATAACTGGATTGGAAACCTCAAAGATGGGCATAAAATGTACACACTACATAAGTCCTTGTAATAAACTAACCAGAACCTGATATGATATTAATTCCTTCCACCAACAAAGGGACTCCATACATTCCTTCAAGGTTGGGTTTCTGTTCTCCACCCAAGAGATGAACAGTTAACAAGCTGGAAAAGCTGTTCCCACTGATCAAAGCACGGGCAGGGTATTTAATTTCCCCCTTCTCAATGTAATACCCGTGGGGGACAACACCGCTGAACCGTCCTGTGGTAACATCAGTGCCTCCTGAAAGCCCCAGAATGTACATCCCCTTTTTCATGGTCTCAATGATCTCCTCTGTCGAGTGTTCACCTGGTGTTAAAATGAGGTTGGTTATCCCTACAAGCGGTTCTGCCATAGCACTCCCCACTGCATTTCCTGTGGATTCTGTATGATACTGGCGGCCGGTGTACTCGTTGTGCAGTATCGCACCGAGGATGCCCTTGTCAATCACAAGTGTTTTCTGACAGGGATTACCTTCTCTGTCAAAAGGTGCAGAGCACACACCTTCAGGAAGGAGCCCATCATCAGTCACTGTTATATTACCAGAAGCTACTCTCTCATTCATCTTCTCTTTGAAAGGACTCACATTTCTTTTGAAACTCTCTGCATTTACAGCAGCAGCCAGAGAGTTCATGAAAACCTGGGAGCATACATTTTCTGAAAATAAGACTTCTCCCTTGAAGTTTTCCTTCAACAATTTTGCTTTTAAGGAATCTTTTACTGTTCTGGCAGTTTTTTCAGCTAAAAGTTCGCAATCAATATCTAGTTTCCTGGACAGTGCCCAGTCCATGGCAGCAGAAGCTTCCCCCTTTTGTGGGAGGCACAACAAAAAAATGTAGCATTTGGTAGCTTTATAGGCGTGGTTCACTTCTTGTGAGTTCATAATGTACATGTGCGATGCAAATGTTGTCACTCGTGCAGAATCTATGAAAACTTCTGGAAAGGGAGATTTCAGCAGTGTGGACATTTCCACAAGCTCTTCTATGCTGATTTCAGCCACTTTCTGGTCATAAATATCTACTGCAGCCACAGGTTTTGGCAAAGGGAGACCGTGCCAGTCTTCATCCTTCTCACTGTGGCGAGCAAGGGTAACTGCACTGTCTGCAACCTCTTCAAGGTTCTGAGGAAGGGTAACAGCTTTGAATCCTTTCCTTTTTCCTGCAAATACTCGCAATCCCATAGTGATTTCGTGTTTTTCTCTTTCACTCTTTATTTCATCCTTTTGTATGGTTACTGTTTTCTCAGTTCTATCTTCAATGCAGACCTCACATTCTGATACTATTCGAGAACAGAAAGATATTACCTTTTCCCCGTATCTGTGGCAATCCATTACACTTCACCTCCCACCACCATTGCAGTAACCAGCGCAGGAGCCCCCATGCCAACAAAAGCTGTCTCACCCTTTCCACAAACGCCAGGGACCACCTTAAACGTGGATGTGTCACCCACTGCAGACATGTGAGCGAGTAAATCAAATGCATTGGCAGAAACAGTAACTCCTGAGTAATACACATCTGAGAGGGATCCATGCGCAATTTTCTGGGCTTCAAGCACGTGCAAAGTGAAGTTCCCAAAATGATCTGCTAACCCGGAGGTAATCCCCTTCAACAACAATCCATCTTTTACTTCCTGAATTAACTCTTCAAAAGTATAGTCCTGGGGCTCCAGATACGTGTTGGTCATCCTGATCAAGGGCTCCCGCGAATACAGCCAGGCTCTCCCATTTCCTGTAGGACTATTCAAAGCTGTTTCTCGGACATGGAGGTAGTGGTTCAGAATCCCTTTCTCAATGATGTACGTCTTCTGCGACTGGACACCTTCATCATCGAACCCGTAGGAACCGAACCCATGTGCATAGGTCCCATCATCTATCAACGTTATGCACTCATTACCTACCTTTTCGCCTCGTTTCCCAGATAAATAAGAACCTCCCAAAACTACATCTGCCTCAGCTGTGTGCCCTACTGCCTCATGTACCAGAACTGATGCCACGTCTGGCGTTAAAACCACCTTCGTTCTCCCTGCAGGAGGCATTTGAGCAGTAGCCAGCCGGAGAGCTCTCTCACATTCTTTTTTCACCATTTTTCTTAGATCATCTTTTCTGAAAAATTCTGTTCCGTATTGGCCGCCCACTGCATTGTTGGCAGTGGCCCTTCTTCCTGCAACTTTGGCTGTCACAGCAGCAGTACAGAATACCCGATACTCTCTCTGGTTCACAAAGGCCCCTTCTGATGTAGCTATCTCTTTTTTGTCGCAGGTGGAAAGAAAACTGATCTGTTTAGAAATAATTTCAGGGTATTCAGCAGCACAGGCATCTGCCTCTCTAATATACCCTATAATATCTTCTACAGCTTCATAAGTCACAGGATGGTTAACAGGGGATTCCCACGTCCCCTTTACAGCAGGTGAGAAAGCTAAATCACACTTTCTCCTCTTTTGTGCAGCAGATGTTCCAGCAGCTTTCACCGCCTTTTCCACTAATCTATCACCTTCTTGTACATCAGTACTGCACGCAAATCCCCAGGAGCCCTCAATTAAACATCTCACTCCAAGACCGTCAACAAGAGAGCTTGACATCTGGGTGATCTTTCCCTCCTTGATACCTATTTGAAGGTACTCCCTTTTGTGGCGCCGCACCAAAGCAAAGGAAGCTGAAGATTTCTGAGCTGTAGAGAGGATATCACTCATATTTTGTGTCTGCCTTCAAAGGATATATATAACTTCCCCACTGGAGGTGTCTCACCTTACGTGTATGTCTCATTTTTGTTACACGTGTAACAACTTTTTTTGATCTTCAAACCTATTATTATCACAAATTAACAATCTTTGTGCTCTATTATTCATTAAATCTCAAGAGAAAGAGCTCAAATGTAAGAATCAATGATATATTAGTACTGTGGTAAAATGAGCAACTATTAATTGATTAAAAATTGAAAATAAAAAAAATAAAAAGATTAGCGTCTTCTGTAGATTCCTGCAGATAAGAAAAACACCAACAATGAGAGGAGCGCAATACTGGAATTGCTGATTTTGACTTTGATCTGATCTGAGTCCACCAACACGCCAGAGCAATATCCTTCAGCCTTTAACTTCTTGCCCTTATACTGAGTGGTGTCCCAATCCCAGGTGAAGGGTGCAGTGTAATCTGTGTGCTTCAATTTACCGTTGAGGTAGAACCTCACTTCGTCACAGTTAGTTTCTGT
>JGI2171J19970_10000426_pt1 | contig 22223 bp, 37 predicted proteins | sample DeeMarSWOR324_28_FD_19970 | JGI IMG/M metagenome (IMG submission 19970) | reverse complement strand
GCGGCCTTTAAGACCTCTAAAATATTAAACAATTTTTCTTCAAAGCTAGAAAGTGCCGCACCCTCTACATCTTGAGGACGCTTTCCAAAAGTTTTATAATACCAAATAGCACATTTTCTTTGTGCATTTTTGAGAAGCATTCCTTTTTCAACATTTCTCTTAACACAGTCAGTATAAAGCTTAGGCATTTTTATTACCTCCGCCACCTCTCTGAGGTTGAGGCGAATGTGGTACAGGAGCAAATTCCTCAATGTTGAGTTCTTCAAGCATTTGATTTTCTTCTGATCTTTTTATCAATTCCTCAAAGAGATCAAATCCAAATACAGCACCGAAGCTTTCTCTGGAGAGATTTCCAGATGAATAAAGTTCAATGATGCCATTAACAAAATCAGACATTGCCATCAAGTTAATGGGTTTGAAGGCTACTTCTGGTTGTCCTCCTAAGTTGTTTTCATTAACTATTGTATCAATAATCCTATCAACTATGGGGAAAATTGATTCTCTGATTCTTTCCATTGTATTCAATGGTGAGATTGTTGCAATTTCAGGATCGGATGTTTGAGTGCGTTCTGTTTCGCCTGTTAATAAAATTCTAGGAAATCCCAAAGCAATTGCTATATCTTGGTTTACAGATTTATACTTATTTTCATCAAGCAAGATATTTACTTCTGGAAAAATCCATTCAATTGTAACAGTATGATTAGCAAATAACTGAAAAATTCTTTCTAGATGTTTATCACTTTGACTTTCACGCCATTTCATTTCTTTCTTTAAATCTTCTAATTGATCTTCATTATCTTCGGTAAGAGGAAACTCATCACTACCCATTTTAATAAGTTGAATAGCGGTGATAACTCTTGAGGCTAGTGAATAGTCCATTCGTTTAAGATTTCTTTTATGTTTTAAAGATTCAAGAGCTGGATATAAGTATGGTGTAGGATAAGCATCTGCTGTTAAAGTTCTATATTGAATAACTAAAGGATTTTCTAAAAGAATTTTCTTTTTATCTGCTCTGATAGCTTTTACGATATTTGGATGATCTTCTACAATTTTCTTGTAGAGTTCTATATCCTCAGATTGGTCTTGATATTTGCCTTTATTTTTGATGAAATATCTTAATTCTTCTGGGATTTCCATGTAATAACTTTTTTTGCCTCCAATCATAGGGTCTTTAACTATAATCGTAGAGGCATCTCTTATCCACATATCCACAGGAAGGATCATTTTATTCCAACGTTTAATTCCAATTGTATGTAATTCCTCTCTACTAAGTTCGTCAAACGTAATTTCGGGAACTACTAAGCCAGTAGTTAAGTACTCTAAAGCAGCGTTTCTCAAAAATAAAAGTAGCGGTGTTTTAATAGAGTTCACAATACTGATAATAGAATCTCTAGCATCACCGGCATGAACAACCAGGTCATTTATAGAAAGATCAACGATTTTATTAATCACTGTAGCTACAAAAGGATCACGTTTGTAATAATATCTACAGTCCTCAACGATATTTTTCCACTCATCGTGATCTACAAACTCTAGTTTATCTATTTCAGCGGGCGACCAAGGAGTTGTTCCCTCTCTATAATAAGGCCACATAATGCTGAAACTTTGAGAACTAGCTTTAGCTAGTTTAGGACTTGTAACTGCTGTTACTTCTTTTAATTCTTCTGTCATGGTAAATACCTACTATCAGCCATCCAAGAAGTTCGTGCTAATCTACGACTTTTTGGACGATAGATTTTCTGATCTCTTAATGTATAATGAGCGACAATTGCACATAAGAGTGCGGATGTATGATGATCTTCGCCTTTTTCGCCTCCTCTTGAGGTTAATGTTCTATATACAATATCTCCTCTAGGAGTTTTATGATATGTCATTCGCTCTAATTCTGTAATAAAGTCCATATCTGTACTAGAGTAAACTATTGTATGAGCATTTGTATATTCTTGTGCAAGAGAGACAGAAAAAGGACGAAGTTTTGTTTTGATTTCTTCTCCATCAGCATCAATTCCAAGTACGATATTTGAACTAAACTCTACTGGAACTAATCTCTGCTGATAGTCTTTATGAATATATTTGTCATCAAAGAGTAAATCTTGTGTTACTCCTTTACCGGCATGTCCAGCATCCATTCCTATAATATCAAACCTTCCAAATTTTTCATCTAGCCAATCAAATAGTGTTTTTTGAATAGGGTATGGAACTTTCGTAAGCTGAATTTTAGCATGCCAATAAAAAATTCCATTTTTTACGTACATAATATGATATGCAGAAGCCTCAGTATATCCAAGGTCAACTCCAACTACTGTGTAATCATATTTTCCTTTTTCTAATTTAGGAATTGTAGCTAGATGTCTTAGATATTCTTCTAAGGAGTTAATTTTTAATCCAGAAAGTTTAATTTTATAGACAGGATATTGCTTTATAAGCATCAGGCTTCTATCGAATACTGAATATGCTGGTTTACCGTGCCTTCCTAAAACATGGTGGATATAATCCTCACTATCTATACCACCATATTTTTTGATGTTTTTTTCTTCATCTTCTTTTGTGTATCTAGGATTTTCATGTGCGGAAATTCGGTGTTTGCTATAATGAGTATCAATCTCATCTGAATAATAAAGGACATTATTCTCTCGAAGTCCTATAGGAACTCCTGATACAATTCTTCTATAACCTTTTTGCCATGTATTTAAAGTAGGTTGAAGTTCAATCCAAGTTCCCCAAGGATATAAACCTGCCTCATCTACAGCTTCAAAAGGAGTATGCATACCTACTACTGGAGCGCCTGTGCCTGTAGTACCTGCAATTCTACAATCTAGAGACATGTTTGTAAGAAGTCTTATAATATGATCAGAAGCATTAATTCCTTTACCTTTATGAAGAAACTGCATGAGAACTGAGTTTCCTCGAAACATTCTAACCAAATTATCCCACACAGGAGTAAGATGTACTTTATTTGGCACAGTGTAGACAATATAATCTCCAGGAAATACTTTATTAATAAGTAGCCAAATAAGTATATCTGTGATTGCTACAGTTTTTCCGACTGTGCGTCCACAACAAAGAGATACAAGATTGGAGAAATCACATATAAATTCCTTTTGGTAATAAGTATACTTCCAAGATTCCTCTTTTCTTTCTTTTGGGCTTTTTTCTAGATTTCTCAGAAATTCTCCACACAAAACAGGATGTCTTATTACCTCAAATAAAATTTTATCTTGCTTAGAGAGTTTTTCACGTATTGCCATGTTTATTTTCTGAACTAATAATATCTTGATATTTGAATTGGATATCTGATATAGCTGCAATCATTTCATCATCAAACCAATTTTTCCAATCTCCTAAGATTCCTTTTCTTCTCCATAAATCATGTCTTATTTCTTGTCCAGGTTCCCGACCTTGTGATTTCTGCTTAAAAGAATTTCGTTTTACTACTATTTTTATAAAATCGTCATCAATACCATCAACGCCTAACCACTCAGTTATTCTTTTGACTTCTCTAAATGTATCTTCATACATCCATTCATAACATGTCCAAATATAAGACAACTTATCAAAAATTTTATTTCTTGTACTATAGCCTTCTAACATTAATTTAAATTGATTTTCATTATGTTGTTTGGTCCAAGGATCATCTAAGGCCGTATATCGAACTGCTTCTTTATCTGTGGTAAATTTATGTTGCTCAAAGACCTCTTTTTTCTTATGATAACGATTATGAAAAGCTAAGGATACAATTCTATCCATAGGATTTCTAACAACGCCTATGATAAAATAATCCCAAGGCTCTAAACTTTCCAAAATATCAGAATGTGTAGCATGATGAAACTTTACAATTTTGTTCTCTTTAAAATATTGTCTTATTGTACTAATTTCTTTTACTCTTTTGACATCCATTTCGGGACTTGGACTCATTCCATAAAGGTCTGCTAAAAGATAATGAAGCCATCGGCTCCCTACGCGATGTTCCGAAGTTATAATAAGATTCATCCTTCCCTCCAAAACTTCCAATGTTCTGTCATTTTCCTGACCTCTAATTGCTTTGCATTAAAATCTTTGAATAAATCAAATATCTTTTTTCTATCTATAAGCTTATAGTGAACTTCTATTAACCAAATAATATATGGCTCAAATAATAAATTTCCAGCGCTTGAGATAACATCAATTTCATTTCCCTCCACGTCAATTTTGATAATGGCGCTGTTATAGCTTTTGAAAGGAATTTCATCAAGTCGCATAGTGGAAATATTAAATATCTCTGTTCTTTTAGGAGATTTACTTCTTACCATACCATAAGGATATTTTGAAATATGAGGCTGGTTTGTTCCAATATATTTTTTATAAAGNTCTACATTTTTTAGATTTNTGGTATTCCACTCAAGNAACCCATATCTTAAAGGATGAGGCTCAAAAGCGAGGACTTTATCTGTATAATGCGATGCTATTGTAGTAAAATAACCNAACCCTGCTCCAATATCTATGAATGTATTATATTCTTCNTTTTCTAGGGCTTTTACAAAAGGTTCCTCAAGTTTTAAATTATTTATTAATTCTTTAGAGTAACTTGCTCCTTTTCTTTTAAAGAATAAAATACTGCCATATTTATTTTTTGCTTCTTCAATCAAATAGCTCATAAAAATTCACTCTGGGTATAATATCTTCAGATAATGCTGTATCAGCACTTGCATTTAATAAAATTCTACCGTCTGCTTCATATGCATTTCTAGCCGCCCAATAAGATGCCTCAACTTTAGAAAATGTTGGAGTATAAAATTTAACTCCCTTTTTATAAAAATCTGGAGTAAAATGATGTATATCATCCTCATTTGAAATTACTAATGGACTTCCGCTGGGATTTTTAATGCCTGTATCTGTTACATTTAACCCCTTTCTATAAGTTTTCCAATGATCTAATCCTATAGTATAAAGCTCTTGAATACCCATAAAATAGGCAAACTGCATCGCTAGAAAGCTGCTTGTACCTCCTCCATAAACTTTTCCATCAGATAAATCGGTCTTAAATTTCTTCTTATGTCTAGCTGGTCCTGTAAAATAATAAGTATTAGGTTTATTTTTTAAATAAAAATCATAGATAGATTTGCTAACAAACCATGTATTAGTCAGAGGAAGAATCTCTTTATAAAATTGGCTGGCAATATTTTTATCTCCCATAAAATGATAATCTATAGCTACTTTATCACTTTTGTAGGCTAGGCTTACTCCATAAACAAGCTCCCCCTCCAATAAAGATAAATCTAAATCATTTAAACTAGGACCGCACGCTAACAGAAAAGCCCTTTTTCCTAAATGAATATCCTTAAAGCCACTTAAGTCCATGTTTTTTCACTAAGTATTTCATATTATGCATTCTATGTTTAGGATAATCAGGAACTACTTTTTTTCTGATATGATACTCAAGATGCTTAAAGGGTAATTTGGATTCTTTAATTTTATAACCTAATTTATATGTTCTAAAACAATAGTCTGCATCTTCAAATCCCGCTATATGAAAATTCTCATCCCATTCACCAACAGCATCAAAAATTTCTTTTGGTATCGCATATAACCAACCATCCAACCAAATTGTAGGAGATTTAAATTTTGGATGCTTCATTCCATGAACATCATTACCATAAAGAATTTTGGTATTCATAGTTTCTAATATTTTAATAAAGGGGGCTTTACAAACTACATCGTTATTAATAACAATAATCCAATCTGCATTATCAGAGACTAGTGATTTTCCTAAATTTATGGCCACTGAGTAATGAACTATCTTTTTAGTAATTATAAAGTGTACATTATTATAATAAACTGGATAATTATTACCATTATCAACTACTATGATATAAATATTAGGTTCATATTTTCTAATACTGTCAATTAGAGGTCTTGTATATTCCTCCCATTGACCTATCCCTACAATAATAATAGCTACTTTCATATTCTTCTAAAACTTTTTAAATAAGCATCCTCATCATATTCTATTTTAGAGGGTTGCCCATCCATTCCTTTCTTTTCCCAAAATTTTTTAGTTCGGTATGCTAAATTACCATCTTTTCCTATATATGTAGAACGTGTTATAGTTGGAATAAGTTTTCTAGCTCCAAATTTTTTACAAAGTCTAGTTATAGTAACATCATGCATCCTGGTTGGAAAATTAATAACAACGTCTCCAAAAAGCCATCTAGAATTATAATCAAGTTTTTGAATTTCAGTATAATATTTATTATAGCCTTCTTTTATCTTTTCATAAAGAGGTAAGTTTAGATAATATCCCCATAATCTAGCGTCTCCACAATGAGTTAATTGTCTTAAATCACTTCCCTCATTTTTATTATTGAAAAGAAATCCTATATCATTGGGAAACTGCCATGACATTATTTTTAATAAACGTAGATAGTATTTGCTAACTAATAGATCATCCTCAAAAAAGAATATAGTATCATATCCTCTTTCAAAAACCTGATGAGCTTTCCATTTCTGTTGAGGAATGCTACCATTCCATTCACTACGTTCAAAATGTAATATATTTAGACTACTGTTATCCACAATACTCTTAACAGCGTCTAAATCTTCTTCTGTTGCATAGATTTTGTTAGACAGAGGATTTTTTATTCCGTCCTGAAAAACATACCAATCTATATCATTTGCTTCGACACATTTTTCTAAAGCAGAAATTGTCTGTTTTGTATAATCTATCCGATCAAAAACTAAATAAGTGCCTGCAATTTTCACAACTCTCCGCCCCATCCTTTAGGATTAGCTACAATAGGAGGATCAAGGTTGGCAAATTTTTGATTTTTTCCTTTATATTCAGAAATTGGATGCCATAGGTGTAATGATTGATTCCATCTTCTACCCCACCATCTAACTTTCATACCATATTTCTTTGCTCTACGCCACATCTCCATATCATAAGCATCCTGACCTTCGGAAAATGCTTCGTTGTATCCTCGCACTTCGTAGATAAATTCCTTAGAAAAAAGCTGTCCGTTACCTGGACCTCCTGCTTTGCCCCAAGGTATAGATTGTTTATATAAATTTTTCCAATTGTGAATATTTGCTTGAATGTCTGAATAATTAAATTTCTCTGGAAGTTTAGATGGCTCTGTTAACACAAAAGCATCTTCGCTTATATAATTATGTGCCATATCTAAATACCAAGGAGGCCAGATCATATCTATATCTGAGGTAAGAAAATATTCAGTTTCAGGATTTGCTAAACGTATGCCTACATTTAATCCCCAGGCTTTCATTGGCTTATTTTGTCTGAAATAATAATATCTGACCTCTGGATATTTTTTGCACTCATATTTTACTTGATCTGAAATTTTCTGATCTGTGCTAGTATCAACGACAATAACTTCTAAAGGTTTAATATTCTGATATGGTAAAATAGTTTCTAAAAACCAATGTAGACTGTTATTATAATTTCTGTTCCATGTCATTATGACAACAGAAATCTTATATATCCTACCTTGAGTATAAGGGATTAAAGCAACCTTTCCCATGTTCTCTGTCCTCTATAAATCTTCTGTAGTCCTTCCATTCGGCCATGTCGTAATAATATTCCATTCTATACGACTTCCAGTTGAATTTATCCATAGCAGAGTTAATAGCATCAGTATATGATTGAGGAGAATTCTCCAACCAAAATTCTGCCACTTTTCTAGTCCAGACAAGCGTTCCCCAGGCTGAGTAGATTCTTCCTCTTGGTAAATCTTTACTTTTATTGACGATTTTACCATCTATGATTACTCCAAACCTTTCGGGATTTTTTGTCTCTAGTGTTCCTATATGAAAATCTACTAACTTGCCATTTTTATGTATAACAAAACTTCTATCAAATGTCAAAATAGGAAAATATGTATCGGGCATAGCAAACAAATTCAAATCCTCTGCGAAGGGTAGACTTTCTGCTATAGCACTCCAAATATCATTTTTACCTCTTTGAATTACATAAAAAATTCCCTCATTTTTCTCTCCAATATGAGAAATATGAGTTGTTATTTTTGATATGGAGGTAATAACACAAATTTTTTGTGCCCCTCCACATTTCATAGATTTTATTGTTCGATCTAATAACCATTCTCTATTTCCACAAGGGAGTAGTTCTTTGAAATAACCTCCCCATCTAGAACCCTCTCCAGCGACAGGAACTATTCCTAAAATATTCACGTTGATAAAAATCTCCACAATTCCTCAACTGCATCATTTTCCGTGAGGTTATCATTATCTATAATTAAATCTGGATTTTCTGGAGGTTCGTATGGTCTTTCAGCATCATAGACTAGACTATCTCTTTTGACATAAATCCATTTGGGTCTACAAATTTTGTCTATTTCTTGTCTAATTCTATGAGTCGGCGCTATTACAGAAACTATGACATTGTGCCCTTGATCTCTCAAAACATTAGCAAGTCGAGCTACTCTTAAGTTATGTTCTAGACGATCTGTTAAAGAGAATCCTTTATCTGTAGAAATAGACATCCTCATCATATCCCCATCTAAAATAATAGCTGGAAATCGTTTAACAAGACCTTCCGCAAGAGTTGACTTTCCTGCTCCGCTGTTTCCAGTAAGCCATAAGATTTTGGGCTTTCTAATAGCAGTTGCACTAATAGCCTGTATTTCTTGATCTAGTACAATCTCTCTAATTTTCCAGCCGACCTTTCTACCATGTACTACTTCTTCAATATTAGGAACAACAATAGTTTCTATTTGATCTCCATAGATGTTATGAATCATCTTTCTTCTCTCATAAGGAGAAAATGGATCATCTTCGCTGAATGGAGTATCCCTAATAGCAATAACTACCTCTTTTCCCTCATCTAATAATTTGTCTACCAAGGCTTTATGTCCATTATGAAATGGAGAAAACCTTCCTAAAACCATGCTTTTCAAATTNTNCCTCCTACGGAAGTGCTACATCATCAAGATTACGATTATCAGTTTCATATAAATCTTTTAGTGCTTCAGATAGCTCTGTACCACAGTTTCCACATCTAACACAAAGGGTGTTTTCCTCATCTGGGTACAAGAGCCATATACTCGCCAAAAATCGTCTACAGTTTGGGCAAAAAATTGAGAGTGTTTTTTCGTAATAAAATTCCTCTGCATAATTTTTTACTTTGTCGAGCCATGCAATAAAAGTTTCTTCTTGGCCCTCTTTTCTAATTTTTCGGGTGAGTTTCAAATCGTTCTGCATATCAGAAATATCTTTTCTAAGTCTTGACATGATGTTTGATAATCTATCAAGTAGCAAAATGTTTGAATCACTGATTTGGGTTCGCAAAGAAGAAAAAGTCTGCTCTAGCTCCTCCAAAGAAATCACTGAGACTATGAGATTCCGAAGCACCAATCTATCATTTATTTTCATGTCTGACAAATCGTAATCTTCACCAAATTCCGCTAGCTTCTCCTCGATTTTTTCCTCTAGTTCCTCATCCGTACCAGTCCTGGTCCCCTCTACTATTTTTTGAAAATGTTCCTCAAATTTCTCATCTGACATATCAGCATATTGCTTGAGATTTCTAATCTTTGCTCTAGTGGGACTTACCAACCTTTTCTTAGTCATACCACACACCTTGACCAACCACAGACCTTACATGTAACACATCTGCCCTCAAACTGAAAATTTTCTGGGGAACTCTTACATGAGGGACAGCAATTGCCCTCTCTTTTATTATACAATATCTTCGTAAAAGTTGATGATTTTTGATTGTTTTTCATTTCTAAACCATTCTTCAATTCTTTGTCTGTCATTACAACTCCGGTGAATATAAATATTTATTGGATATTCAAAACCATCTAAAGCAATCATATATCTTTCGTCATCAGGTAATAGCTTATCTCCACAAATTATACATACAGGACGCTTTCTTTTATCATATAGTCTTTTTCTCATCTCGATGTCTTTTTCTTAAAGCTTGGCGCAGATGCTCAATAAAATTTGTACCCTCTAAAATCTTAGCATCGGGAATATAAATATAGTTCAGAAGTTTATTGGCATCTGAACGCGATATGGGAATATAAATCAAATCATGACTATCCCGACAGCTATCGGCTTCTACAGCAGTACTGAATCCCTTCCTACAATAAAAGCAAATATACTTGCCCTTTTTGGTTTTGATTGCCACTTGACAAATCTCCGATTTTGTGCTAGAATATATCTAGTATATGTCAGAAACTCTCTGACAAAGGCGGCGCTACATAACTAAACTAACACTAATTATTGAATATTATAACACTTTTTAAGAAACTTGTCAAGTAGGACCATAGTACCATTGTATTCAATGTTAAAATCCTATATACTTTTATATAGTACTCTTAATTAAAGAGGCTTTATTAAAGAGGTTTTAATTAAAGGGCTTTAATAGTTCTTATAGTAGTACTAGTGCTTTAAAGACTTTTCTTAACAGGACTTAAAGAACATAAAATGTTCTTATTAAAAGAGTCTTTATATTAAGGATGATTGAACAAAGGAAAATTTTGGAAAATGTCGGGAAAACCAGAAATTACATTCATCGCCAGTAATAAAGCATATAACGATTCTCTACTTAATTTAAAAAATACACCAGCAGAAATTTCTGTTGGCGTAGATGTAGAAACCTCCAGTCTTGATCCATTTACAGGCACTTTAATTTTACTACAAATTGGTACTAAATCGTGGGTTAATGTATATGATGTAAGAAAACTTAATAATTTTCAGATAAGTCAACTACTTAAATGGTTAAATACTAAAAGAAAAGTAATTGGGCATAGTTTTAAATTTGATTTGAAGTACATTTATGAAAAGTATGGTATCATGCTTAAGAATATACATGATACAATGTTAGCAGAGGCTATCCTTTATGCAGGAGTTGGTGATCCTTTTACAAAATATGCGGAACTTGTTTCTAAGTACTGTTACATAGATATAGACAAAGATATTAGAAAAGAGTTTGAGGAAAATCCTAATATTATAATTACGCCTGAAATTTTAGATTATTCCGCTATGGATGTAATTTTCTTGCCATATATTTATGATGAACAAATAGAACTTCTAAAAGAGAGAAATTCTTTAAATGTTTACAGTTTAGAAATGAGACTTTTGCCAGCTATAGCGGAAATGGAGCATACAGGAATTATTCTTGATGAAGAATCCTGGAAAGAGCTACTTAAAAAGGCAAAAGCCACAGCAAAAAATATCTCAAAGGAAATTAAGCAACAGATTACTGATACGGTGAAAAAGATAATTAGTGAAGAAAACTTTACAGATGGTAGAGATATGCTGAAATTTTTCAAAGTTACATTAACAGGAGAAAATAAAAAGGTAGCATATTCTAGAGAATATTTATCTACTGTTACTACAGCAGATGAAATGATGAAAGTTTTCCATGAAAATTTTAATCCTTCCAGCACTTATCAAATGCAGAGAATTATGAATTTGATGGGTATTCCTGTAGCCAGCACAAACTCTAAAATTCTAAAACGAGATTTCAATGAGTATGAATTTGCTATGTTGTTAGTAGATTATAGACAATGGTTTAAACTAGCAACATCTTTTGGAGAAAATTTCTTTGAACATATTAATCCTAAAACAAAGAAAATTCACTCAAGCTTTGATCAATTAGCTACTAGAACAGGTAGGTTTGCATCCTCAAAACCAAATATGCAGAATATAAAGAGAGGTACAGATTATCGAAATAGTTTTATAGCCTCACCTGATTATTTATTAGGAACAGCGGATTATTCTCATATTGAGCTTAGATTAGCGGCAGAAGTTAGCAAAGAAGAAAATATGCTAAATATTTTCAGAGAGGGGCGTGATCCTCATACAGAAACAGCAGAAAGAGTTTTTGACCCCTCTATGTTCAGAGAGGAATTAAGTAAAGATGAGATCAGAGTACGAGGCAAAAGTCTAAACTTTGCTGTGTTATATGGCACTTCTGCAAAAGGTATTGCTTATAATTTTCAATTACCTCATAGTACAGGAATAGAAATTCTAGAGAGACATAAAGATTTATATCCAAAATTACATGACTTTATTGATCTTTCTAGAGAAAAGATATTAGCGGCGGGATTTTCAATAACGCCTTTTGGTAGGCGAAGGTATTTTGTAGTACCTAGAAGATTTGATAGATATAATATCAAGGAAAAATTTAAAATTTACAAGGAGGGATTTAATCATATTATTCAAGGCGGCTCAGCAGATATGATAAAAATAGCTATGGTGAAAACTTGGGAAAAGAATCCTTTTGGTAATTTATTGAGAGCTATATTGACAGTACATGATGAGATCGTTTATGAAATTCATAAAAGTATCATTGAAGAGGGAGAGATTTTTGTTAGAGAACAAATGATAAACGCAGGACAAATTTTTATCAAAAGTATCCCTGTAGAAGTTAATATTAAAGTAGCGCCATACTGGGAGAAATAATATGTTGCCCTTAAAAAATTATTCAAAGCGTGGTCCTTATGATGAATTATCTACGCCTGGAACTGCTTTAAAATATTTAGTACAGTTTGTACCAAAAGATTTAATAGTATGGGAACCATGTCCTGGTAAATTAAGATTAGTAGCTCATTTAATAAATAATGGATATTTTGTAAGATGGAGAGATTTAGATGCTTTAAAATGGGAACCTATTCGTTGGGACATAGCAATAACTAATCCTCCATTTTCTAAAAAACATTTATTTTTAGAAAGATTTGATGGTCTTAAAAAACCTTATGCATTGTTACTTCCTGTTACTACTTTGGGAGTAAAGCGTTGTCAACCATATTTAAAAGAATCTGAGATTATATTTTTACCTAAAAGAATAGATTTTACTGGAAAAAAGGCTCCTTGGTTTGCAGTAGCTTGGTTTACTAAGGGATTAAATATAGGAAAGCAAATGATATTTATGGAGGATTATAGTGACAAAGAAAAACTTTATAGATGAAATTATAGCTGAGTTTGGAGAGGATGTTTTGGAATCTTCTAGAGTTAGCTCGGTTATACCAACAAGCTCTTTAGCGTTGAATGTTTCAACAGGAGTAGGAGGTTTTCCTAAAGGAAGATTTACTCATATTTATGGACCAGACTCGGCCGGGAAAACTACTTTAGGACTTGATATCTCTAAACACGCTTTAGAATTAGGAGGTAAAGTACTTTATTTAGATGTAGAGCAAACTCTAGATCGAGATTTGGCCACTAAGATTTTAGGTAAATTGTGGAAAAAGGATAATTTTGTTGTTATACTTCCAGATACAGCAGAGAACTCTTTTCTTATAGCAGAAAAAGCTATTGAAAGTAGGGAATTTGATGTTATTATTCTGGATTCAATTGGAGCACTTGCTCCTGAGAAAGAACTGAAAGATGAGTTTGGAGATGCTAATGTAGCACTTGTAGCAAGAGCTTTGACAACTTTCTTTAAACGAAATGCTTTTAAAGTTAGAAAAGCAGATATAGCATTTATTTTTCTGAATCAAGTGAGAGCTAATATTGGAGATTTTTTTAAGGAATTTGAAATTCCAGGCGGAAATGCTCTAAAACATTATGCGTCTATTAATATTTCGCTTTTTCCTTATACTGCTAAAGATAAGCAAATTAAACTTAAAAAAGATAACAAAGAAATTTCCATAGGAAACTACATCAGATTTTCAGTTCCAAAAAATAAAGTTGGGGTGCCACACAGAACAGCAAAATTTCCGATTATCTGGGGGGAAGGTATTGATCCTATTCGAGATATCATTACATTTGCGACTGAATTAGGAGTGCTATCAAGCAGAGGTCCATACAAAGCCTTGGGAGATGAGACGTTAGGGCTAGGAGAGGAGAAAACTATTGAGCGCTTAGAAAAGGATAAAGAAGTACTTGACAAAATCATTAAAGAGTGCTATAATGTAGCTAATGTAACTCCGAGATTACCAAAGCAGGAGGAAGAAAAGAATGGCAAATAGAAATATTGATGTACAAAGAACATATTTTTTAGGGCAGTTTAAGAATATCAAGATCGGCGGTGCTACTATTGATATTCCTGAACATATATGGACAAATCCCGAGGCTATGGATGTACTGAGTACATTGATGTTAATTTCTGTAGAAAGGGATTTTCGTAAATATCAAGAGCTTGTTGGAAAGCTTTCTGGTTTATCATTAGAAGATTCATTAGCCGCATTAAATAATATGAGAAATGAAACATACCGAGAAATTCAAAAACTTCTTCTCGATGGAGAGATGGAAGATAATTTGGAGGGTGAACAAGATGAGTAAATGGGTCGAATTTCCAGATAGAGAGCAATTTGAAACCTTTGAGCGTCCTCAGTATCTTAGCTTTTTAGAAGGGTTTCCTGTCATTGTAAGAGTTCTGGATAAAAGAGCATATCATACAAGAAAACACTGGTTGAATAGACAAAGAACTAGCATTTTATGTTTAGGAGAATCATGTCCGATTTGTCAAAATAATGCTAAAATTCGTGCTGAGAATCCTAAGAGTTTTAGAAATATTCGTGGATATATTCCTATTCAAAATAGGTACGTAGTTAATGTACTAGACCGCACTCCTGTAGTGATTGATCCTGAAACTGGCGATGAATATTATGCCAGACAGGGTAAATTTCCTACAGTAAGTGATGACGGCGAAAGAAGTTTAGCTAAAATTGAGCCTCGTCCGGTAGAACTTTATTTGAACAACTTCTCGCTCTGCATCAGGAAACTGGTGAGTTTGATGATGACGAGAGTCTTATTAGCGGAGGCATTACTACATTCGATATTAAGTTGGTGACAATGGGAGAAGGACGAGATAAAGTTATCTCGCCTATTGCACTAATGCAGAATAATGACGATGTAGTTCCTATTTTGGAGGAATATGAATTAGAGCCTCATGTTTTATCTTCTTTAGGGTTATTGTTTACTCCTGAGGAGGTAGAACTGGTGGCTTATGGAGGGGCATCAATAGCAGACGTTTTTGCTCAAAGGCGTGCTAGCGAAGAATCAGAGGTCGCTGAGGAGCTTTTCTCGGAAGCGGAGAGTAAAGTAGCAGATTTGTTTGATGTTGATGATGAGGAGTTGGTGGAGTATTAAACTCCACCCTCCTCTTTTATTTATTATGGCTAGACCTAAGACTAAATGGGAACGCAGAGATAAAAAAAGACATAAGAAGAAACATGGTATGAGAATTGTTGGTCGTAGTATTTTATTATTAGATGAGATAATCAAAAAACGAGCAAAGAAAAAAAAGGAAAAAGATGAATGAGTGAATTCTTTGTACATGAACATGAAGCCAATTTATTAGCACTTTTGATGAGAGATGAAAGCAGAATTCATGATACAATGGGCACTTTATTTGTAGATATGTTTAATTCTGACATTAATAAAGTTATCTACGATGCTATTGTATCTCTTGCAAGAAAAGGGACTACTCCTACTTCAGAACTGGTAATTGATTATCTGAAATATAAAAAATTAATTGATAAAGCAGGTGGTCAACAGCATGTTGAAACTATAGCGACTAAAGAAGTAGACGCAGATGGTTTTGAGCTTTATTATGATAGTGTATTAGATGCTTTCAAAAGACGTAGATTATCTCAAATAGCACAAAGTATTCCGATTTCAATTCATAATGATCCCGATGTTACTGATCTTATAGCAAATATCCAATCTCAGTTATCTACATTAAATGGACATGAGATACATGGTGGTATTAGACCTATTGAGGATTTATTAATTACGGCTTTTGATATTATAAAGGTAAGACGAGAGTCTGAAAGTAATTTAGTTGGTGTAACTACAGGATTTCCTACGATTGATGAGGTTACTGGAGGTTATGTAGGAGGCGATGTTTGGATTTTCAGCGGCAGACCTCAAATGGGTAAAACTACTACATTAGTACAATCTTTTAAATCTACTGCCGAGACCGGAACTCCTTGTTTACTTTTTAATAGAGAAATGAGTAACAATGAACTAATGTTTCGGCTTTTAGCTATGGATGAGAAGATTGATCACTCTAATATTAAATCAGGACAACTTAGTGATCATCAAATGACAAGACTGGAACGTTCTAGAAAAAGATTAAGTAAGTTACCTATTTATTTAGATTCAAATTATTATGGCACAATTTATTATGTCACAAGTGCTATAAGAAAATATCATAATTTATATGACATTAGATTAATTGGGATTGATTATATACAATTACTGGCTGAAAGAACTAGAGATCAGGTAGCTGAATTAGGTAGAATTTCTAGAGAGCTAAAACTACTGGCAATGGATTTAGGAATTACAATCGTAATCCTTTCACAACTAAATAGAAAAGTAGAGGATCGAGAAGATAAAAGACCTATTTTATCTGATTTGAGACAAAGTGGAAACCTTGAAGAAGATGCTGATGTAGTAATAGGGCTTTATCGAGATGAGTATTATAATCGTAATTCTCCATTATCAGGAAAGATAGAATTTCTCATTTTGAAGCAAAGAAATGGACCTACTGGAATGTGTTCATTAGACTTCAAAGGGAAGTATTTACAGATTATAGACAGCCCCGAATTTGAGTTTGGGAGAAATTAGAATATGGTTAAAAGTAAAGATAAAGGTAGCAGATGGGAAAAAGATGCCACAGAAATCCTTAATGAAAAATATGAATTTACCTGGAAGAAAATTGTAGGTTCTGGTGCATTTGGGGCTTTGTTAGATATACCTGAATTACAAGGCGATTTGTTAGGAAAATATTATTTCTTACCATTTGCTTTCAGAGCAGATGCTAAAACAGGTTATGGAGGAGCTACTCAATTAACGATTAAAAGAGACTGGTTTGATAAAATTCGTAAAGAAGCCGAAGCAACTGGAAAGCCGGAAGTTCCATGCCTTATATGCAAATTTTCAGGCTCTCGAAGCGACATCAAATATTTTATAGCTCTTGATTTTGAGGCCTTCCATGATTTTCTAGAAGCCGTTGATGATCTCTATCATGAAAATATCAGGCTTAGGGAAAAATGGGAGAAGTTTGCTCATGGAGAAGATTTTTAATGATGCAGATATTAATAGAATAGCGAATAAAGTCTATGCTAGAGATAGATATGCTACGGTGTGGGATGTTTTTGTGGCTATGTTATCCGAAAAAGGAAATATAGAGCCTTTTATCATATGGATTCTGTCTGATTTTCCCACGATTGAGTTAGTGGCTAAAGGATATAGTATAGATTATATAGCTAATTTTCTAGAGATGCCTATTAAAGAAGTCGAGGCTACTTGCAAAACATGGGGCATAAGAGGCTTCAAAGTGACCCTTGACTTTGATCCAACTTCGGTGTATAATAAAGACATGACAATAGCAGAATTCAAATCTAAACTAGAGCCTGTTTTAGCAATCGTACCATCGGAGGAAACTTTAGAGGATATTGTTCTGAATGTAGAAAAGTATTGGAGTGTAGTAGAACTACTTGAAGAATGGGAAAGATGATAAACAAGGATTATCAGGAGGGACAATGATAATTTTAGACTTATGCTCAGGAACAGGGGCATGGTCTCGTCCTTACAGGGATGCAGGCTATGATGTAATAGAAGTAGACATAAAGCGGGGGGATGATGTTAGATATTATTCTCCACCCGCCGATGTTTATGGAATACTTGCTGCACCTCCCTGCACTATGTTTTCACATGCCAGGACAATAGCCAAAGAACCAAGAGACACAAGAAGCGCAATGGAGATTGTAAGTAGCTGTTTGCGTATTATTTGGGAATGTCAATATGGGGTAAAGACAGGCGAGAAAACCACATCATTAAAATTTTGGGCACTAGAAAATCCTGGTCACGGTATATTGAACAGATTTTTGGGAAAACCTGCATTTATATTCAACCCTTATGATTTTGGAGATAACTATAAGAAAAAGACATATCTTTGGGGGTATTTTAATGAACCCAAAAAATCACCAATAGAAACAGACAAACCCAAATTTGACAAATTATTAACAAAAGAAATATATCCTGAATTTTATGGCAAACTTACAAGACAGGAGCGTAGGGCAATAACACCACCTGGATTTGCTCAAGCATTTTTCGATGCGAATCCATGATGCACGATAACAAGGAGTATCAGGAGAGTGAGTGATGGGCAAGAAACCTTTACCATTGACAAAAGACGATTATCTACATGCTGTGGAGATGCTGAAATATGATTGTGGCTATCCTGCCCATAATGTTAGCGATGTAATTGAATGGTATGTCGCCCAACTCGAAGCCGAAGTGAAGGGGTTGCGAGATAGAGTTGAAATTCTCAAAATGGTTGTATTGGAAAGTCCAGAAGCGATGAAATTAGTACAGGCAATTTTGTATGAGCACAATAAGAAAAGTTGGGAGAGCGGGCGATGATTGATCCAAAAGACTGTCTATCTACACATGGTGGTTCGGGATATGCCCCTGGAAGTTATTGGGATGGCGATGATATTATCTGTGGAATTTGTGGCCATCGTATTGAAAATCCAGCACCTACTGGTGGAAGGATGGTAAAAGCTAAAGGATTATTTGGTATTCTTAAAAGAAAAGAAGAAGTTCCTACATGGCCTAGCTGGATAAAAAAGAAAGGAAAATAAAATGCCAAACGGATTTGCAACACAAGATGAGCTTTTTGATTTGGAAAATTTCTTAGCGTGGTTTATTTGGAGATGTCGTAGATATTCAATTAGAAGTAGATGGGCAAGAGGGGTGGCGGAACATCTTGCAGAGAAACATAATATCAATGTAGATAAATTAGCTGAGGAATTTGATTTTGAAAATATTTGGAAGGAGTTTATACCCGATGACAGAGTTTAATTTACCAGATTTTGATGAGATGCTAGATATAGCTAATGATATTGGAGGTTTAACTAGAGATATTGCTATTACCAAAGCACAATTAGATTCTGAATTAGCGGCGATCACTAGAATCGTCACACAGGAAGAAAAATATTGGGTTGGGGCGGAAGGTAAGGAAAAACCCCCTGCCATGAATTATACTCAGGCCACTTATCATGCAGAGGGTTATAGCGAGGAAAGCAAACGCAGGCTTCAAGAATTGAGAGATCATATTGCTGGTATGGAAGGTGAGCTTGAATATCTGAAAAAGAAATTTCAAGTTTATGCCGCCATGATTGATGTCTGGAAGGCTTCTCAATATAATCTCAATCAAGCACAGTATTGAGGAGAAAATAATGAGACTAGATGAGGAAAAAGAACAACAGCAAGAAGAAATAAGGAACTTTGTTCTTGATAAAAGAAAAGAAGGAAAGATAGTATTTATGACTTTTGAAGGATTAGTATCTGTAGAACTAGACGAATTTATAAAACAGCCTGTTGATGGATTACTTTATGATTTGAATAGACTTGAAGAAGTATCATTAACATTCATTGACGATCCTAAGTGGATAAATGATTTTGCTGTCGCATTAGTTATTAGAGAATTAAAATCTAAGATTACTCGACTTGAAACTAAAGTAAATAACTTTGAAAAAGAGCTAAGAGAGCAAGTTGATGGATGGCCTCAAGAAGAAATTGATGGGTGGATTGAGAAATTGGCTTTAGGAGAGACAAAATGAAGTGTCCAATTTGTAAAGGTGAGGGAGTATTAGCCGAGTTCATTGATCTTGTACTTGGTAGTTATTATTCGCCGTGCGGAGCATGTAACAAAACAGGAAAAGTAAGTCTATGGTGGATGATTAGTTATTTATTTTGGAGCAATGTATCTGTATCTTTTGTTGAGTGGTATGCAGATATTATTCTAAAGTGGAGGAAAGATGAGCGCTGATAATTATATGGCTATTAAAAAGATAGATAATGTTTGGCATGTATGGATGGTGCTTGGAGGTTATGACAGAAAGGACTGGACTATACCATCTGGTGCATATCATAAGATATTTGATGATGAAATAGATGCACATCATTATGCACACAAGGTATGTAGTGAAGAAATTGTAGAATATGGTGTTATCTTACTGGAGCCTAAAGAAACAAAAAAAGATATAGTTACTATAGGAGATCATTTTCAGCTTGTAGGTAAATTTAAGGGATTATCTAAAGCCTCTTCAGAACTATTGAGTATGTTTATTAAAGAAATTAATATACTAACACCAGAAAAACTGAGGGCTATAAGGCGAATACGTAGTATATTGGAAGGAAACTGAGAATGATATGTGGAATCAAATGCACGAAATAACAGATAGGTTTCCTGAGGAGGATATGATGCAGGAAGAAAACGAAAAACAATGGTTCATTCACAACGAACAAATGAGAGAACTATATGAGCCTCAATATAAGAAATGTTCTCTTTGTGGATTTCCATTTATGATTATTGACATGGACGAAGAATACCCAGACTACTGTAAGAGTTGCATTGAGGCAACATCTGATTTGGAGGGAGAGTTGTGAAGATACTTGATTTGACTGCTGGCAAGAGAGCTATTTGGTTTAACAAAAAAGATGATAGAGCAACATTCATTGATATTCGCCCTGAGGTTAGTCCAGATTTTATAAGTGATAGTTCTAATCTTCCAATGAAAAACAATAATGGTTACAACTTGATTGTATTTGATCCACCCCACGTAAATACCGGAAAGGGCAGAAGCAGAGGAACTAAGAAAAACAGCTTTCAAGATTATTATGGGCATTTTACAACTGCCGAAATCAAGTCGCTGATAAGAGGCGGAGCGAGAGAGGCCCATCGAGTTTCATTACCTGGGGCACTAATGGCATTCAAATGGAATGACCATGATTACAAGCTGAAAGACATATTATTTATGATGGAAGATTGGTGGGAGCCACTATTTGGGCAAAGAGTGGCGAGGCGTACGAAACATTCAAGCTCTACTTATTGGGTAATGTTGATAAGAAAAGATATAAGTGTTGACTCGAATGATGAAACCTAGTTATTTGGAGGGAGAATTGTGAAAATAATTGATCTACAAGAAAGATTTGCTAAAGCATGGTGTAAAGAAACAGCATATCATCAGGAATGGGACAATAAATGTCCTGCATATAATCAATGTTGCCCAACTGCGCTTGTGGCTCAAGATTATCTTGGTGGCGATATTCTATGGGCAGATTTAGGAAATGATGATAAGCATTATTGGAATTTATTGCCTGATGGATCTTGGTGGGATTTTACAGAAGAACAATTTTTCTTTATGGGAATACCGAATCCTGCGGGGAAAAAAGGCAGAAAAGCAAACCGCAAAAGTTTATTGAGAATAAAAAATGTTCGCCAACGATATGAAATATTGCTAAACAGAATATCAAAAGACATTGGTGTTGCTTCGCATGATGGTGCTGAGGGCGAAACATCTCAGGAAGTAGAGAGGACTGACGATGAAACTGAGTGAGCGGATAGAGGCCAATGCTTTGCGGGCACTGGACTTCACAGACGAAGAAATAGTAGTACCTCTTTCTATTGTGAAGGATGAAGTCGCCCAACTCGAAGCCGAGAATGAATTACTAAAACAATTAGTGCTATTGCATGGACATCTACCATCATGCCCACAATTTACGGGGTCGTATGATTTGGGCGAATTAGAACCTGTATGTACTTGTGGATTTGATAATGTTAAATTATCTAGGACTGAATGACTGGATAGTTATAGAAAATGATGATCCTTGGTGCCAATGGAGTAAGAAAATTTTATTTGTGCTTCCAAATGATCCTCAATGTTTACTCCACGAAGCCACACATGCGCTGATTGGAGGAGGACACGGAAAGTGGTTCTGGGCGCTATTAGAGGCAATGGTAGATTATTTTCTTGGTGAAGAATTGAATAAAATGCAAACAAAAATGAAGAACGATTATTTGCAAAAATAACAAAGCAGGAGATGACGATGGATAAGCCACTATTGAGTGAATGGCTAAATAATTTTGACAAGACAGATCACGAAGCACTAGTCACGGCGATTGAGAAAGTTGTTATTCCTGAAGTCGCCCAACTTGAGCTAAAAATCAAGCTATTACTAAAGCTCATCGAATATGCTGCGAGGGTGCTTGATAATGCCCGAATGTATGATACAGCAGAATATTTATTGAAAGAGGCAGGGATTGACGATGAAACCACTGAGTGAACGGATGAAACAGCGCTTGGCGTTGTTTGATAAAGAAGAAAGCAATCCAAACGCTGTACCTGCTACTTATACTGAAATAGAAAAGTGGATTGACGAAGCCATCCAACTCGAAGCCAAGATAGAAGATATAGAACGAATGTACAGTGACTTGCAAGACGCTTACCGAGATGCACTCAAAGCAG